>Ga0268254_10000070_pt1 | contig 110725 bp, 142 predicted proteins | sample AgamicOrSfrz_FD_200251 | JGI IMG/M metagenome (GOLD analysis project Ga0268254, IMG submission 200251) | Agave microbial communities from Guanajuato, Mexico - Or.Sf.rz (v2) (version 3) | ecosystem: Host-associated > Plants > Phyllosphere > Phylloplane/Leaf | place: Guanajuato, Mexico...
TCTGGTGCTTATAGTAATAATTTTAAGATAAAAAGATAAGTAGTTGCCTACTTATCTTTATCGGCACGACTTAGCCAAGTATCAATTGAGACAATTTCCTCACGACAGTGGCACCCAGGTCTTCCACCTTTTTGACTTCAACGTGGTTCTTGTAGAACCGGCTGGGAGCATCCGTAAGAATGCCGATACCCATTAGTTCAATAAGACCACTGCCTTCAATTGACTCCGCCACAGCTTTAAGATGGTCGCTGAAGTCATGACCGATTCCAGCTGGTGCACCGTCACTCATGACAAGCATGATTTTCTTATCCTCAATGCGGCCAGCAAAGTGCTGAGCTAAAGCCATAATTGATTCACCATCTATGTTGTCTTCAAGGGGGAATCTCTCTGACAAGCAGCCTAAGCGTTTGCGTGTGGTGGGCGTGTTTGCTCGTTCGTGCCAACCCTTGATAGTGGGGAGCATCAATGATTCATAGCGGTTGTAGCCGCGACCCATCTTCCTTGCTGCATCGATGTCACAGCCTGCAGTTGTAAACCCGGTAATGATGTTCGGAACATTTATGCGATCGAGCGCGTCAGAAATTGTGTAGGCGCAGGCCAGTGCAAGGCAAATTTTCGAACCCTGCATCGAGCCAGACAAGTCGATAACCTGCTGCACACAAGCGTTTACTGCCTTATGGTCTTCCTTGCGACGGAATACGCGGTCATCGTTCATAGACAGTCGGTACAAATTGGCGCTATGCACTTTTCCACGACGTTGACCAGGTACGAACTGGACTTTGTTACGACTCGCAATGGCACGTTCAAGGTCTTTGGCCAGTGTTGAGGCCGATCCATCAGCGAGACGACGCTCGACATTCGAGGCAAATAAACTGGTGCCTTCGTCGTCGATACGCCAGTTCTTTAAACCACGGTTAAGATGGATGCGGCCAAAAGCTTTATGAGTTTTGCGGAGATGGTTCTCGACATCATCAATCGGGCCAATAAAGTCATATGAGCGTTGATATGGGCGATATGAGCCTTTTGGCACACCTATCAGCTCGTTGGCCATTACCTCGTTGAGCGCTTCCTCCATGCCCTGCTCTGGAGCCACCTCAGTGCCTTCCAGCGCCTTAAACGCTGCGTCCAATGGAATGTCATCAGTACCGCCATCTTCTTCGTTTAGATCGCCCTGGGTGGCTTCCTGACGACCATCACTTTCTAGATCACCTGGTGTGCTTTGCTGGTCATCTGAGTTGGCCGCTGAACCAGTATCGTCTGCACCGCCCGAACCACTTTCAGGCTGCTCATTATCTGGATCATTGTCGTCCGAGTCGCTCTCGAAACCACCAAACCCCTCAGACTGCTCAGATTCTTCTTCACCTTCTGGTATATCATCACCATCACCTGATTTTGCTGGGGCGTCATCTTCGTGAGCGTCACCATCTTCAGGCTGGGAGTCATTAGCGTTGCTGGAGTCGGGAACTGATTCAGAGCCGTCTTCCTTATCTTTTATATTATCTTCATTACTATTAATTACAGGAGCAGGCTCTTCTTCCTCCTGCGTCTCATCGACACTACCAGGCTTATCACTATTAGATTCATCATTTGATTTAGTAGGTTGTTCACTACCTACATCATCAGGCGAATCATTTTCCTTATCATTTTCTTCCGAATCACCATGGCCAGATTTACCTTCCGGTTTCTCCATTTCTTCCTTTAAAGCCAGTGAAATTCGGCCTGCCAGCTTGATGCAGTCTTCGGTGCTCATCAACATTGGCACAGCAGCCGGCACACCAGCTTTATCTAGTTTTGATACAGGATCGCGAACATAAGCCCAATACGGCTCCATGAACTCAACAAAAGGCGTTTGTCCTGCCCAGGCGCGTAAAGCTGGCATTAACAGGAACTTAAGAAAGAGTTCTCGCGGGTTACGAGATAAAGCCTTTAGTGCATCATCCACTTTCGGAACGAAAAGTTTTTCAATTACATGACGTTGCGTATTGACAAGGTTGCGTTTAGATCCAGAGAAAACTTCACCCATACGTCGTTCAATGAAGGTATCTTCTACGGCATTCCAGAGGTGAAAAGCTGGGCTGTCTTTCTTATCGAGCAGCTTAAATGCCAGTTTCGAGTCGGTGAAAAGGAGGTGAGCGACTTCGTGGTCAAGGAAGCCACGGATCGCGTTCATGAGGCCATCAGTCGCATCATCTGGCAGTGAAGGAAGATTTACCATGCATGGCTTACCATCCTTGTTATATTCGACGTATGCACGGCTACCACGCTCCGCCACAGGAATATCTTTACCAGAAAGCATGACAACGACTTTACGTACACTTTCGCGAAATGTCAGAACCTCTTTTCTAATTTTTTGTTTATTTTTCATGTGCTTTTCCATCTCTTGTTTATGAAAACAATTTGTTTTCTGAGTGGTGATAATAACATTGCGCGCAATGAATGAGACCATTAACGCGCAGGCTAGTAACAAGGTTTGGATTTTAAGAAAGGCTAAAGAGATTTAAAGAAAACGTGTGACCAGGCTGGTTTCGCCAGTGCAGGCAAGGGTGTACTTCATTTGCGCAATGCTGATGTGAAAACATGCGACAGCGTCATCTCCGCAGTCAATGTCGATACCGTTGCAGCGAAGGATAATGTCCGAAACTAAATGGTAAGGAACGGCGATAATCATGCCTACGCCAAGTGCCTTCAAGGAGGCGATTAAATCATCCATAAACAACCTTTGGGACAGTTCTTATTTATCGAGGCGGCATCTTATACGCTATGTAACAAAAATCAAAGGTTTTATATCAAAAATAATTCTCATTAAGCCTTGGTGTATGGGCCTTTGATGAATAGTTAGTGGGTTACTTATCATTAAGGAGGGATAACCCTTTACTTACTTTCTAGCCGGTAATACACTCAGGGCAATGGTGCAAATGACACCTCGTAATTGATAATTATTTCGCATAAATAAGCAGGAAAAAACTATTATGGCCGCTAAAAAAGGTAACCGTATTTCGGCATTTATTGAGGGGCTTATTTTGACATCCCCAAAATCGCAGACTCAGATCGCATCTGAGATTGGCTATGAAAACGCAAACAATCTCTCCAATATTAAAACCGGCCGTCTGCCGATGCCATTGGAAAAAGTATCCCTTCTTGCTGAAGCTTTAGGCACAGATGAGACTCGCTTCATGATGCTGGTTTTGGAAGAACGATACCCGGTCATCCACCAATTCATAAAGAAAAACCTCCCTGGTCTAAGTGACGAAGAGCGCCAGATAATCAATGCCTTACGAGACAAAACAAAATCATCCGGCACTCTAACAGATGAAAAGCTCAAGGATATACTTGCTGCGATCCAAAGTTAACGACCCCAAGTCCAAGGCGACTGTTTGATAGATCCAGACGGTCGCCTTTGTATTTGTGGCTCAAATCCTCCACCCCCTCGCTTTCGACTATATTAAACAAAAATACTGAGTATTTGCACAGTGCTTCTTGCATCTGATCTATATAGTCGTGCCTGTCGTACACACGGTCTATACCTTCAAGGCTTTGATTTAAAACCTTTCTTGATACATCACTCGGTACATCCAAACTTGCCAGACAGCTCCTTGCAGTCCTGCGTAGATCACGTGGAGTGAACGGCTCAACCGCCAGCATTTCTGGTGTTTCGAGGATTCGGCGCAAAGATTGGCTGATGGCCACCTTTGACATCGGCCGCCCTGCTTTCTTGTTAGATGGGCATAGCCATTCGCTACCCTCACCCGCGGCAAGCAGCCGTTCGATACAGAGCTTCATAATCGGGCTGATGGGCAACCGGTGGTCTCGATTCGACTTGTTACGACGACCCTGGTTCCATATGTTATTGGTGAGGTCAAACTCAGCGGATTTTGCACGTAGGATCTCGTCAGGGCGTCGAGCAGCAGCAAGCGTCAATCTGGCAGCCCAGCGCGTCACCTCGCAAACTTCGAAGTAATCCCATACATGCCAGAACACCCATATTTCAGCGTCTGTTAGCGTGCGCTCCCTGGGCTTAGGGTTTGAGCCACCAACTTTGTTCAGTGGAATGTCGCCAACTGGTGAGTTCTCTAGATAACCCTGGAACACACACCAAGCGAGGAACTGCTTCATTACGGAAAAGACACGTTTACCCTGAACAATTTTACCTTCCACGATCAGCGGGTTTGTCAGCCGGTTAATGACCACCTTGGTGATTTTTGACAGAGGGAGATCGCCAATTTTAGGCAGAACGTGTATCAAAATGCAGTGGACGCCAAGCTCGGGACGGCGGCGAGTCACCAGCAAAGATAGCCGGGTGAAAAGCATGAATGCTTTTCTGAAAACCGGGTCGGAATCACTGAAATCTTCCAGCTGATCAAGCGGCGAGTCGATAACGGTCTGCAGAAACGCGATCGTCTCTGCGGAACAGTTTTCTGCTGCCTTGGCCAAATCAAATTCACTACGCATATGCGAAACCTCTTTTTTTAGGGTCAGCATAGCTCTGATTTATCAATGATTCCATACTTACATAGTATGGAATCATTTAGGCTTCATTTTTTGAAATTTGTGCCCCTTTGCCAAGATGAGTACGCCTTTAGAAAGAATTGCGTATAAAAAGAAGATTTGATTAAATAATAAGAATTATTTCAGGAAATCGAGGTAAATTGTGCAGTGGGAGTGGCATGATTTTGAGGATGAAACGGAAGTCCCTGAACCGGACGATCTTGATCCTTATTTGTTTGGTGATGTAGAAGAGCCTCAAATTGCTGTAGCCAGAGAATTTTTCGCGGGCAGGCTAAGTACGGGCCACAGATATACAGTTGGGTTCACTAAAATTGACAAGCAATCTGTACTGGAAAGTTTTCTAGGTGAAACGCAATACAGCGGCAAGCAACTTGCCATCCCTGAAAGTGGCGCTTGGATTGTTGCATTTGACCTTGCTGATGGTGAAAATGACTATGCCCATGTCCAGATTGATTTTCGCGCTAAGAAGGATTTGGTGACCGGGGTTGCTTGTGCAGTTTATGACCATTACAATGTAACCAAGGCTGGGCTTTACTTCTGGATAGCAGCCAGAGATGAGCTTCTAGGCATTTACGACACGGCTCTGGGGTTTGATGTAGACCGAGATATAAGACTCAAGTCTATCCCCATGACGTCTAAATTCAATAGACTCGGCAGTCACAGGAGGGGTTATGCAATCGTCACGAAATACTACTGAAAACCCTTCAGCTGAACAACTTTACGCTGCGCTGACGCGTAAATTGAAGAAAACCTCCGCTAAAATCACTGAGCGTAAACTTGCTTCGGGCGAGTACGTTCGGCATGAGGGGAAGATCGTCCCTGCCAGCTTAGTCCAAGAAAAGGCTGGAAATGCACAGGTCGGCACTCAAAGACAAGTCATTGCTGGTCGAGCAAAATGGGTAGAAAAAAAATTTCGCGCTCAGAAACGCACAAGAGTTCAAGTAGGTGAAACTTTAGTTGTGCGGGTTGGAATTACGAAAACCCCTGCGGCAGCTTCAATCGAGGCTACGATCAGACCTCCTCTTAAAGTTGCCGTAGCACCTGGTGTAAGCATTGATGGTTCTCAAATTATGCCGACAGACGGGCAGATGTATGCTTATGATGCTCAGACCCAGCAAATGGTTCCGATGAATAGAGTGCTTAAACGCAATAGACCTATTGCGCCGCGTCGTCAATCTGGCGTTCGAATGTCACACAAAGCAAAATAAGCCCCTCTAAAGGGGCTTTTTTATTTCTCGCATTTTAATAATAACGCCAATATAGATTTTAAGGTCACTAACAACATGAGCTTCATGCTAAATCTGTTTGAAGATGTTGTTCCGTTTGAAAAGCAACACCCTATCTACATTATGATGAAAAAGGAACAATACCAACCTGAGAGAGATGTCATAAATGGTTGGGCGAAAGGATTTCAGGATAGAGACAATAAATTCGTGAAAGAGTTCCAAACAACATTTGAGCCTTGTTTGTGGGAATTATACATTTATGCATACTTAAAAGAGTTAGGGCTAATTAACGATTTCTCATATGATGCTCCTGATTTTGTGGTTTTAAGTGAGAGTGCGTTTTGCATCGAGGCGACTGTAGCTCTTCCAGCTGAGGGAGGACAAGGCGTTTACGGGTTTAGTCATGAAGATATGCCAAGAGACTTCAATAGATTTAATTCAGAAAGCTCGATCAGATTAAGCAATAGCTTCATTGCTAAAGTTAGGAAGTTGCGAGCACGTTATTCACAATTGCCCCAATGCAAAAATAGGCCATTCGTAATCGCTATAGCCTCATTTGACCGACCTTTTGCTCATTTTGCCGCGGCCAGACCCATACTAGCGACCTTATATGGTCTTTACCATGATGAAGAAGCAACAATAGAATCGGGTTCCAATACCATGATTTCATATAATGTTGATGCAGCGATAAAAAATGAAAATGCCCATATAGATTTGGGGTTTTTCTGCACTCCTGAATACTCAGACGTAAGTGCAGTTATTTATAGCAGCCTTGCAACATGGGGCAAGGTGAGGGCGCTAGCTGACAACCCTTCTGCCCATACCATTTACTCTACGTTCACGCCTCCCATTGATGGATCCCTATATCCTAGAGTAAACCAGACAATAAAAAGTGATTATGTAGAGCACCTGGCCGATGGCCTATACATCTTGCATAATCCGTTTGCAACTCAAGCTTTACCAAAAGAAACGCTGAGACATCCAAGGATAGCGCAAGGGTTTGTTGAACCTGATGGGTATGTAGATTTTGAAGCCCCTGATGATTTTCTCCTTATGCGCTTCTTACAATCATTTAATCCCAAAAAAGATCGGCAAACCGAATCATAATTCGATTTTTATAGGGTAATAAAAAGGCTCCGTTCGGAGCCTTGTCTTAGAACTTAATCGCTGAAAACTGAGTGTAGCCGCCCACCGGCTTGTCATCAACGAAGATCTGGGGCACTTGTCTTACCGGCTGGCCAACAAGTTCACTCAGCTCTGGTGCACCGATCCCGGCGACCTGGATGTCGATGTACTCAAACGTCAGCTTGCCCTGGCTCTGTAGTTGTTCGGCCAGTTCCTTTGCGTTTTTGCAGTAGGCGCACTGTTCTTTGCCATAAATTTTCACTTTTACCATTCTGTTCATCATTCAATGTTTGTTTTAAAAGGTAGCCCTCAAGAGGCCAAATTTTTGCAATAGCGTTGCGGCGCGCCAGCTGGCGGCTCAACTCAGGATCAAAGTTTTCTTTGCTAACACACGCATTCTCGCCCGTGACAGTGTAACCGTTGGTCAGTAGCAAATAGCAAAACGTATGACGGTCGGCGGCCGTGTTAGCCCACCAAGCTGCATCGACGCCCTGGTTAGCTGATCGAATGCCGTCGTAAGCTGAGAAATAATGCTCTTCAGCAATCAGGCTCTCGATGTGCTCCAGCGTAACGCGCGGTGCGGTTAGTCCTTTGTCGAGCAGCTGCTGTTCCAGTTCTGCGTCTGTCATTTCACGATCACCCAATCTTCACTGAGCATATCGGTTTGGCTGGCCAGCCACGGTACGTTCTGCCCGTCTGCAGTACGCATATAGATGTATGGGAGCGTCATGTCACTGTCAGCGTCCGGGCGTTGAAGCTCAAACCACATCCCTTTACCGTTCCAGCCCTTGCGAGCCACACGATCACCCTCTTTAAGCAGCTCGATGGCGATACCAAACGAGACGCCAAATGAAGCAGCGAAACCTGCGTCTGCGAGCGCCAGATAACCTTTCTCAAACGCTTCTGCCGGTGAATACGACTCATAGCCGTCTTCATAGCGAACAAAGTAGCCACCGACTTCTGGTTGGTGGCGAGCAACCCAGGCGCAGCCAACTTCAATCTCTACAATGCTATTGTGGAGATCCAGGCCGATTGCAGTGCCGGTGATTGAAGCGATTTTTGCAGCGCCAACCACCTTGATGCTTTGGTACTCTGGCAGTTTAACTTCTGACATTTTTGATTCCCTTCGTGAGTATGTAGGCGTCCATTGCCTAATAAATTCGTGACCAGAATAGCCAATAATATTTGGTAGGTCACTACCTATTATTCTTAGCTTGTAAATCGAGCCAGAAACTCGTTTCTGCCTGTGCGACGAGGCCAGGTTAGATATTCTTCAGCCGGTGCGTTGTCCGGCACTCGTGCGCCGTTAGATTCAAAGAATATCGGGCTGAAGCTAACAGCTCCGTCTAAAAATTTGTCTGCAAAGTAGAGCGTGAAGTGACGGCTTCTGCTATCCAGCGTGGACATTGAAATGGTAACGAAAGAAGAGAGCGCAACGGTTTTAAACGCTCTGCTTACGAGAGGGTCTGATGGCTCTTCTTCATATGAGGTAGTCATCATTGGCATTTGAGCAACGTTATAGCGCTCGCGGCTGCTGAGAAAGTTTGTGCGTAACTGCATACAGCTCAGTGGTCGAATTTCTCTACCATCTCCGATCACCTGAATGAACCGGCCAGGCATGGTGTTCTTGTATTGGATACGCTGGTAAGTGAAAGAGGTATCACTGTTCATCATCGACCTTTCAAATGCCTCCGTTAAGCTGGCCGGCATCCTTGTGCTGAAGCGATTATTGGCGTGATCTTCATAGCCCCGTAATTGTGCTCTGTACCTATCAAAAGCATTCCAATCGTTCATATTTGCCATATTTGCCTCAACAAAAAAGGGGCCGAAGCCCCTTTGGTATTTGCGCTATAAGTAAGGTTTGGAGTTCGACGATGTCAGCTACCGATTGCAGACATAATCTGCTGCGTACACAGCGTAGAGCGGGCTGAGGGACTGTTAGCGGAGTCTTTAAGTGAATAAATAAACCCAACCCGCTCTACGATGTGCTGTTCCCCCGGAGGGGAACAGACACGCAACTTAGTTCTTACCGGTGTTTACGGTAACGCCCTGGCGGTTAGATTCCGCTTTAGCGATTTCCAGACGAGTGTCACGTTCAGCTTTCACTTCGCCCTGCAACTGAGTCACCTGCGCTTCGAGGAACTCGATGCGGTTGTCTTTCGCTTTGCTGTTTGCGTTCAGCTCAGCCATTTCAACACGGTGATCGCCCTGCAGCTGAGCAATCTGAGCTTTGGCAGCAGAGTCAGCCTGACGGAATGCAGAGGTACGCGCTTCTTCAACTGCCTGCTCATTGCCTGCTTCAGCGTTCACTGCACGAGTGTTCAGCAGGTTCAGATCAGCAACGGAGATGGTCGCCAGGCCACGAGCTTTCATCAGGTCAGCCAGTACGCGGTCTTCGTTTTCGATAACACGCAGACGCAGCTGGGCAGCACCTTCACGCTCTTTAGTGTTGATCTGATTATCCAGGTCGGCCAGCTGGGATTGCTTGAACTCAATTTCTTCGGCCAGGTTGACGTTAGACTGCGCCAGAGCTGTCAGCTCGACTGCAACCTTGCTCAGATCGGCAACAGCTTTAACAACGCCTTTAGCTGAACGGTCGGACGCGGTGATAACCTTTTTGACTTCTGACATGTGTTTTTCCTTTGTATTTTATATGTAGCCCTTCGAGGGGCGTTGATACTGCAAAGCTAAAAAAATCTTGTCACGAGCACCAAGGTTAGGTGCGTGGTGTGGATCTAAACTCTGAGATGTATGGAATCATTACAGATCACCGACAATGCTACCCATTCTCACTCTCAGCACACCATCTTTGTAGGCCGATATAGTTCCGTTGTGGCTTATTGTCATCGTCGAACCCCCTCGCTTTACCGCCTCTACAGTGCTCGTGGAGCCGTAATCACCACGATTCTGCTGAATAGCTTTGACAAAGAGTGTTGCGGCAGCTCGCTTAAGCTCATCAACGTCTTGCATATCGGTCCCTGAATTTGTGCTGGCTAACCATGCCAGCCGGGCTACGTCTACGATTATTCAACCCAAGAATAAACGACATAAGTAATATGGAATGACGTAACGAGATGGGCGGAAGTGCCTTTAAACCCGGGTGTTCATGTCGGAATTACCCCCACCCATCTCGTTACCCCATCGGTCGGGTGGCCGTGGCCATCGTCTCTGCGTTCCGTAATCAGACTCGCTCAGTCTGCTCCATTTCGATAACAGGGCTGGAGACTGACCCTGCTGGTGTTTGGCTGTTACGCTACTGCCAGGTACTGAGTGTCGTTTGCATTTATTTTAAAAGTAAAACAATCGCTCACCGCCGAAAACGAGAGTGACTATAATCGATATAAGTAGGTAGGTAAATACCTATCTTACAGATTTTTCACTTTGACGGTTCGGTTGATCAGTTTCAGATCACCTACGCAAGCAACGGGGTTATTCCTCTTAATTCGGAAAGAGTCAGCACTCCAGACATTAAACCTATACGCATTGGCACGTTCATGCGCCCTTTTGCATACAGGAACCCCATTGCGCCAGCACAATGCTTCTCCTTCCCAGAAGGGTGATAAACGCCCTCACTGTCGTGATAACCACCAGTGGGATGCGTTGTCTTGTGGCACTGGAACGGGGTCATGTCGTCGTCCAGCAAATTCTGTTTGATTTCCGCAAGGCGCTCTTCCCCGATCTCAATGCCATTCTCCTTCAGGAACGGACAATTGGCGCAGGGCTTCTTTACTGACAAAAAGCGTTTGAAGTTCATAAACGTGGCTCGTAAATGGATGATGCGGAAATGATAATCCGCACTTGAAAGGCGTCTAAGCAGATTTTTACGGCAGTTCTTAGAAACAGTAGCCTACCAATTTTGATGATAAAGCTTTCAGGTATGATTTGGGGTAAAATGAAAATTAACAAGTAGAAGAACGACTTAATTTGCACATAAGGGAAAAAGTGATGGGAGAGCAAAGGCTCATAACTTGTGAACACTGCCGAAGTGAAATTCCACATGGTGCCAATGTTTGCAGAGGATGTAAGGCTGAAATCAAGTATGGCACCCCAGGGATCTTTAAGTTTTTGGGCTTTCTGTTACCTTTGATAGCCGGCTGGTATGCGGCAAAGTTCTGTGCCTTAACTTTAGGTTTTAATCATACTTTTGCCTATATCGTTTGGGCCACCACTGCTGCTGTAGGTTGGTACTTTGCAAAGAAAATTTTGTCTAAGCTTTTTGGTAACTATATTTCTTTCACTCGATTAAAAAACCAGTAACAACAGAGGTTTTCATAGTTATCCCCAACGCATTAAAGCGCCCGAGAGAGGCGCTTTAATGCTTTTATTACGGGTTGGGTGTTAATTAGTCCGTTGAAAACTGATATTTAGCACTTACCCCTTCCATTTAATACTTAAATATTAAGGTAAAATTTAATCTTCAAGTCCAACTAACCCTCCTGCATACTGACAGTTAGGTATAATCTTGATTATTGTTCCTTTAGCTGTATCACTATCTAACATATATCCAACAAATAATTCAAAAGCAGAATCATCGCATTCAGTGCTCATAATAGGGCTGTATCTTCCTTTGTTACAACACGTCTGGAAGTCTTCACGGCAGTTTGGGCATACCTTGGGGATAACGGTCCATTTCCACTCAGCGTCTGAACCTCCAACTCGTCTGGTTGCTGCTATTGTTGCACAAGTGCTAGCTGTCATATTTACTAGGCCGATAATATAAGATTTCCCAAGTAGATCTATATCCATTTCTTGGCTTTCAACCGCTTCATTTACCTTGAGTTCAACATCAAATTTATTTACATTAAGGGTCTTAAGCATCATTGTCATGGCAAACCTCTAATTTTCGAAATTACTCATATTTATCAGGCACAACCTTACAACGCCTATTTAGAAGATTTTTAAAGCCATCTTCATTCTATAAATATAGATTTGTTATGAGTAACCTGGATTTTTTTTGACAAGATGCAAAGCACGTCAAAAAAAGATTAGGTTTTATTTAAGACAACTATATGCACCTGATTATGTTGAAGTCATAATGTCATTCCTTGTCTCCGATCCTGTCTTCAGTATCACGAAGGCAGCTTGGCCATTTAAGGCGTGGGTGGCGCAGGCTTCCATCAGGCGTGTATTCGTGGAAATTGACCTTCACGATGCGCCCCATGTATTTATCCTGATTCAGCCAGATCTCATCGAGATATTGATGTTTGAAGCCTGAAGTACGAACTTCCGTACCGTCCTCCAAACGCACAACGATTTTACCGAGGGTGTGTGCGAAGCCGGCATCCGGGTCGCCAGGCAGGAAACCAATGATTTCACCATCTGCCTCGTTCTCATCCTTCATTTTCCACCAGGCACGAGAGCGCTTAAATTCATAAACAGAGTTGGGGTCGTAAGCCATTTCCCCTTCTTCGTTCTCGTCCAAACGCTGCATGAATCGAGCAATATACTCTTCATGGCTAAGGTAGATTTCAAAGGGAACCAGCACTAAATCACCCGCTGACTCTTCGCTTCTCTCATTGCGGAACCACGCCACCAGCGCAGCCTTACGCTCCTTCAGCTTCATGCCATTGGCTTTGTACTCTTTGGTCTTAGCCAACGCCTTCCACTCTGGCAAGAAGAAGTCGAAGATGTGGAACTGAGCGCCTACAGCTTTCACATTCTTTTTGCGGATCGCTGAAACAGTGCCATTGAATGAACCGACCGTTGCCTCACCATCAAAGAAGACGTGTTGATGACCGGTAGCACGAGCCAGCTCCAGCATTGCCGGTTTAAGGTGATCGAGTGACGTTACTGGATTGCCGGTGCGCGACAGGAAGTTAACCTCTTCTTCACCCACAATCACCTCGCTAATCACGCGCATCCCATCGAGCTTAATGCTTCCAATCATTGGCCATTTGGCGTGTTTGTTAGGCTTGAATGGGAACTTGTCACCCTTTTGCTTGTAGGCGGTGGCCAGCTGGACTTCAAACACTGGAATCGGCGCCGAGAAGATTTTGTTGCAAAGGCTGATGCCGACACCGGCCTTCGGATCTTTCAGCAGGAAACGACGAAACACGTCCTGACCAGCCTCACACATAGAGCCAACGATTGACTCAACTGCGGTTACGGCAGCTCCACCTGTCAGCTGCCGCGTTGCCAGCTGATCCAACACATCCAATACCTTCTGGTCACTTGGCGTGGACACCAGCTGCGCCTGGGCTACGTTATACTTCTTGATGCCGAAGCGGATGAATGGATTGAGCATCAGCGACACGGCTTTTTGCTCGAAGTCGTCCAGCTTGGCCAAAGCCTCTTTCTTAGCATTGGTTCCCATCGCTTTGATGTCATCCAGCTTGGCTCGAAGGGTAATCAGCTTTTCCATTAAAACGGCACTCCTTGTACTGGCCCGTGTTGTGTAAATTCAGCGTGAAACTGCTCGATCGGCAGCGAATAGATGTCACCGGTCGATGTCGATTTGAAGATTGCGGTCGGAACAAAACCTTCCATGGTGGCTTTTTGGTTAGCGAACATCACCAGCTCGTAAACCCCACCGTGGTCTTTGTTTGTCCACTGATGCCAATACTCGATGAGGCGTCGGAATCGAAGCGCTGCACCGGTTCCAATAGCGTCGTACCACTTCTGCACAATCTTGCCATTCACCTTGTGCTCAAGCGCATAGCCGTATGTTGAAACAGCAAGAACGCGACATTCTTCCCACGCTCTTTGCCCCTCCAAATCGACCATGAAATACGCGCGCTCACCTACTTTGAGATCCGAAACTTTCATGTGTTTTCCTCTTGCACTAAGGCTGAGTGGAGGTCTGTAATAGCCTCAAACTCGCCCGTTTTTGTTGTGTCTTCTGCTTTTGATTTACGCGACGGCAGAAGTGACATCGCGGATTTGGTCTTACGCTGGCCACCGAAACTGCTTTGGTTGTTACGAGCTGCAACTTCAGCAACCAAAGCACCGTAATCTTCGAAGTAGAGTGATTCACCGGCGCGAACTTCCTCGACCATCATTTTCAGCGCTTTGCATTTGCCGCCGCGGATAGCCGTTACACATTCACTAAATGAGCCGGGCGGCAGCCGACCTTCTTTGAACGCCAGAATCGTGTGCTGGCAGACCGTGTAACTCGCCCTTGTTGGCTCCTTGCGGATCAGCACTTCCTCGCACTTCAGGCTGAACATGTTGTTGCCCGATATGGATGGGATCTTCGAAAAGTCGGTTTTTGAAACTGTCATTCTGTATCACCAAAATAGCTAATCACTTATTAACGCAATTATAAAAAAGCCCCATACGGGGCTATAGCGTTTTTGTCAGGCTACCAGCTTCCCCAGCCAGACATGACGGCGTGTTGTCGGTCGCGGAAAGGCTTCAGAAGCTCTTCAGCGGTGTGCAGAGCGTATGATTTGGCTTCCTGCATCAACATTGGCATTTCGTTAGACATCTTCACCAGGCGACGTTCGTACTCGCCCATAACGCCATCGCAGGCTGAACTGCAGGCGTTGATAATGTCCTGCTTGCGACGATCGCCACCGGTCAATTTCATTAACGCTGGGAAGTTCTTCTCATTAGCCGCTTTGGTGGCGGTTCCTCGCCCTTCCAGAACCAGGTCAACCATGCCTTCCGGGACACTCATATTTGCAGTGTTGTCGTCACCAACCACACTCGTTGCCCATAGTTCTTTTATGGCCGAAGAGGACTCCACGCTTTCGCATTTTTCGTCCATGAACTCAACGAACTTCCATAGGTCGTCACGGTGCAGCTCTTCAAGAACGGTCTGGGTCTGGACAATGTAGCCGTTGTAGTAAGCGGCTGTATGTGTGACAGGTGAATCTCCCATTCGGCTGATAAAGCTGACGATCGCAGCGCATCGAGGCGCTTCGTTTCCCACGCTGGGGCGAACATCGCCAACAACCATGGTGACCGTCAAATACGGATAGTCGGCCAGCAGCAACTTGCCAGCCTCTGCGGTCGCAATTCTGTCAGCTCCAGCCTGAATAGCCTGGACAACAACCGAGTCGAACTCTTCTTCGTTCAGCGGCAGCTTTGAATCTCTAACCAGCTTTGTGATTTCATGAGTGATATTCGGGTGCATCTTCATCTCTCTTATAAACTTTGGTCGCCATTATAATTAATGATTGGTGGTTAGCTACTTATTTTCTTAGGTCAGACCAAAGCCGCTATTCCTTTTACCTTTGCCATTAACTCAAGCTGGCGAGTGTAGGGCTTCGCTCGGAAGTATGCTTTGATGATTTCCTCAACAGATGCGTCGCCCGGGTCAACGCCCTCTTTGCCCAAACAGGCAATCTTCACGTTAAGTCCGATCCCCACCAGCTTACGCGCGGCGGCCATTGTGTTTCGGATTGCCTGCTTCTCACTGTCCCACATCATTACGACGTTCTTCAGCCCCTTCGCTTTGAGCGTCAGGAATGCACCTAACTGATCCTCTTCGTCCTGCGTCGTTACACCAGATAAATGCATACCAAACGTCCCGATTGGCTCAACGTAATCCCGCAGCGTTGGCTCATCGAACAGTGCTCGCTTGATCCCAATAACGTCAAATGCACCCTCGCTCACCACGACAGTCTGTTTACCCACTGCGTTGTGGCCGTTATAGAGAAACTTACCTGACGCCGGCAACGTCATGGGGAAGAGGTAGCGGCGCTCCGCAGTGCCAGTAACGTCACGCCCCTGGAAGGTTTTCATCACACCATCGAGGTCGTAAATTGGTATCAGAATACGCATACCGAAATCTTGGCCACGAACCTGGTCGTTGTAGACATCCACATAAGCATGTTTGCCCTCTACGCAGTATCTAAGGTCGAAATATTTGGCCAGCTCAGGCGTTACATTTCTCTCCACAAGATAAGTGGGTAGTTGACCCTCGATCGGAAGCTCATAGTGACGCGGCAACGAAACCGGCCCTTCCAGCTCGACGGCGCTGGTCAGTTTTACCTCTTCTCGTTTCGGCGCCCAGCCCTGCTCCAGCAGCGCATTGTTCACGTATTCCTCAAATGCACGGCGTGACTTGCCGCTGTAATGCTTCAGGAATACCAGCTTGTTGAATTGAATCTCTTCTGGGTGATCACCCGCAAAGCATTTGCCGACGTTGTTGGTCAGATTGAAATACACCTTCCAACCGGAGCTGCCGCATACCGGGCACTCCTTGATGTTTATTTCACGACCGCGCGCGCTGACACCACCACGGCGATAGATGATGCCCTCTGTATCGAGCCACTGCTCAAAGTCCAGCTCGGTCAAAAGCTCTTTAATGTCGCTCATGCCAGCAATCCTCTTCGGTCATAATTTGAAGGCAATTTTGTGTGTATTAGGGAAGATGGGGTATGATGGCCGCTCATGTGTTTTTCCCTTGTTGTTTTTAACAGGGCGAGAAACTTGATTTCTCGAATTGGAAATGAGGCGTGGCGATTTTTGCCACGCCTTTATTTTTTAGATAACGTCGAGAATTTCCTGAATAAACCGCATCTGCTCCAGGTTCTGCTTTACTCGGATGCTGATGTTGCCTTTCTGGTTACGAGAGCCTGCAAAGTACAAGCGCGCTTCACCCTTCGTTGCTTCCTCTTCCGTTTTGTTGATCGAGATTACCAGGTCAGCGATACGCACCTTTTCAATGTTATCTGCGGCGTGCATCATCGTGGCTACCTCAGACGCCCCACCCTCTCGGTTTGTCTGGGATGCAGTGATGCCAGCGGCATTGTGTTTGTCGAAGACTGCGCGGAGATCGGTATAGATGCTTTTCACATCTGCTCGTTCATCGCCGCTGCGTCGTGTTGGTTTCATCAGGTCGGCGTAATCCACCACGACCATGTCAGGAACCATCCCGTTCGACTTCATGCCTTCAAGTAATCGATCGAGGTCTGCAGGTGACAAGCTGCCAGACGGTCTCTCCACAACCCACAAATTGCCCACACCGGTACTGGCGCCCAGGTCGGCCAGCTTCTTATGAACATCGTCACGCTTCTCGATCAACTTCGTCATTTCGGTTTGAGAAAGACGTGCGTCGAAACGGTCAGACAAGATTGCGGTGTGAACTTCCAGCGAGACGTACAGAACGTTGAAGCCCTTTAAAGTAGCGTTAATGGAGAACTCACCCATGGCCGTCGATTTACCAGACTTCGCGAAGCCCATGAAGAGAACCATTTCACGACGCCCCCACCCTTTCTGGTACAGCAGTCGATCCAGCAGCGGTATGCCGGTAGTGATGCTGTTTGGTACGTAATCCTCAGACGCCTCATACTCACGCTGCTTTAAACGCTCGGCCGCTTCGCCCAGATAGTTGTAGATGCCTATGGTGTCACTCGCGCCCACCAGCTGCACCTTGGCCATCACTTCCATGGCGCGTTCGAAGTCACCCTTCTCTTTTAGCTCGGCCGCTTTGATCAGCGCGTCATCAAAAGCTATGCTCCGGGCAAAAGTGGCCACTCGGTCAATCATGTATTTGGTGTCTGTCAATTTCTCACCCAATACACGCTTGAAGGCGCCGACCACATCCGGGAACAGCTCTTCGCGGATCGTCTTATCTTTCTTCGCGCGCTTCAGCTGGTCGAGAATGGCCGTGCTGGAAGGTGCGCTCTTGTACATGCGGAAGTAAGAGGAAACCAGGTTAACCAATATTGCGTTTGCCGCGTTTTCAAATTGGCTCGGATCAACCAAATCCCCGGCGCGCAACAGGAACTCCTGATCCTTGCAGTAGTAAGCTGTTAATCGGTTCTGGAAGTCATCATCAAACTCTTCTGACAATGGGCGTCCGGTATGGCAAATGGTGGTCATTGCGCCACCTCTTTAATCATGTTCATGTGCTTTTCCATCGTTCTAAACAACTTGTTTATTAAGTTTACTAAGTTTACTAAGTGGGCGAAGGCAATCAATTCAGTGACCGTGCTTCCATGATTTCGTTAGGGAAGCGCTGAAGCGCTATGTGTTCGGGCAGAAGCTCTGTCAGCCAAACGGCGGAGTAGATAATCAGAACGCGACGGGATGGCTCACGATTTTCAATCTGCGTGAGAAGCCACTCAAAGTAGTCTCGCTGGATTTCAACGTTGTCCCCTTGCACGATTACCCCAGAAGAGCCAGAACCCCAAAGAGAGCTATCCAGACGTGTTAACGCGCGTTTCTTCAATCTGTCTTCGAAGATCTCAATCAGCTCTGGCTGCCAAAGATGTTGAGGGCGTGGCAGCTTGTCCCAGAGACGAGATGCGGCGATCGATAGAACGGTGCCAATGAAGTAGCCGTAATTAACGCAGTAGCGATCGGCAAACTGACGAGCCTTCCAAAGTGAGGTTTTGTTGGCGGCAGACTGATCCTGAAACGGAACTCGTTTTAAACCGGTGTTGAAAGGCGCACTCTGGAAGTCTTCACGACCGTGAGTGAGCATGATGTTGGCGTACTGGCGTTTGTACTCTTCGGTAAATACAGCTGTAGCCTGAAGTGGGTGCATGTCGCGGTAATCAAACCACTTAGTCTCGAAGAGGTCAGCTTCGCCTTTACAGCGAGACAGCCCTATGTTCTTAGCGACCCACTCATCCATGACGGCCGAATCCCACTCTTCCATGAATCCATACTGGTCGTCGTTGCCTAAGCATTGGTAAAAGAAATTGCTCATAGTAGGTAGCTGGTTAGTTATACGTAAATGAATGATAGCTAGTTACCAATCTTTTTTAAAGCAGTGATTTCGGGAATATTGTAAGCCAGCGGGCTGGGAATTTCAGGAAAGTAGGATGGGTAGATGTAAGTTGATGTTAGGCACTTTAAAAAACCTGCTTCCGTATATTATTATATATTAGTCATATTAATTATACAGAAGCAGGTAACTTTATTCCGTTACATTCGTATCTTCAGGTTCAGATTTTGAGCTTTTACTGTACCTTTCGATTTGCGCCTCAATAAGCGCACTGTATTTCAGCCTTTTTTGGACATTTGTCATAGGTGATTTTTCTATTACGTTAATTATAGATTGAACTTCTTCACTGACCCCTCGCCCAGTAACCCCATCGTATATAGTTTTAATTTGAATAATCATAAAGCCAGAAATTGACAAAGTAGACCTAGAGTAGCTATTTGACTCCATTCCTAATGCCAAGATAATTCCAGGGTATGCTCCTGTCAAACACCAAACAAGCACAGCCACAATTAACCCAATCGCCGTTCGAATAGGATGGTGAAAAGTCAGAATATTCAGCCCAACGCTAAGTAGCTTAGAGGCGCTCTCAGAGTTAATCATTTCGCATATTCCCCTGTGGCAGAATATTCACTTTCTTGTTTTATAACCTCTACGGCCTTAAACACTTGTCTACCACCGCCAGTAACATCTTCGTCATCTTTGTTTTGATTAATGAAATTCAACAACTGAAGCGCCTCATAACGATTGGCTCCAAAATATCCTTTACGAACACGGTAGGAAATTATTTGCTCAAGGCATTCAAGGACTATTATGTACCATAGAAGAACAACAACAGGCATGCTTGACATCTGCATTGCCAACGTCATAGTGGTTGCCCCAATCATACCAAAAAATGTTACAATCTGACCTTTGAAAATATTGATCTTTACTTTGACTAAATATAATTCAGTTAGTGTTTGTTTTTTTGATTTAATAGATTCGGATTTCTTGCTACTCTTCTCACGCTTCCCAACGAGTTTAACTATTGCAACAGCGATCTTTAATGCTAATTTATGTGTTAAAAATTTAACCGATGAAGTTGAAGAGTAGGATGAGTTTACTAACACCCTCCTATAATAAAGTTTTTTGTAAATGAAAAAACTGTTTTTCTTTGCTTTGTTTTCCGCATCTTGAACCGCCCGACCCGTTGACCATCCTCCAACAAGTGCGCCCATTGCACCTATGACCGTGCAGATTATCGAAACTATACCACCGGGAATTTCATTTAAGGCAAATACAAACAAGGCTGAGCAAATACTTATTAATAGTATTGCTAAATAGAATCTTTTAGTTGTAAACATTTTTTTATCTCAACTGAAATGTAAAGGCCTGACTTACAGGCCTTCAGAATAGTTATTTTCCCATTAACTTCCGCTTTATCTCTTCAGTGCGGAATGAAACGTCACTTGCATTCACCGCTTCAATGTTCAGCTTAATAGCCTCTTCGATTTCAGCAGGACTTTTTTCCGATAGCTGGAAAATAGCCGCGCGGATTACGTCAGAACGTGTGAACTTGTCAAAGCGAGGAATGACGGCCAGCATATCAATCAGCTCAATGTACTCATCTTCCATCGACATGGTGCGAGACTGAATCTTGCTCTTACCACGCGTAGGGCGCCCCTGGGGCTTCACAGGGTTGCGCAATGGTGCAGATGGTGTTGCTGGCTGCATTTCCGGCTGCTTCGCTTCTGAAGCTGCTGGTGGCGTTACACGCTTGGTCAAATCACCCATACCCTTCGCCATTATTTATTCTCCAGGTTCAGCAGGTAATCAACAAGCTCGATGATTTCAGTTTCCGCCTTCTGATCGCGTTCAGCACCAGCCATTTCGAAGATGGTGCGGCCAGACTCTTCAGCATCGTCGTAAACATTGCGGGTGTAAAGGTTAACCGGCACAGGCTCGATGCCAAATGACTCAATTACACCTTTGGCGTTGATAATACGCTGCGCCTGGTTTGGCAAGGATGGACATTGGTTCATCACCCCAATGATTCGAACCTTGTGGTTGGTATTACGCACGTTATCCAGAACCGGATCGAGGTTACGCAGTGATTTAATGTCACGGCGCTTTGGGCGGAACGGAAGAAGAATAATGTCGGCCATCTGCATAGCCTGACGCTGTATTTCGGAGTCGAAGCCCCCTGCGTCAATAACCACGAAGTCGTGTCGCTGGCTGACCGCGTTGATGTGCTTAACCACGTCATGATCCACAAACTCAAATGGAATAAGCGCCAGGTCTTCGTTTTCGCGGCGCTCTTCAGCCCAGCCTGCGGTCGTCATCTGCCCATCGATGTCGGTCAGGTGACATTTCTTCTGCTTTTTAAGAACCAGCGCACCGGCTACCTGCTGCGCAACCGTGGATTTGCCGGGGCCACCTTTGGTGCCGCCAATCACAATGATCTTAGCCATTGTTGTTTCCTTGTTATGCGAAATAGTAATTATGTGAAAACAAGTTGTTTTCTTATGTGCCTATTAGCCTAATGCGGGGCGGCCACGGTGTAAAGGCCAGTTTGTAGGCAATGAACTGAATTTTGGGAATAAAAAACCCGCCGAAGCGGGTTCATTTAGAATTAGGCTGGACAGTAGCCGACTGATGGAGACGTGTCGCGAGATATGATTAAAACGATGAACTTTTGAACCTTCTGCTGAACTTGGTTCGGTGTCCATCCGCTGAGGTCTACCAACATGCCCTTGTTCCACGGCAGAAAGCCTTTAGCGCCAACACCGAGTTCGCTCAAGCGATCTTCAAAAACCTGACCCTTACCGTTATAAATGCGCACGTCGCATTGGTCATAAAGACGACCAGCCCAGATTTTTGCGCCTGGAACTGTTTGCTCTTCGTCGCAAACCAGGTGATCAAACCAATTCAGAATGAACATATATGCGCGGCTGCTTAGACCTTGCTGCTGGAAAGGTCGCTCAACTTTAACGCCAGCGACTTGAGGGGCTTCCACCTCTTGGCCAGCGTCATCGATGAAGAAATAGGATCGGAGTGCAATTCTGCCGGCATCAACGTTTTTAGATTCATCAACATAGCCAGAGTCTAAAAGATGCTTGATAATCTCTTCATCGGAGGCGTCATCATCAACCATTTTTGCGATGGTTTTGGTGATACTCGCTTTGTCGTCGTCAGCAGCACCTACACATTCAATCGTTATGTAGGTATGAATCTCATCTTCGGGTTCGATTAACTCCAGCTGAGATAGCTTGTAGAGCGCATCATTAGTGAACAAATAGCCGAAACGAAGAAGGCTAGTTTCGCCTTTATGAGCAAACTTACCTATGTTCTTATCGAAAAACGATGAAGGTATTAGTGTAACCATTTAGCAGTATCATTAGCAGAATTGGTGCTAAAGATACTATCATGCTTGCTCAAAAAATCGCGAATAGAAGTTTCAATTGCCTCTGAGAAAGACGAAATTTTGTTAGCCATCTCAGGGAATTGCTTAGCTGGGTTCACCGTAAAGCAAATTTCGCCATCGAGAAAACGAGCTTCAGCCAGCGGTTTTACCGAGGCTCGAGCTGTCTCTACATCGTGAGCAAAAGTAACGATGAATTTGAGGTCTTTAGGTGCCAACGCTTCATTGTTGAGTGTGCGCACCTGCAGCTTCGAATTACCGAAGATGTGAGTAGCGATGACACTCGTACAATCACGAATGGTTTGAATTGAGCGCTTCGCTTCTTTAATGTTCAGAGAGTTACGCATGTTTCCACCTTAGCCGAGTGCTATGCAGCGTGTTCGGCGACCCCCAACCTGGGGATTTAGAGGCTACGAGGATACTTCGTAGGTCTTAAAATTGGGTTGACGCTTTCGTCAACTGTCTAACAAATTTACGTCATATATGGCTTTGTGGCAACCACTAAACTCAACCAAACGTTGAATAGTTCCTTACAGCCGGTAAGGAAAACCGGCGTCCCCAGACCCAGGGAGACGCCTTCAAAAGCAAAACGCTAACGGGGCTTTTTCTCCCAATGGCACAATGTAGCACCTTGAACGTTGTGGGAAAGGATCTCACGTTTTGTTTCCTGCGTTAGCTGATCGCTATGGCTAACGTAAATGGGGTTTGCTGCATCGCAGAACAGCACCCCTTGGGCTGGTGGCTTAATCACGCATCCAATCAGCAGCAAGCTGAGCATCAACGGTAGCACCATCCGAGCGTCGGACTGCATTGATAACGTCATTTTTCACATCCAGTGTGTGTTGCAGGCGCTTGTTGTCTTCACGCTCTGCTTTGATTTCCATTGCCCGGCGAGCAGCCCGGCCACCGAGGTAATAGGCACCAGCAAGCACCATGATGACGGCCGCAGCCGTCAACAGGTACTGCTTGGCCTTAATGTAAAGGCCAAGAAGCATTACGCGATCCCCTTCTGGTGTTTGCGAACCTGAGACCAGGCGATGAATAGTGCAATTGCTACCGTGGCAACACCGAACACGATGCGAATGGTGTCGCCACTGGAGATATTGTCCTGAGCCTTATCCATCGCATGAGTGATCTGCGGCGCTACGTCCACCAGCTGCGCGACACCAATACCGGCTGTAATCGTTGCGCCAGCAGATTCCTTAGTGACCGGAACCGCTTTTACGGCTTTGACCACTCGCACAACACCGGCACGACGCAGACCCTCGTCGATGGCTTCCACTGAATACCAGCTGTTTGCCGTCTTTAATGGGCCTTTACCATTCTCATGGCGAATGATTGCCTCCACCAGAGGGCGCAAAGTGCTGTAGTCGTGGAGATCCACAATCATCTCAGGAGAGACGCCGACTGCCTTGGCCACCGCATTGATGTATGCCTCAGTGTCGTTCTCATGTGGCGGCGCCCAACGTTCGATCACTTCACGGACAGTGTCGATCGGCGAGCCATCCTGAGCTTTGCGCTTGTCGTGATAGGTAATGAGCGTTACAGCCAGAGCACGGATGCCCCAGGTCGCGTCCTTGAATGTGCAGAACCTCGGTTCTGCAGGGTTACCCACCAGCCCCTGCCACGGATCGCCGCGGTCAAGGTTGCCGGGGTTGTTGTTTCTGATACCTCTTGGAGTAGCCATCCTTAGCCTTCCTCTTAATTGCCGAAACCGTTTTTAACGCCATACGCCGCCAGCCCCAGAATAAGAGCAGCGGTTAGAATGGATGTGATCTTGGAGATGATGCCGCCGAAGAATCCACTTGAGATGCTGTCTAACCGCGTCAGCAGCTTTTCCAGATTTGAGTGCTGGATGCTGTGTTGAGCGGCTGTCATATCACCAAAATAGGCTCTTAGCTGCGCTTTCACTTCTGCGCCGATGTCATCACGGAGATCCTTTCGCAAGTTCCCCATGACCTCTCTGGCAACAATTTGGGCGATGCGCTCCACCTGGTCTGGCGTCACGCCTCCCATCTCATTTGACATTTTTTCCTCCATGAAAAGTCAAATCTCGATAGGCGCAAATAGTATCAAAATGCAACAGGAAAGTAAGTAGCTAACAACCAAAGAAAAAGCGCCAACAGGCGCTTTTGGGGATTATTTTGGAAGGGGTTCACATTGGATTTCTTTAAACACTCTATCCGAGACCCAATTAGCCTCGAAACTCACATCGAGGTCAGGCTCTGGGTGAACAAAGCGAGTGCCGTTTTGACTGACACTGATAGCATCAATCTTGATCCACTTATAACGTGTAAAGCCTGTAAAGTTCGAGCCATACTTGCCGTAGCAGCTTACCTTGTGTCTCTCGAACCTTTGCAGATCCGCGCACCCTAACACGTTTAAAACCAAAGCGGCGATAAGGAGCTTTGAGCCTAATTTAATCATACCTCATCTGCCTTTTTGCACTGGTAATCAGTAAACAGCTCTTCTCGCTGCCAGCGGCCATAGAAGTGCAGGACTAAATCACTATTTACGTGAACGTAACGATGCCCAACGTGATTAACACGACGCTGGTCAACCTTCACCCAGTGCTCACCACCCGGCCAGGTTCCAGAGGTATATTTCGCAATACAATCAACTTTCTCAATATTTGAGCCGGGAAATCCGGCGCAGCCAGTAATAGTGAGCGAGGCAAGAGCCAATGCAAGGAAGGACAAATTTAAACATTTCATGATATTGCACCCATTCGGTTTGAATGAGTGCATTATCCACTATTTGATACACGATAATAGCTAAATACCTACAACCGCCGTTAAAAAGTCACCTCGACCGTTTGGCCTACCCTTGTCTGCAAAGCAGCGTAGGCCGCATTATTATTTAAAATCGCATATGCATTTATTGATGAGTTATAGGGCAACGTAAATGCCGCCCCATTAATTTTAATGACGACCGAGCCTGACATTGCGCCACTTAGCTGGAACAAAAGGCCGCCAAATTGTGTGCTGGAGTAGAGGGCAATGATTTCGCGGCCATTGTAGTTACCAGTGATACCACCAAAACCTTGCGCTTTATGATAACCGAACTCTACAATCGGGAAAGGCTGAGGTCCACGAACGCCAGGCGGCAGAACCCCCACCTGCTTTTGTACCACAGTCAACTTTACCCCTTTACTTTTACCTGCCAATGTACTCATCCAAAAAGGAACTCCGACATTGATTGCCGGCCCTGCGGCCGACATCCAACGCTGAGCGGTTTCCCCTACTGCACTTGAACCAATCCACCCAGATCCTACCGTCATTATCTGGCCTCCTTCAGATCTTTAACTTCGGCGCGCAGCTCCTTCACGGCTTCAACTAACATGCCGATGACACCGTTGTAGTTCAAGCGAAGGCGCTCTTCCTGAGTGGCATGATCGATGTCTGATGTAACCAATTCGGGCTGCACTTCCTGCACCTGTTGAGCAACGAGACCAGCTGATTGATCATACCCATCCATGTTCTGAATTTCGTAAAGCACACCGTCGATTTTCTCCAGCTTGTCCAGGGCGTTGTCAATCTTCTTAATGTTACGCTTGCTTCGACGGTCTGAACGGATATATACGTCATTGAAACTACCATTGCCCAAGCAAGTCCATGTCCCATCACTTTGAAGATAGGCCCCAGCATCAGTGCCGTTGGCAGTACGTGATTTATTGATCATGTAAATGCCGAACTGAGAGTTGCCCAAGCCACCCAAAACGTAATGACGATCGGCGTGCTCCTGACGAACGACTGCTGCGGCAGAGTTAGTGCCTACAGCGCCATTACCTTGCAAAGCAGTGCCGGTTCGCATACTTATCCATGAACCACTGCTCGTAGGAACATTGATAACATTTCCAGACACAATCCCACCGTTAGCCGTCAAGGAGCCACCAACACCAACGTTATGACCCATTGTTACGTTGCCGGTAGTATTATTCCAGTAGAGTGGACGTAACCCGTTCCAGCTTCCATTTTGATCACCGGATGCAGTCAGCAGGAAGTAGCTGGAGCCACCATCATTGCGGAAGAATGAACCGAACGCCCCGTATTTAATGCGGAAACCATTCGGATCTGTTGAAACCACGGGGCCGATAACAGTACCGCCAGAACTTGATAGCGCGCCTACATCAGCAGCTGTAGGTTTATTGCCCTGGTGGTAAATGGCGGAATCCGAATATGCCAAAACGCCGTTATCTTTAAGCTGGAGGTACTTATTTGATTTGGAGTTTTGCATGAATACATCTGAGGTTCCAGAGCCTAAAACCGCGTTCGACTCACCACTGCCATTTAACGTGAGAGTACCGGCAGCACGAATGTTTCTGTTGGTGTGCAGGCCCGAGGCGTTAAGCTGCATAGTAGTGTTATGGATGTAATTGTGAATCGTAACAACATCATCCGAGCCGCCATTTCCAACGTACCAACGTGCAACGTTTTTTTCGTCACGCCCCATGAGATAAACTGCCTGAGAAGCCGCCAAGCGTCTCAGGACAAGAGCGGGGCCATTTGCTGCAACAGTTACCTGCCCGGCCACTGTGCCCCCTGTATTAGGTAACGCTTTAACGTCACCAGCGCTGATCGCAATGTCAGATGTGCCATCAAAAGCCTTTCCTGCAATCTTACGAGACGTGGCTAATTTGCTTGCGCTTACTGCATTCCCCTTGATTCGCAAATAACGGGTATCGAAGTTGGAGTAATCACCTGGCAAAACCCTGGCCGGAGTTGAGAACTCACCATTAGGTCGGAAGGTAAAGTTTTTAGTGTTGCCTGCTTGATCGGTAATGCCCAGTTCAAACACCATTGAATTAACCAGCCAACCGAGAGACGCTACATAGCTCTTATTTCCTGCGGTCACTTTCTGCTTCACCAGTGGGTGATACTCGCTTGCTCCACTCGAAGAAATCTCATTGAAGAAAGGGGCTTTCGTTTTCCACTGATCCCGGTAGGTAAATGACTCCGCATAATCAGCAGTTACTACGCCACCAATGCTCAATCGACCCTGTTCGTCAATCTGAACTAGATTGCTGTTCCATGTTGCGCCATTGTCACGATTATCGACATCTAAGCGCAAACAGTTGCCATCTCCGCGCCAGCGAAAACTAGCACTCGATGCGCTACGATCAATTAAGGACAACGAGGGCGCGTAGCTGTTAACCGTAATGCCTTGAGTGCCATTATTTGCAGAGCCATTCACAAGTAGCGCCGCGCCAGTCGAATCAGCTACCGCGCCAGCTCCCGGCGCGTTCACGATGGCCCCTTTTGTAGCACTAAGTGCGCCCGTCACAGCTAGGTTTGAAGCGAGCCTTACATCACCCGTTACACTCAAACCATTTGCCATAGTCACTCTACCGCTTGTAAGCGCTATAGAAAGCGGGCGGAAGGCGTTATAGGTTCCATAATTGTCTTTCAGGTCGGTCAGCATCATGTACCAGTTAGCACCATCAATGCGCTGGAATAAGCCGTAGTTACTGCCAACCATACGGTATGAGTTAGTGGCTGTAGTTTGCACTTCTCCGGTATTCTTAATAGTGCCGGCAACGGTAACACCGCCAGTGAAGGATGGAGCGTCACCTGGAGCCAACCCTAAGCCGACCAATACTGCTTTAGTTAAAGTTGTTTTTTTCCATAAGTTATCTGTATCGAGGCTCTTGGCCGATGCCGCAGCAGACGATGCACTGGCGGCCGCATTGTTTTCAGAGGTTTTAGCAGCTGACGCTGATTTACCTGCGTTAGAGTTTGAACTCGCTGCGGCATTCTCAGATGCTTTAGCATTTGTCTCTGATTTCTTTGCGTTAGCTTCCGAGGTCGAGGCATTCGATTGCGAGGTGGCCGCCTTCGATGCAGAGGTGGCCGCAGCTGTTTTAGAGCTGGCCGCACTTGTTTCTGAAGATTTAGCGTTGGTAGCAAAGGTGGCCGCGGCCGATTTAAAGCTGGCTGCGCTGGTCTCAGATGCCTTAGCCGCAGTCGCACTTGATGCAGCATTTGTTTCCGAGGTACTGGCGTTAGCCTCTGAAGCCGCCGCTGCGGATTTAGAACCAACTGCTGCATTTTCAGAAGCCTTAGCATTTGCTTCGGACTTCTTCGCGTTGCTTTCGGATGTTTTAGCGTTAGTTGCGGAAGTGGCTGCACTTGTTGCCGACGTTGCTGCCGAACCTTTTGAGCTGGCTGCGCTGGTGGCGGATGCAGCCGCGTTCTTCTCTGAAGTAGCTGCCTTTCCTGCAGAGGAAGTTGCAGAGCCTTGGGAGGCTTTTGCGCTAGTTTCTGAGGTGGCTGCAGCGATTGCCGAACCACTTGCGGCGGTTTCGGATGCCTTGGCGTTAACTTCAGATGCCTTGGCGTTTTTCTCTGACGCTGCCGCCTTGGTAGCGGAAGCCGCCGCTGCCGCTTTGGAGGATGCAGCCGCACGCGCTGATCCCGCTGAGTTTGTCTCTGAAGTCTTTGTCGCCTTCTGGGATGCCAATGCTGCTGACGCACTTGAAGCAGCAGCTGTTGCGTTAGCGGCGGCCTTCAGAATCGAATCTTGGTTTGCGGAAAACCAGGCCATTGCATCTTCGTGTTCAGAGACAATCTGACGCAAAGCCTTCAGCGTGATCAGTGTTCCATCCTCAGCTAACAGCTGGGCATCCTGCCCCGAAGTAAGCCAAGAGCGAATAACGCCTGAATCAATATTCATGCGTTGCAGCTGAGCCGCAAAGCGCGCTGAAAATTGACTGATGTCACCCTGATAGGTCGTGATGATACGGCATGGAGTGTTATTCACGTTTTTGCCATCGTAAGGTTCTACGAGCGTAAGCGATGTATCTGACTCAACCGACTTAATTTCGTATGGCTCACCTTTTTCACCAAGCAAGATCATGCCCGGCAGAACGCCATTTTCAGCCTTAGACCAACTGGTGCCGACACCAGTAACGATGTTAGAACCATTGATCAAGGTTTTAGTACCTTCCCTGTACCACATATTTTCTCCTTAACGCGTCAGCATTCCTTGCTTCGGCGGTTAAACTACGCTCCTGCGCATTTACAAAAGTAGGTAGATGGTTACTTATTTTTGCGAGAGTATCAACATAAAAGACCATGATTTTCATAGCTTTTGAATAACGGTAAAGATTGCCCCGATAAATTCAGGGCAAACTTATTACATCAATCCCATCCGAACTCGAAGGCGGCCATTCTCGTCATACACTTCGATTCGGTTATTGTTGATCACCATGCGGCCGGTGCTTCCGCTGTTGCCATTCATCTCGAAGGCACCTCCTTTTGCAATTCGCCAACCAGTCCTTCCCGAAACGTAGTTAGTGGACTGCAAATCACCAATTTTGGCATTCACGATTGTGCCGTCTTTAATGTATGCGCCATTCATGTAGGCAACACTATTTTGCACAACAAATGGCGTAGTCACCTTGCCATCGACGGAGTTAACCAACCCGAAGCGGTCAGCGCGGATTAGGAACTGCGACAGCCCTGATCCGTCGATCCCTAGCGCCATGCCAGCAGCATACTTCTGGCCATTTGAGGTGGATGTCTCCATCTTTAATGTCCAAGATGCAGAAACCTTAGAGTTCACATTAGCCACGGCTTGAGAAGTTTGCTGAACGGTAGATGACACCGAATCAGCTTTGGCACTGACCGTATCAACTCGCTTGCCCAATGCTGTATCGGCATTAGCGCGCGCTGTCTGTTCAGAGGTGACCGATGACTCAAGCTTGCCGGCTCTGGATTTAAGCGCGGTGATGTCACTGGCCATAGCCGAATCGGCATTTGAACGAGCCCTGGTCTCTGTGGCAACAGCCGCTTTAATATCAGCCGCAGTCTGCGTTTTTAGGGACGTAATCTGGCTTCCCAGCGCAGTATCGGCATTAGTGCGGGCTTTCGTCTCAGTAGCTACAGCGGCTTTAATATCTGCTGCCGTTTGCGTCTTAAGAAGGCTAATTTGGCTGCTGAGTGCTGAATCACCGTCAGTTCTAGCTTTGGTCTCCGATGCTACCGCTGCTTTGATGTCACTGGTAGTTTTGGTTGCCAGCTTATCAACTTTGGTACTTATTGCGGTGTCACCATCAGTTCGTGCCTTCGACTCAGTTGCGATCTGGGCGGTCACATCGTCATTAACCTGCGCGCTAAGTGCAGTAATTTGGCTTGATAAGGCGCTGTCTTTATCCGCGCGCGTTTTGGCCTCCGCTGCGATCTGCGCTTTAACGTCAGTATTAACCTGCGACTGCAGATTTGTGACCTTTTTCGACAAAGCGCTATCAGCGTCAGCACGAGCCTGCTGCTCGGTTGCCAGCGATGCTTTAACATCATCGTTAACTTGTGCCTTCAGCTGGGTGATTTGGGTACTGACCGCCTCATCAGCGCTGGCGCGAGTTTCCCTTTCTTCCTGCAACTGCGCGGCGATGTCATCACCGATTTCAGCTTTCATCTCATCGACACGCTTGGCCACCGATGAAACAGAGTCTGCCAAAGCCTGCTGGCTGGTGGTCACCGATGCATTAGTTGATGCCTGCTGCTTTTTGTCTTCTTCCTGACGAAGTGCCAGATCGATGTTCGCTTTAGCATTTGCCTCCAAACTCGTTGACCATTGCGATGCTGTTTGCTCGACGCCGGCCACCGTCTGTTTCATTTCATCAATATTGGCCTGGCCGGTGTCCACCACTGACTGCATGGTGTCAACTTTTTTGCCGATCGCTGCATCACCATCAACACGAGCCTGTCTCTCTTCGGCGATTAGCGTTTTACTATCGTCCAAAGCTGCCTGTGTCGCATCGAGAGTGCTGGCAACGGACTCACCCTGCTTCTTAACGGTCTCTTTAAGAGCTAAAATACTGGCGGCGGCATCGTCTACTTCATCTAGCGCCTGGCTGACTTTATCTGCCGTGTCCTGAACGTTGACCTTCAAATCACTTTGTTCTTTCTCCATGCCGTCGAATGAGTTTTGCATGTCGGTAACTGACTGCTTAACACCTGTGACAGACAGCTCAATCTCATCGACCGTTTTATGCAGTTCACCCACACTTTCGTCGATCTTCTTACTAACTTCTTCAACAGCTTCTTTTGTCGCTGATTGGTTGATGTCAGCCAGAAGATCCTGCCCAAGCTCAGAAGAAGTAATCTTGTTCTTCAGGAACGACAGAACATCTTTGGTGGTAGCCTCGGTGCCGAGGGAAGAGTTTGGCTGGCTCAGCATTCCGCGCTTATTTACTGCGCGCACCCAATAAAACCAAGTTTCGTCATCGCCCAGCCCGCTATGAGTAAATGTCGTTGAGGCAACCGCCGCAATAAGAGACGCGGTGGTGAGATCGTTGGTGCGAGAGGCATAAACGTTAATTTTGTCGATATCGATTGTGCCCGGCAACTGCCATGCCAGAACGTTGACGCGATAATCTCCGATCGCAGTGAGAAGCGTGGGCGCATCTGGTGGCGTCATCGTTCCAAGAGTGGTGTACACCATGGAAATGACGCTGGAACGTCTGCCCGTGACTGAAATCGAGTACAGCTCGATGTCATACATGCCATTCTCAGCAGCGTTTAAAATGTCGAACTGCTCTGTCTTAACCTCTGTTGTAACCCAATCTTCAACAACATCGGAACGACGGTAACGCAGCACATAGGAAGGCGACTTGCCCTCCCAACTCACCATCATTTTTACCGAAAGGTTGCCTGGAGAAGAAACATATGTGCCTTCGGTTACCTGCAGGTTTTCAGGAGTTGAGAAAGTTGGATCGAGAATGGTCGTCTTCGACGGAACGAGAGTCGCCCCTTCATCGATTGCGGCAAACTTCGTTGGGTTGTGCTGCACACCAACGATGTCAAAGGCACCCTTCTCTTCATTCTGGTTAACGGCCAGCACACGTAGTAGCATTGGCTCCAGATTAGGCTCAATGACTGACCAGATCCCCATAATCGCAGGGTATTCTTCTTCAGTTAATGCCTTCTTAAAGGTGACAACAGAGTATTCGCCAGCGCCTTCAATAAGGTCGCGATCAATCATCTTCCCTTTAGCACTCAGGAAAGAGACGGTATTCCCGGCTTTAGTCAGTTTTACAGAAGCGTCAAGTGTGATGCTGTTTTTGGTGTAGTTCACCAGACGCCCGGAATTTCGTTTCCCTGATCGGAACTTATCTTGCAGTTTCACCAGCTCGCCAGGCATGAGTAAAGATGCGTCCATACCAGAAGTGAAGGTGATAAGATCTGTTTCCATGCGGTTGCTGTAAAGCGTCCAAAGCCCCACACGGTGAGCCTGGCCACGGCTTGTACAGCCGAAAGCTAATGATTCAGTTTTACGTACACCAAAACGCTTAATACCCTCTTCATCTTCAACGTACTCAATGTTCTGCTTGTACAGGTCATCTTTGTCGTTGTAGGTGATGAGAGCTACTGTTGCGCGGTCTTTGCGAGAAGAGCCTTTATAGGATACTTTGCCAATGATGTTCGCGGCACTGAACTGCATGACCGGGCTACTTGGGCTATCTTGCATGATATTAACCATGCCACCAGCCCAGAAAATCATCCCTCGGAAAGTCGATACGATGTCCTGAAGAACCTTGTACGCCTCACCGCGTGAGTTAATTACGGTGTTAATTGCGAAGCGCTTCTCCTTACCCCCGAATCCATCATTGATCAGCTCATCGCAATAGCGCCCAATCTGGTAAAGCTGTCCGATGTTGATCATTGATTCAGTGACATACTCCCCCAGGCCATAGCGCTTACTGGTGAGCAGGTCGTACAAAATCCAGGCAGGATTTTCAGAAACCATTAAACGGAAGGTTCCATCCCAATCTCCCGAATACGTACCAAGCACCGGGTCATAGTTGGACGGAACGCGGATTTCCATACCCGAGACCAAGTAGGAACGCGCCGGCACAGAACTACCAAATTGCTGCGAGTCGATTTTAAGACCAACAAGCGCACTGTTCGGGTAGTTAAGTTTTGTACTGACGATTTCACCGTACTGACTGAGCCAGGTCTGATCTTGGATATAGTCAGTGGTGCTATCAGCGGTCACGCGGCTTACGCGAATGCGATAATTTGAGCCTGGCTTGGGCAGATCAAAGAGATACTCACGATAGTGTTTGCCGCTGGACTTTTTGCTCAGCGTAACGACATGTGAGGCATAACCTTGAGGTTTAATTGGTTTAAACGAGTTAGCGCCGTATGCGATCTCAAACTGGAACTGAACGGTCGTGCCGTGGGTGTCGCCCGACTTCTGATCCGTTTTAGTCAGCTTCGGGAACATCATAATGACACGCACCTGATCAGAATCATCGTTGTCGATCTGAATGGTGCGAGGTGTAGATAGCTTGATTTGAACGCCAACATCATGCGGGGTTTCAACCGAATCAAAGCCCTCGATCACTGCCTGATTCTGTGTCCCATCACGAAACCACCAGGTTACACCATTGAAGTTACTGGTGCCGTCCGGGTTAAGAATTGGGACATTGTCGAGGAAAATTGACTGGCCGCCATTGATCAATCCACCAATCTTTCCCTCACCAAGAAGGTCAAGGATTGAGGCGAGTGATCGCGACTGAACATTATCTTTATCTTCTACAGGCGTGCGCGCGGAACCGCCGCCCTTGCTGCCACCGCCAGAACCGGCGAGCAGGCGTCTTTCTTTAACAGTTGCCACCGAAAATCTCCCTTTTTGGTGCAATTTATGTGTGATCGCTGGCATCCTGCCGGCGCATGGCTGGGCATCAACCTCCTGTCGATGCCCAACTGTTTTACTTAATCTACCTTAGCCACCACCGCAAATGTCTAAGCCTGCGTAGTGGTTATGCACTAAAGCATCTGCTCAACAGACATCTTGACGCTGACAATCTGGGAGCCGACTAAAATCTCTTTACCGTAAATGAGCTGTACGGGGTTGCCTTGAGATACTGTATTTTGCGGCCCATCAAAGTAGTACGATTCATTATTATCAACGGTCGTCATTTTATTTGATGGCTGCTTGGATAAGAGCGCTGCGACACCACCGAAGGCCATAGCAAAACCAGCAGAAAACATTGCCAATGAAGCACCACCGGTTACTGAAGTTGCGACCACCGACACTACCATCAAAATAACACCAACAACAACCTGAACTGCACCGACAACCTTTGAGCCAGAGCCACGATAAATTGGCGTGATTCTGATCGACTTCATGCTGCCGTTATTTTCCATTTGGAACTCGGCTTCGCTCATATCGTAGACTGCACCATCATGACGCTCGACAGAAATATGATACTTCTGATATTTCTTAGCGTTCATCTTCATCCAGGTTACGAGACCAGGGCGATTACAGTCAATAATAGTTACTGCGCGCCGGACAGTATTTGCAGCAACGCGATGAACCTTGCCAAAATTTTTACCTAAAACTCCACCTAATTCGACAGTGACAAGTTCAGGCTTATCCATAGCCATTTCACTCATTGTCTTCCCTCACATTAAATCCTTGTGTCTCAAATGGTGCGTAGTGTGCTTTTCGTACATCCCGCCATAAATTGCTTTACAGCTCAATCTATCCATTTGATGATGCAATATCATACCATCGCCAATGTAAACTGCACAGTGATCAGGAACTTGCGATGCTAACTGCATGAAGAAAATGTCGCCATTTTGACGTGGGGTTCCCGGTGGTAATCTTACAAGATCCTGTGATTGGAAGTTGTCGTTTAAAATATCAACCCCCTTTTCCCACCACGATGGGATATGCAACTCGGGGCAGACGCCAATAGCCACATTTTTCTCTCGCTTTAAATAATCTCGGCACAGCAACCAGCAATCAAATACCCCGAATGCGTAAGGTCTTCCCTCATAAGGCATTTCAAATCCAGATGGCTTGATCACATTTACATCACTAAAACGAAACTCTGCATCAATTTCAGGATTGTAATTTTTGCTGATGTTGATAATAAACCACGGCAACTCTGAGGCTTCACAACCAGACACATCTGCCTCAGACGCCTGATTGTCCTCGTCAGTATGCGAATGCCAAACGCCCACCACCTCGCCAGCTTTCTCAGCTGCAATTTGGTCTTCGGCGTGCATGACAAAATAGTTTTCAGGATCATCAGCGACGTTTCGGCAAATAATTAACTCATACTTATTCGCTCTCGTATTAATAAGCAGGCCGCAAGCCTCATTCGGATATTCCTGTAAAGCGGCAAGGCGCATAGCGCCAAGCAGCTTTTCATTCATCATTTCATTTTTCATCATGCGCGGTTTGCTCCGGGGAACCCGCCAAACGCAATGATGCCATTGGCAAAGTAATTAATCCGAGCACGGCACGATGACAATCGTTTGGTGCAATAGTCGGCGCTGGCCAGTTTGGTTGGAGCGTCATTTTTGTCAAAGTAGGGACCGGTATAACCGCACTCAGCGCTTCGATACTGCCACTGGCATGAGTTTTTGACGATCTGGCGGTTGGGTAGCATAACCCCCATCAGATCGAAGGCTGAGGCAAGCTCAAACTCAACAATCTCCCGATCCTCAAAAGTCTTTTGGTCGATGTACCACATCTCATCGGCAAAATGCTGGTTCGCGTCAGCTGTTGGGTTGCCCTCAGTAAAGTTGGCAGCATCTAAAAATCGAGCGAGCGTGACTCGACGAATCAGCTTACAGCCGATCAAATCCTCATTCGACTGCACTTCAGCCGAAATAATTCCATCGAGGTTACTCACCTGCAGTTTTGGTCGCGGTAACTTGCCCTGGCCATTTTTATCGAAACCAGATGCCGCAATTGGCCATGGTTTATAGGTTACCCCCTGCCAGATAATTGGTTCAGAAAGTTCGTTGGTGCCTGCATGAAAATACAGCTTCCCACCGCTGGTAGTTACTGACATATCCAGCTCAAACACTTCAATCAGCGCACTCGGTTGGAGCGACTGAATACTCGATACAATAGTTTCCATTTTCTATCTTCATCCTTGAATATTAGCCCCCCATCCTTGGAGGGCTTTTGTTACTCAAATACTTGGCGGAAAGTTGTGGTCAAGGTCGCGTACCCTCGTGAGTTTTTGACCTTATGGCTATCGCTCACCACGACAACCTTCTGCCCGTTTGGTGAAATCCAGTCAAATGATTCCACCCCGCCGCGCGCATACAGGAAGTCGTCGATCTCCTGCATCTCAGTTCGTGTACCCTGGAATTGCAGATCCCAGCTGGATTTGCGCCAGTTCAAACCACTGGTTACACGTTGCTCATACCCTTCGTTGAAGGCGAGCCGGGTTACTTCCGGCTTCACCTCCTTCTCGGAATCAAACAACGGGAACCAGGTAAATGTCGTCCGTGACATTCCCCACTCCTTATTTGCTTGTACTGCTTAACATGCCGCCCGGTCTGCTTTCGTCGGTCAGTGTGTCAAGCACGACCGCCTTAACTTTGCGAGCCATATCGTTCCACTGAGAGCCGTTGTCCGAGTTCTCAGATGACTTGCTGCTACCGTCACCGTAATTCTGAACAGTGATAGAAATCGCCACACTGTCGCCGCCAGCACCCTCGCCACCGCCAGTAAACGTCACCGGGATCGAACGCCCGTCTGGGAGTGGCACATACGCCTCTTTGTGACTGCCCTCGCCAAACAACGCCAGCTGCGGGGATGAGGCGATACCGCCTTTGGCGTACTTTTTGAGAGGAACCACACCGTCTGGACCGAACACCCCGCCCTTGGCGTGTGCCGTCACCTGAAACTGATTGGCGTTTGGCTTGACCTGAAAACCTTCGGTTCCATCCTGCACCGTGCTGGCCGAGTTTCCTGTCCAACCGGCAGAGGACATCGCACCATACGCAGATGATGCCAACCCCATAATGCTCGCGGCCGCCCCTACATACCCCATCCACTTATTGCCTGTAGCAGCGCCCAGCGCTGAAATCGTCGCACCGATCGCAGTTACAGCCGTGCTTGCTGACAAAGTGAATCCACGAGTTGCAGATGTCGCCTCTTGAGTAGAGACTGCATTTTGCGTCACCGCGGTTGTCGAGTTTTTGGTACTGCCCGTCAATTCGTTGAAGCCATCTTTCAGGCTTTTCAAACCTGATGACGCCAGATCCGATAAGGATGTGGTCAGTGACTTGAAGGAGTTCTTTAGCCCATCAAACATGCTGCCAGAGTCGTTACCGGCGCTGGCTGGTGAAGACATTGCCTCAACTGGCGAGCTTGATTGCTGGGTTTTAGTGAAGCTCCCCATAACCGCATCTTTGGCACCCGACAGTTTATCGCCCCAACTGGCTCCTGAGTTTGTACCCTTGCCCAGCGACTGCATAAGCGGCTCAACAACCAGTGCTTTGGTGCTAACCTTCAACATTTCGTCAAAGATGTAATCGCCAAAATCAGCGATGCTGAACTTGCCTGTTTTGACGAACTCGGTCAGCTTATCAGTCAGATTTTCGAAGCAGCTCGTCCACACAGATTCCATTTGCGAGGCTACATCGCTGTACTCCTGCGCCAATTTCTGCTGAGACGTGCCAACCTCTGCAATAAACGCTTTATTTCGGCCAGCCAGCATTTGTGAGATTGCACGGTCGTACACCTCTTTCATGCCCTGGTCTTGAGCGTTCTTCGACTGACTCTGCAGGTAAGCCAGGCTTTCGTTAAACTTCTTATTCCACTCGGCCGCCGTAGATTGATAATCCGGGGTGTAGCCTGAGCTGATCACCTTGTTGGCCATCGGAGCGAACTTGGCAATACTCTGTTCGGCAGCGTCTTGATTCAGCCGCTTGGAATAGGCGTCCTTGTTCTGGTTGATGAACGCCAGCATGGTTTTGGCGTTGTCGATCATCCCTTTGGAAAGCGTATCGCTTGGCACTGCGTTAGCCATCTCAGTCAGGTGCTTGGTGACTTCCTGAATGTTCTGGTCGAACTCAACGCTCGCTTTCGATGACAACCCCAACTGGCCGGCCATCTGCTCCGCTCTTCCGATCCACGTCTCATTGGCTTTAATTGCCTTTTGACGCGCACTCTCCTCACGCTTAGCCGCTGATTCAGCAGATTTACCCGCTCGCTCAGCTGCGCGCTGGGCTTTTTGCTCATCCTTCAGCTTTGCCGCGGTCAGGATGGAAGAAATCTTCTCGCGCTGGTCTGCGGTAAGTTGCTCCATCTTAATGGTTTCGCCGTAGATAGAACGCAGCTTAGTGTTAGCCTTCAGCTGGGCATCACCCTTTACAGCATCGCCGGCAATATCACGCATGATTGTGCCGTCTGGATTCATTCGGGTTTGTTTGCCAGTACCGAGCTGGGAATTTACAAACAGTGAGTTCAGGCGATCATCTTGCTTTTTGGTACCGCCAACACCGGTATAATAAGAACCATCCAGCATCTGCAAGCCCTTACCAGATTGTTCACGGATGTTCTTAATTTGCCCCTGTAAACTGCTGAGTGATTCCTGCGCGGTGTTGTATGCCTGAGATTGGCCATTCAATTGACCTTGCAGACGCGAGCGGTCGCTGTCATTCAGGTTCGGGTTTTCCAGCAGCTTCGTAATTCGAACAACCTCTTGCCCAAGGCTATCGACGATCTTCTGGGTTTTGTCTGCCCCATCCAGGAATGGCTTGAGATGAGCGTCGCGATCGGCAGCGTTGATTGCTTCCAGCTGCGCGCTTTTCTCAGATGGAGACATTTTCTGGTCTTGCGAAAGCACCGTGCGCTTATTGCGTGCGTCCTTAAGAGTAGTGGTGCTGTACTGAGCCATCCCCGCTTTGATGCCGTTGTCTACGTCTTCCAGGCGTTTGGTGACAATATCGCGCGCCAGGTTCTCGTATTGGGCTTTATCACCCATACCAACGGTCTCTTTAAGCTGAGCCAACTCCTTCTTATTTGCTTCTAACCGCGACTGAAGTGCCTTCTGATCAACACCAATTGCTGAAGACGAAAGGCCACCGCTCTTCATCGCATCAAGGGTCTGCTGATCGCCGCTGTTCTGGCTCTCTAGCTGCTTGATACGAGCGGTCATTTGAGATCGCTGTGCCGCTGTCATCGCTTCAGGGATCTTGCGAATCTCCGCTACTGTTTCGGCGGTTTTGTCACGCAGCGATGACATTACGGTGATTAACCCACCGACCGCTAAAGCAATTGCGGTAATTGCTGCGCCCACAGGGTTGGCCACAATCACGGCCTGGAATGCCAGCCATGCGGTGCGAACCATCTTAATGGCCTCGCCTACATAGATGATCATCGCCGCGGTGCCGCCGAGATCACGGAATGTTTTAACTACACCGGCAATTACACTGATTGTTTTCGCACCAGCGCCGTTTACGACCTCAAATGCTTTTTTGAAGCTGCCTCCCATTTGTGTACCTGCAGTGGCCAGCCCTGTCACAGTACCTTTCAGCACTTTAAAGCCGATTAATGCTAAAGCAGTCTGGCCGAGCGTGAGAAGCAGCTCTTTGTTACGCTCCGCCCACTTCGCCATATCCATTAGCGCGTTTACCGCAGTGGACAGCCCCTCGCCCAGATCCTGCGCAAACACCTTCCCGTCAGTGCTGTTCATGTAACTGGACAACTCTTTGAAGGCTTTAGTGATTGATTCAAGGTAGCCAGCACGGCCAATACGATCGGCAAACAGAGTGAATGAGGTCTGGAGTTGAGCCAGCGCCCCACTGTATGCCTGCATAAGATTTTCGGCTGCACCACGGCTTTGAGCATCAAGCCCCTGGAATAACAGCTCTAAACCCTGCTTCGCTGAGACAGTACCGGTAGAAATCGCCTTGGTCAGTTGCCCCATGGTAACGCCTGCGGAATCTGCCATTGCCTGCATCGCGGTAGGAACTGCTTCACCTAATTGCTGACGCAGCTCTTCCATCGAAATGACGCCCTTACCGGACATCTGCTGGATTGCTACAGCTGCTCGCTTCAACAGCTCACTATCGCCACCAAAGCGAGCCACAGAGTCAACCAGCGACTTTAGAGAGCCATTAGCGGGATCGATGCCAGCTGACTTGAATTTAACGAATGCGTCTGTCAGCGCTTCCATTGCGAACGGGGCTGTTTTAGCCATGTTCACGATGTAATTCATGTCATTAGTCGCAGCCAGCTTCGGGTTGGCTGCTTCTTTGTTCATGCCTTCAAGCAAGATGCGCATCTTCTGCATCTGGGCTGCTGCTTCGACGATTGGCACCTGCCAACCAAACAACATCTGCTGAACGGTATAGGCTGCATCCCCGATTTCACCGAGCATGAAGATATTGCCTCTCATGCCGTCCATCAGACCGCCGCTTGAGTGACGACCACCACGACCCGAACGACCACCGGAACCACCACGGCCAGGTCCACGTACATCCGCTCGCAGATTGCCCAATTCTCTTTGGCGGTTAATAAGCGCGTCCATCTCCGCCACGACCTTTTTCATCTGGGTGGCGGCTTTGGTGGACGATGCAGCCCAATTCTCCATTTTCTTGCTGGAGTTGGACAAACGAGTGCTCATGCCAGAGGTTGCGGTGTTAGCTTGTTTGACCTCATGGCCAAATGATGATGCAGAGCGACCAGCATGATTAGCCCAATCGGAGAAATCACTCAGCTCAGATTGGACAGCCTGCAGCGAATGATGAAACCCTTTTGTGGCTTTATCAGCAGCGTCAATGCGAGTGGTGTAGGTTTTGAGGTTGGCATTGAACGCCACCAGCTCTTGTCTGGTGTCGCGCATGGCCTTTGAGACAAGCTCGAAACCGGCGCCTAAGTCCTGAAGACCGTTGGCGACCGATTCCAGCTTTTTGTCGAGCGTCCCCAAAATCCCGGCGACTGAACCAAGAGAGCGCTCAAGTGTTGCGATTTTTTGGGCTGGCTTTGTGGCCTTCTCGCCAAAACTGACCAGCAGTTTTCCCGCCCGGTCGATTGCCGCGGTGAACTTTTTATCGTCCAGCGACAGAATAAACTCTACGTTGTCAGACATTCCCTTGTCATCCTGCGCCAAAAATTTTCATCAGTTGCTCTTTGGCGTCGGGGTCTGCTTTCGCATAACTTGGATCGTAGACTTTATCGGTAACGACTGGTCTTCCAATACGGTGTTGCAAACCCTCCATGAACGCCTTGCCGCTATCCGCATCTGCCTGGGCGACTCTTGCCACCTGGAAACTGCGGACATCCTCTTCAGCCCGGAGACGATCAATGTTTCGACTTAACATCCAAAACATGGCCAACGGCAGCTGGAGTAGTTCTCTCGGTGAAACGGCATAGTGAGCAACAACACGACTGAAATAGAATCCGAGATCGATGGAAACCGTCACCATCTGCCCGGACTCATCGCGGGTAATTACTTTGCCTCTTCACCGGCAGCTTTTTCGTTCTCTTCTTCAACAACTTCCATGGCGAAGGTGAACACCTGCTGCAGTTGCGGCAGCGACAGCTTTTCAAGTGCTTCAGGGGTAACGGTGGGCAGTAACTTCTGCACCAGATCCGCGTATGAGGTTACCTGATCGGCCATAGACAGAGCGGAGAGATCCTTCCCTTCCATCTGCTTAATAGCGACGAACAGACCAACGGTCATTTCGACGATCGGGTATTTCTTGCCGCCGAATTTGATTGCTTTTTGTGGAGGCGAGATTGCATCCAGATCGAGTAATTTGGTCATTTTCAAATCCATTTAAACAAGAGGCTCGTCCTGAGCCTCTTTAGGTGTTACGCGACGGTGATTGCCGCCGAAGCAGTCTTCGCGCCGTCAGTGGTGGTGAAGGTGATCTGGGTATTACCCGCAGCCTTACCAGTTACCTTGCCGGTGCTATCTACAGTAGCTACAGCAGTGTTGCTCGATACCCATGTACCGGTTTTATCGGTGGCGTTGGTAGGCGCAAATACTGCGGCCAGCTGAGTAGTACCGCCCACTGCAATATTTGCCGTGGTTGGATTAACAGCTACGCCAGTGACTGCGACAGATGCGTCACCAGCATTAGGCTTTGGGTTGGTCATGGTTCCAAGAATGCCGTCGTCGTCCGGGTATGCGTTAAAATCAACGGAGAACACGCGAACGTCATCGGATTTGTAGGCCATGGTGAAGTTACCCGCGGTAGCGGCCTTCGGCAGAGTCAGCACGAAGTCGGTGCCGTCCTGCGGCGTCAGGATCAGTTCTTGGGCAACATCAACGAGGTTGACGCCCTGAGCGGAGCTGATTGACAGGGTATTTTTATCTTCAGACATGGTCGAGCCAGGCATCAGATTAACTAGGTTCGCCAGAACACTTTCGGCCAGTGGAGCGGTAACTTTCACGTTACGACCCTGCACCAGTTCGGAAATGGTGGTCTGACCCAACTGGTCAACGGTGACTTTGAGGGTTTCGGTAGAAATCTCAACTTCAACGCCGCCTTTAGTGTAGCCAAGATCCTGGCCACCGAAACACACTTTGCAAGCGCCTAATTTGATATTTTTAACATGAGTGTTAGCCATTGTTTGCAAACTCCTTTTTGCATTAAGTGCCGCATTCCTTGCGGCAAAAGTAAGTATATAGCTATTTTTTACTTTAAAAAAGTAACCATGAAGCTATTTTAATGATGATTACACTGGATATGCTGCAAATTCGACGGGAATACCAGCTTCGAACAGCGATCCATCATCCTGCGGGTAAATGATCGGTAGAGACAGAGGCTTAACAAATTTAAACCGAATGCCCTGGACTTCTGTATCAAGCAGAGGCAGTACGGCCATGATTTTGTTAGCTCTGGCCGACACTGCAGACAATGTTGGCTCTCTGATGATTACTGTAAAAACATCCTGATAAAAGCCATCAAGCTCGCGGTCAATGGCAATACCGGTATTGGGATTCACCAGCAAAATTCCGCTTTTGACTGAAGCCGGCATGTGATGCGCGAAAGTATCTTTACCAATCACGCCTAACTTCTTGTCCTGAAGAAATTTAGCAAACACTTCAATAAACATTTCACCCCCTTGTGAATCCGGCCTTTCTCGCTGCTTCTGTCACAGCTTCCCTGAACCGTTTTTCGCCCATTTCAATCGCGCGCTCCATATAGAGACGCCCTACCCTCGCTCGCATTCCCTCGATCGGCGGGTTGGTGACGCTCTTCATTCTCGACAATCGGCCAAGCCGGTAGTGATCGTTGTGCATGTAATCCGCATATTGCCCAACCGTCACGCCCGGGTGTCCCTCGCGAGATGTTGCACCGGAGACATACAGCTCGACTTTCACCTCAGAGAAGTTATTGATCACGCGCGCGTAAATCGCCTTTTCAAGTGATCCGGTTTCAATCGGCGCCATAGCTCTGGCCAATCGCTCCATCACCTTAGCCACCTTCTCCATGTCGCGAAGCAGGTAACGCTTAAATGCTTTTTGACGCTGATCGAGAGAATTGGCCTGGCGTCGTAACTTTGTAGCGTCGTAACTCAGACCCATACGTTTGCCCCGACTTCCAGATGACCAGGGCGCCCACGAAGCCCCCAACGACGCTCTACGCTCGCCACCAGCAACTTAGTGCCAGACATCACCAGAACGTCATCCAGCTTAACATCAGCAGCCAGGGGCACAATTAACACAGCATTAAACGTCTCTACGTCAGCTTTGCCACGACTACCAGAGCTATCAGCCCTTACGGACGACTGGACAACACCTTCCGTGAAGTTCACCACGCCAACTTTGGCGCTTCTAACAAATTGATATTTCGACTCGCCGTAGATGTTCATTCCGCCTTTGCGGTACACAGCGAGTTCAGTTTGCCAGGCTACGTGCATACTCACCTCCATGTGAATAAACAGCGCCAGCGCCATTCAGCTGGTGCGGGTGCATCAAGGATGACTTCAACCCTGCCCCCATGCTGGTGGCTGCTGGCACGACAATTGGCTATCGACGAACGATAAACCGGTTATTAGTGTATTTCGCTAACAAACGCCAAGTGGTTCTGGCAACCGTTTTGGGTGCGCTCTTGCCGGTTCGGTACATGTTGGTCGTCTCGCCAATCGACTCCGACAGGATTCCATCTTCACGCGCGGCAGCTACATCATTGCCGTTGGCAATTTCACACGCTTCGTTGATCACAGCCAACATCACAGCGCGCTTAAAGACATCCGGGAATGCAGCAAAATCCTCATCGGTCAGCTCATCCCAATCCACCATATCAACGCGGTACTGTCCTGCTGCGCCAAACGGCATTGTGGTGACGTTCAGCATGTTTTGCGGTCGATCGTAATCGTCATAATCGATACCAAAGATTCGACGAATTGAGAAAGGCATTGTCTTAATGCGATTCGTGGCCTCAATAAGACGCTTACGCATCAAGCTGTCGCCATCGGCAAGCAAAGCATCACCATTCAGCATGTCGATTGCCTGCATCTGGGCGTCGGCGATTGTGGCAAACGAATGCCGTGGAACCGCCAGCTCAAAGTCTGCCATCAGAACATACAGCTGCTCTGTGAGGTGATTAATAGTGCCGTCATTAACCGTCAAGACCAAACGACGCAAATCCCGTTCACGATCTGCCAGCTGATTGTATTCAGCTGGCACGACAACAGTGACGGACATCTGGCCAGCCTCAAATTCCACTGGCACATCTTCCGCCACAATGTTCGCCCGGCCGTCTTTCAGGGTGTACGTTGCGGTTGCCGCGTCTAGCACATTGAGAGTGAATGACAGCGAAACAGCTTCGCCGCTTTTAAACGTGCCGAGCTGAGCCATCATTCACCGCCCTGGGCTTTCAAAATGCCTTCAATCATCTCAACGATGCCCTTGCCCTTTACCCCCAGCTCATTTCCGATCTGGCGTAAACCGGCAATTCCTTCGCTATCGGCTACCGCCTCCAGCTCTTCACGAGAGAACATAGGCTGAGTGCTTACATGGGCTTGCGTGGTCACTCGCTCCATACGCTCATTAACCGGCGCAGAGGTCTCTTTTACGTTGTCAGCGGATAACCCATGACGTTCGCTATAAATGCCAGAAGGAGACACATTGGTGCCCTCAATGGTTTCTGCGCGCATAGATGAGCAAATACGCTGCTGATCCACAAATGGCAGTTCTGATACAGAGATGCCATCTTCAAACTGGATGCCACACAGCATGCCGGTATAGGCTTTGAAGCAGGATTCGAGCAGTCTTACTTTTGCAGTTTTCATATGAGTCCCCATAGAGGCCGATTAGACGGCCAAGTTATATTTATTCAGTGCCGGTGCCGGCATCGGTGGCAGCTGTAGGTGCGGCTGCAGCTACCTCAACTACCTCACCGCGCAGGGCGGCAAGCATTCGCTTCTGTCGGGCTTCACTCACCGGGCTGGTGGTAACGCTATTCTCTAATTGCACACCGAACATGTGACCCGTGTAATCCGAGAGCACTTCTTCGGTAATACGTACTTTTTTGTCTGCCATGTTTACTCCATAAAAAAGGGTGGGCGACTTGCCCACCCTTGCTAGTGATCGTTGATAGGTAGGTAACCACCTACCATTAAGATTAAATCTTAACGCCTTTCAGCGCTGCGATCGCTTTATCGTGCTTGTTCGCCAGAGAGCAGTACCACTTAACGCGAGTACGCAGGGCGTCTTTGTTCTGAACGGTGCCGATGGACTCAACCACGATACCGGCATTATCACCACCGTACAGACCGGTCAGACCGTTCTCTTCGGACAGATGCAGGCCGTAGATGTCGGCAGCGCCGTCAACAACAGGGATGAAGTCGTTCACGATGAAAGGAATGCCGTTGTGAGTCAGCATTGGGCGACCAAAGTTTTCGATCATCACTTCAGACGGGCCGACGTTCACGGTACGCAGCAACGCACGGTAAGCGCGCATATGCTCAGAACGAACCATCAGGCAGTCAGCGCCCAGATCTTTCACGGCATCGACCAGCTCATCGAGCATTGAGAAGGTCATGGAAGCGTTGGCAACAATGCCCTGATCAGCAGCCATCAGTTTGGCAATGCCGTCGAAGGATTTGGCATCTTTGGTGGAGTCACCCTGGATCAGGTTGCGGCGGAATGCGCGCGCCAAACCTTTCACTTTGGAACGAACCTGGATAGCCAGCTGGCTATTGGTGTCGGCCATGGTGGTTGCCAGGAATTTATCAACGTCAACGTCGCCAGCCAGAATACGCAGCTTAGCCACATGCTCGGTGAACGTTGCAGCGCCTTCTGGAACCACATCGTTCACGTCAATGAAGCTGGCTTCAGACAGTGAATCTTCGCGGTTGTACAGATACGCCTTAGAGTTGATCTTCATGAAAGGAAGAACGGCAAACAGGTCATCGCGATCGATGATAGTTTCGATTACGCCCTGTTCCAGTTCGTTGTTAGACAGCTTTTCAGCTTCGTCTCGCAGTAATGGCATCTTTTCAATTCCTTTTGATTAAGATGTTATTTTGTAACGATTTTTCCCAGCCCCGCAGTTAACTTGTCAATCGTTGACTTGTTCACCGGGGTGGTTACTTTGGCGCTTGGCTTACTTTGTGAGCCTGCACCTGGTTTAGCCTCGCTTCGCAGCAAAGCGTCGGCTTCAGGATCTGCACGCAAAATACGCTCAATCGCTGATTCGAATGCGAGAGGTTGGCCATGGCCATCGACCAGCACCGCACGGTCTTTCTGACCAGCTGGTTTGTCGTAACCTACAACGCTGCCGTCTTCGCCTACTTCAAAATGGTTGCCGTAAATCACACGAGCCTTAGCTGGTGTCATCAGTGCTTTGTCACGCAAGAAAGCAGAGCCAGAGAAAGATGCACCTACGGTCATCTCCAGCAGCTGCGCCTTCAGAGTGGCATTCTCAGCCTCAACCTGGGTACGAGCATCTCGCTCTACCTGCAGATCGGTTTGATGGGCTGCAACCATTTGCTTTTTGACCGCGTCAAATTCACCACGGCGCTCAAGCTCAGCTTGCTCCGCTTCTTGACGGGTACGTTCTGCCGCAGCTTCAGCATCCACCAAACGACGAGCACGTTCAGGGTCGATGTCACCATAAGCAGCCAGTTTTTCCTTGCGCTTCATGCTCTCTTTCAAAAGCTCAGCGCCTGACTTCTTGGCATCACGCAGTTTTGCGATCAGCTCTTCTTGCGACAGACCTGCGTATTCATCGTCGAGTTCCGGCTGACGTGCCTGCTTATGTGCGCCATCAGTGCCAGGGTCGTGTTCGCCACCTTCGCCACCAGGCTGTTCACCCGGTTGATCTTTAGTTGGTTCACCACCACCACCACCACCGCCCAGCTCTTCCTTGCCAGCGACGTCCATCAGGCCACGACGAGCCATCATCATTTGCCACAGATTCATAAAATTCCTTTTTACGCCTTATCGCTCGGTTGCTTGAGCAGATGAGTTCCCTGATCCTTGGGAAGAAGTATTCTCGGTTTCTTGAGAAGATGCCTTATCATAGGTAGTTGACAACCTATTTTCAATACCCACAGATACATTTTTTGGAGGAAATTTCAAGAGATCTGCCTCAAATTCCTTTTTCATTTTCTCCGTGACGTTCGGGAAAATCTTATCGATGAGCATTTCCATCTGATAACGACGAACACTTTCCGGCGCCTGCAACTCTGATAACTGCTGAGCAACAGCAAATTCGTCAGTCAAACCACGGATGTCGAAACTCTCCGGGTAGCTAACCAATGTGTGATCGTCTTCCAGCTCTTCACCCATCCATTTGCCAACCAGGGCAAGCATCTGGCGCTCTGCACGTTCCAGACGTTCAGCTTTCGTCACCAGCAAGCTATTCACGCGCTGGAAGTCGTATGCTTTGGCTGCGCCAGAGGAATTATCAATGCCCTTGGCGTTGTCCTGCTTGGTTCGTTCACCGGCAACACCAACAGAGTGATAAATCTCGTTAATGACAGTCTGAACCGTGGTGATGATCATCTGGGCTTGCTTTGGGTCTGGCGACATGTAGAACGGCTGCGAGCCACCTTCGCCATCAAAGGTAAACACTCGTTTAGTTCCCATTTCCAATACCTTGCCGTGGTTCTCATCGCCCGGCAGCATTGCCTGAACTGGAATCGCCAGCTGGGAGAAGGTCTGATCCTGAATGATTGCATCAAGGTTCGACAGGTAGTTGGCCACCGCACGGTCAAGGTAAGCGATGTCATCAATGAGCGATGGGCTGAAGTATGGCGATTCGCTTTGACCAATACAGTCAACAGGGAACACCGGCACAACACCCAGGTTATGCTCACCGCTATCTTCGAGGTAAACCTTAGCATTACCTTTATGGCCACCTTTCTTCACTTCTTCGCGGAACAGATACCATTCGTTTTGAGTCCACAAGCGATAACGCTGGAACTCCTGTCCGGTAGATGTAAACGGGTCGGCATCATCACGGGCGACTTCCACCACCAGCGCCCACAGCAAGTTACCGTCGTCATCCCATGCCAGATCAAGCATCTGCTGCGGTGAAATCCAGTAAGCGTAGGCGCGGCCATCCTGCTTCTTCTGGTCTTCAACCGACTCAGCTCCAGCTTCCATTGTGCTATCCACCACAACCCAAATTCGCCCATAGATGGAGGATTGCAGATCGATGGCGGCCATGAACTCGTTAACGGAAACGTTTTGACGTGTCGCGCGGCGCCAGAAATCCCGGATGAACTCAGGTGCATCTTCCTCAGTGCGGTGAATATCTTCGCGGAAAATGTATTTGTTGATCAGGTTTACAACTTCACGCGTGTGGTTGAAGCGGTATGCTCGCTCTACACGTTCTTTGTATTCCTGATCACCTTCTTTGAAATAGCGGAAAACGTTGTCATCGAACCATGCCCGGCCACCCGCGTAGGTGGCCGAAATAAAGTCCCAATGCTCCTTTTTCTTTTCGTACTCAGGATGCCGGCGTTTAACCAGATCCTTGATTACTTTGTCAGTCAATTCCATTTGACCAAACCCCAATTTAATATAAATACCGCTTTAAGATAGGTAGTTAACCACCTATCGAGAGCCACCAAGAATAACACGACTTTTAACCGGAAATCTTCTATGAATTGGATAGCCGAGGGCGTCAGCGCTATGCTCTACACCACCTGACTTGTCCATATCACGCGAACCCGGTTTGTAGATTACCTTTTCCAGCGATTCAATCAGCCCCTTACACTTCGGGCTGATATAAAGTCTCACATCCCCAGACGCGGTCATCAGCATACGGTTTACTGCATTCACACGGTCAGCGATCGGCGGGTGCTTCTTCGGATGATCGATGCGCAGAAAACCCTTCTCCTTAAAGATGTCCACATCCGATTCACCGCGCGCATGTTGTCGGTATGCGCCTGCAGGGTCTGGGAAGATTGTTACCTGAGACTTCGAGCGCCAGTACCGGCGTTCCAGCTCATCACATACCTCTGCGGTGTTTGAAGAATACAGTACCAGCTCATCCACCGCCCAAACTTCACCATTCGGCTGCGGCTGCAGGATGACCGAGGACATTGGATCGATGTTGAAGTCCTGACCAACCCAGATAGGCAGCTTCGGATTGAAGGCCACATCCTTAACATGCGTTTTGCGGTCGAACGGGTAATACACGCGACCTGACATGTTCTCAAACGACGCAAGGTATTCCTGAGCGAATGATTTAGGGTCCATATCATTCCGCGCGGCTTCGATCTCCGCTTCTGGAACAAAGGGTGAATCAGCTGTCACAAACTGCCAGCTCTTCCACTGCCCCTTCTTCTGCAAATCTTCGTTTTGCCCGATCGTCCAAAGTTTATGGAACTCAGAGAAGCCTTTCGGTGTACCGATAATCAGCGCACCACCGCGGGTAGAAGACAGCGTTGGACGCAATACCTTGTACCAGGTGTCAGGCTTCATATCCTGGAACTCGTCGAGCACGACAAAGTTCAACGCAACACCACGCAACGTATCTGGCTTATCCGCACCTTTTAGGGCAATTTCCGAGCCGTTCTTGAGAACGATCGTCATTGTGGTGTCGTTCTTTTTAGCCACCCATTTGCGCGGGATTGTCTCCTGAAGGTCATCCCACAAAATCTGCCTGGCCATTTGATACGTTGGCGCTACGTACCAAACACGCTGTTTGCGGCCGGAAGCGGCCGCACGAATAATTTTAGAAATTGACAGTCGAGACTTACCCCAGCGTCGGCCAGCACACACTACTTTGAAACGATGGGGTGATTGGAACACTGACATCTGCCCAGAATGCAGCTGAATCAAGCTCAGCGATGACGGGATGGCCATGGTTATGCTTCCCCACTATCATCGTCAGCTTCGCTCTCTAAAACGCTCTCAGCGTCTTTTGCAGCTTCCTCTTCAAGTGCCTGAAGCTCATCATCGTCAATCAGATCTGGTTCTTCTGATTTACGCAGCTCTGCCACCTGATTTGGTGTCAATTCGCCAAACACCAGGTTCGGGATTTCGTCGGCCAAGCCTTCGTCTTTATCCATGCCCAGGGCTTTGGATGACACATCAAAGCACTTAGCCAGAATATTGCTGGCTCGCTGAATTGACTTTAGATCGCCCTCGATAACAGCAAGCGATGTGCCTTTGGACTTCGCCTCGGCAACCTGACCCATCGCCATTCTGCCAAGTGTGAATGCCCAGCTGTCATACTTGTTACGGCGATCATCAATTTTGTCGGCGCGCTCTTTAGCGCGGATCTCTGCGTCTGACTTCAGGGATTCGCGCACCATCTTGCCAACTGAGTCAGCTCCTTTGGCCAACCCCTTCTTTTTGAAATAACGAGAGAAGGTCTCGCGGCGCAGCCCATACTCGTCTTCCAATCTGGAAAGCGTGTACTCGCCGGACGCCCATTTCGCCTCGATCTCCGCCCACATAGCTGGCGTGATCTTGACCTTTACCTCTTCAGCTTCGGTCGTCATAGTTCCCTCTAACTTATCTAGGTGCATCCATGCACCACCACTTTAACACATAAGAAAACAATTTATTTAAAGGCATTATATTTTCAAATTCTGTCTATTGCTAGACAGATAATTTGTGTTGCAAGGCCTCTCGAAAAGGCTAAAAATAAAACAAACACGAACAAGGAGCCTATAGATCATGTTTTATAAACGATTTTCCCGCAGACGCAGCGAAGCTCTAGGCGAAGTTAATGACGTATTTACCTATGATCATATCCCCCGTGAAGCTAGGGTTCAGATCGCTACGTCTTGGCAAAAAATTGTTTATCAATCTTCCGAACTGCCTCGTTCTCTATACAAGTTTATATGCGAAGAATTAGGTATTCATAATTTACCGGTAACGAACCGTCTAAACAGCTGGGGTGATTCAGACCCATTCATTGATTTAGTGAATTTTTTCTGTGACTCACGAGACTGTACCGACGAAGTGTGCATAGATATAATTGATATGGTTAGTTTCGTTATGCACAAAACTTTTTCCCCATATAGAAATGATTTGATTCAGCCTGTCGTTGATAAAATAAACTTCCGACTACAATCTCATGGGATTGGATACAGAATAGAAGAAGGCAACCTCATACGAATTGACACCGAATACACTCACAACCAAATAATTAAGCCCAGTATTGCAACTCTTGGCTCATCCAAAAAATACCAAAGCGCTTTTGATCAATTCATTTTAGCTTTCGATCATTTCAAAGCTAACAAACTTGAAGAATCTATCGTTTCAGCATGTAAAGCATATGAATCAACACTAAAAATAATATTAAAAGACAATAAGATACAATTGTCCGGCAACGAGACAATTAGCCAATTAGTGCCAAAGCTATTCACTCTAGACGGAATTCCAGCATTCCTTCAGGATGGCAATTTAAAATTATCAGGCATGCTTCAGGCATACATAGGAACAATACGAAACAAAATCGCAGCTCATGGCTCTGACGAACCCAGAAATATTGACATCGAACTTGTCAATTTCATGCTCAACATGACAGGTTCAAACATTCTATTTCTAACACGAATATTTAATTAAAAAGCCTGCTTCCGTATATTTTAATAACCAGCTATTAATTATTTATGGGAAGCAGGTCTTTCTCATGCCACCATCAGCTTTACGCTTGCTCTACCCATAACGGTCAGACCGAGTGTACGGCGCTGGTAGCCATCATCTCCGCGCGCCCGAAACTCACCTTTCTCGACAAGTCCCTTTTTAATCAACGCTCGAAGAGAGAACTGCATACTCTGCTTTGTGGTTTTGTATGGCAGAACCTCCAGCAACTCATCGAGGTCAAGTAAATGGCCGCGATCGTGGCCAAGGTAAATAGTGCGCAGAATATCTTTCTGCTTATCTGTCAAAATCATTTGCTCGCTTCCTTACGAGATACGCGCCAGATCCAGCGGCGTATTTAATGGTTGGTTGTCGAATGCCAATAGTGGCAACATGTCAGGCAATTCCCTGCCAAAGTCCGGGTTGCGGTAAACACCATAGAGCGGCGATGTAAAGCTAAGGTTGTGAATGTCCTTCAGCAATTTCACGATACTGGCTTCATCCACCAGCGAATCAGCGATGTCCTGCACGGTTGTGCCGCGGTTACGCCCAGCTTTCGCCAACGATGAGTTCTTGTGGTAGTCGGCAACGAGATCCACCAGCGCGCGGCGGCGGCGATTCTCGCTCATCGAGAACAGCTCTTTCACAATGCTCTCATTGTCGCCCGGGTCGGCACGGAAATGCCGCTGGAATACGCGCAGCGCACTTTCGTAACTCTTCGGACGCTCTGGTCGAATAAACTGATAGCCTGCCTTCATCGCAAACGGGTTGTATTTGCTCATCGAGGACTGGATTTCGATGATCGGCCTGTTGTGCATTCGGCTCACCAGGTTAATCATGCGATATGAAACACCCACGCCACGGTATTGGGTGTCCACCACTGAACGGCTGATCACAGCGAAATTGTTATTCACGTAACGCCCCCAGAACTGATTGGCCACCGTCGTGTTAGTGGTGGGCTTCAGTTTGGGGAACATGCGGTGACGCGGCGCCAGAAGCAATTTTGGAAAAGCCACAACAACAACACCCACCAGCCGACCATCAAGCTCGCAGCGGTAATAGGTTGGTGCGAATGGTTTGCCGTCAGTTTTGTAGTGCAGCGACTTTAAAGCATTCCAATCATCCACAGTGCCGCGCGTCACAGTCATACGCTCCAGAAAATCCAAATGCTTCGGAAACTCTTCAGGCTTGTAGCGTTTGATGGTTACGTCGTTCATCGCACCACCTTCCGACTGCCATAACCACCACGTCGAATGGTTGAGGGGTGACGCGTCACAATATCCTGGATCGCCGGCAAACCACCCGCCTTCTTGTCGGCAAGGAACTTGACGCGAGCTTTCACAAACTCTTCAACGATGTAACCCTGAAGATAAGTGAAAGCCTCCTGATCCGAAGGCATCAAATCATGGTGTTGGCCGGTGATAAGCGCGATATGCAAGGCTTCATGCCAGTAAACCGTCTCGTTGTAGTTTTCAGGCAGATAGACGCAGTGAACATTGGTGTCGTACTGGATGTAGCCCAGGTCAGTGACCATGCCACCAACCCCTGCCACATATTCACTCTCATCCAGCCCATAGAGCTGTTTGATCACCTCTACATAGCGTTTCTCACCAAAAACAACGACGCAGCGGTTGTAATATGGAGCGACACGGAAGCCATAGGCGCCATGAGCGCGAAGCCAATCTTGCCATTCAGCTTCATGCGTCCAGCGGCGGCGCAGCTCAGCCCCCTCGTAAATTGGGAAAACTTTTTTAAGCTGCATAGTCCACCTTCACTCGTTCTTTGTAGTGCTTGGTGATCTGCACATCCGGGCGCAGCGCATTTTTGAGGTCTTCATGCGTGGTTGCCACCATGACAGTTGCCCCGGCTTTGCGCGCAGCGCGCTGGAGATTGGAAGCAACGACCTGGGCAGTTACTCGATCCAGAACAGCCCCAAACTCATCAGCAACCCATACCTTTGCGCCGGTTTCGATTAGCTTTGCGATTTTCAGGCGGTAACGCTGGCCGTCTGACATCTCAGAAGGTTTGCGAACAAACAAATAGGCATCGTTAAGCCCAGCCATAGATAACAGCCCCAATGCCTCGCTGGTGGTTTTACCCAGCTGGTCAATGACGTTCTTGCTGTCGTCAAACGCAAAGTCTTCGATTGACGCCACATCCTGACCTTCTTCTTTCATCAAACGCTGAAGCTCGCGCAACACAACCGATTTACCAGATCCTGATTGACCGGTGATATACACGACCTCACCCGAGCGGATTTCCAGCTCCAGATTGTCGTAAAGAGACCATTCTTTTTCATCCAGACCCAGGCCAAACGATTCAGCGATCTCCAGCGTTCGGGTGGTCTTTGTGACACGCGTTTGAAAAGCTACATTGATGAGGTAGTTGCTCATGCCCCTTCCTCATCGACAGCTTCTTCAGAAACACGCTTCGCATAAGCCACAAATGCTTCTGCCCCGCTCTCTCCCGTCACTTCTTCCATGTGCGCAAGTAAATCTCCAACAACCAGCGCAGAGCCAGCGGGAAGCGTTTTAAAGCCCAACACGTCGATCACTCGCAATTCTGACTCCGCCACTTCCCGGGAGATCTCTTCATGCTCTTCATGCTGGCGCACGGATTCATGACCCAAGTCCATCACCAGAGAGTCGGTGGCCATGTCTTCCGTCATGCTACCAACCAAAACGCTCAGCTCGCGCTCGTCGAAGCCAATCACCACCTCGTCGCCCAGCACCAGCTCTTCAAGCTCTTTTTGCAGCTTGATAGCATCGTAATCGGTACTGGCCAGACGGTTGTCTTCCAGACGCTTCGCACGAACAGAGACCTCGTCGAGATCGGCTCGGATAATTACTGGCACCAGGTCAAGCCCTGCATAAATTGCAGCCTCTCGACGACCGTGACCGGTAATGATCACCATGTCTTTATCAACGGTAATTGGCTGGTCAAAACCGCGCTTAGCAATCGCCGCAGCTAAATCACGAATCTGGGTTTCGTCGTGCTTTTTAGCATTGGCTTCATATGGAACCAGGGTTTTAGGGTCGAGATACACGATCTCAAATGGGGTGCTCATCAATTACGTTCCTTGTAAAAGTCTGCGAGCCACACCAGGGCTTCTCCAGCGTCTTCCATGTCGCTGCCAGTATTAATGCCCTGCTCGGCAATGATCGATTTAATGGCTGTAGTGACTGAATCAGCAGAATCGAAGGTGACTTTGAAGCGCATCGTCTGGTGCTCCACACCCAAACGCTCAACCTTCTCGCGTTTATCCTCTTCTGCCGCTTTCTCGTCGCCATCAGTCAGTCGCTCCAGTTCCGCCATATCGAAAGCCGCAGTTCGGGCCAGTGTCGCTGCCATTTCGTCATCAAATGGGGCGATTTCTGAAAGGCTGAAGCCAGTTTCTAACTGGATTTCTTCAATCAGACGCTGCAAAGCGAGTTGATCGTCTTCACCGTAGCGCTCGTTATCTACCAAAGACATTTGCTTAGCCACCACGTCGCTGATCTGACCAACGGTGATAACTGGCACAGTGGCAATGCCCTGCTCAATGGCGGCGCGCCAGCGGTGTTCACCACCGAGGATCTGGAATGAGCCATCTGACAGCTCGCGAGCCAGGATCGGCTTGAAGAAGCCCAGGCGGTCGATAGAGCCTTTCAGCTTTTCGAAGTTCTGGAGACCCACGGAGTTTGTATTCCACGGGTTTGGCTGCAGTCGCACTACTTCCACCTGCAAGATGTTAATTTTTACGTCCATGTTTTTGATATAATCCTTTAAGTAACCAACTACTTATTAAATCATAGCCTGTTAACACAATAAAGGCACTAAGGATAGACACATGAGCGTTAGAATTGTATCAAACTCAGTGAACGCGTTAATTTCAGGGGCGGATGACAACGTAAAAAAGATAGTTCAGGACATGTTGAGCTACGATGTAGATGGCGCCTCATTTTCATGTAGTGGTGGATGGGATGGTCGCAGCACCATGTTCAACTGGTCAAAATGCTCGTTTCCGGCTGGATTTGCTCGATCTATCGCAGCAAAGCTAAACCGGTCTGGTATTCCTGCAACTCACATTCGGAAACCGATGGTTTCTGCTCTTGGCAAGCCAAATCCCGCGGTTAACCCATTCCCTTACAATCCCGATTACGCTTATCAAGATCAGACAGTGGAAGCCATGGTGAAAGTGGGCGGTATGATTGCCCAGGTCGCAACCGGTGGCGGAAAATCAAATATAGCCTGCAAGGCAGCTGCTCGTATTGGTCGTATGACGCTGTTCATCACGACTCGATCAGTTCTTATGTTCCAAATGGCGGAAAACTTTCAAAAATCCATCGATTACCGCGCTGAAAATGGCGAGCCGTGGCTCAAGGGGCAAAAGGTTGGTGTGATTGGCTCGGGCGAATTGAAGGTGTCACGACATATCAACGTTGCGACAGTGCAAACTCTCTCCAGTTTTCTGAATGAGCCTGGGTCTGATCTTTCACCTGAGAAACGTGCTCAGCACCTTAAGCGAAGAGAACTTATCAAGCAGCTGCTCGCCAGCGTTTCTCTGCTAATTCTGGAAGAGGCACACGAATCATCCGGCTCCAGCTTCTTCGACATCGCTCGGCTCTGTCATAACGCTGATTACCGTTTGGCTTTGACAGCCACCCCGTTCATGAAAGATTCAACTGAAGCAAATATGCGACTGATGGCTGTAGCCGGTCGTATTGAGATAAAGGTGACGGAAAAATATCTGATTGATAAAGGTATTTTGGCAAAACCCTACTTCTTATATCATAAAATCGCGTACACTCCTGATGAGGCTAGGATTAAGGCTGAACTTGCATCAAAGCACCTGAACTTCCGGGTTGTTATGAGCACGCCATACCAAAAGGCTTACCAGTTAGGCATCGTTTACAATCTAAACCGAAATGCCGCAATTGTTCGTGCCGCTGTTATGTATAGGTCACACAAGTTAAACTGTATGACGTTGGTAAAGCACAAAAGGCATGGTCAGATCTTAATGGAGATGATGCAGGCAGAGGGATTGCGGGTTGACTTCATTTACGGTGAATCATCCCAGAAAGTACGACAAGCAAAATTGCAGAGCCTGGCTGCAGGCAAAATAGACATTCTCATTGGCTCCACCATACTCGATGTAGGCGTTGATGTCCCAAGTGTGGGCGCGGTGATCCTCGCTGGTGGTGGGAAGGCAGAAGTCGAGATGCGTCAGCGAGTCGGACGTGGTCTACGAGCCAAAAAGAATCAGGCAAATGTTTGTTTTATCTCTGACTTTATTGATTGTTCCAATAAGTACCTGATGTCTCATTCCTACGAGCGCAAAAACATCATCGATACGACACCCGGATTTGCTGAAGGCGTGTTACCAGTCGATGGAAAGTTTGATTTTAATGTTCTGGGCAACTGATACATGGAAAAACCAAAACCCGTTTTTTGCCAGGTTGCTTTGAGTCCTCGCGCTAACGACAAAGTCGAAGCGTTTAAAGACAAACTCAAAGAATCTGGCGTCAAGATGACCAAGTCTGAGGTAATCGACATGATCATCGCAGAAGTAAATATGGCCGACTTCGCGCGGTACTCGAAAAGGGCAATGGCCACCAGTAAAGCCGCACAAAGGATTATTGAACTGTACAACACCACCGACATGACCGAAGAAGATCGGGATATTCTGCTCGCTGGTTTGGAACACTCAAACACCCCAGAACCGAAGCCTTAACTTCACAATGGGCTGGTCTCGACCAGCCCGCTACCTCGGCACCTTCTCCCACCTCAATTAGATTGCGTGTTACCCTACTCAAAACACTTATTCGGACACCAGATGACTATCACCGACATTACATATGGCATACCTGCTGAAGTCTGGCCGCGAGATTACAAAGATGTTGAGCGCTCGCTTCAGTATTACCGCACTAAGCGTGTTCCTGTAAAAGTGTCTTTAGAGGATGGCCAGGTATTCTCTCTTTTCGTATACGGGCTGCTGTCAGCGCGCAACAAACTTGACCTGACACCGAGATTCGACGCCAATGACCACCGCGTTCGTGTGCCGCTTGAGCGTGTGGCGACGATTGAGACAATTAAGCAAAAAGAGGTGCAAACGAACTTTGAAGGCAGAATGACGATCAATGCTGATGATTACCAAAATCAACCATCAAAGCGCGACTTCTTTAAAATTTGTCGCCAGGCGCATCAAAGCGAAAAGCTGATCCGCGTGTACATGGCGGATGGTAGAGAAATCGAAGGTGAATCCGTAGGTGTCAATGCCAGCCAAGTGAATGTCAAACAAAATGGCGGCAAGCAGCTGATAGTGCTTTTCGATTGGGTTGATCGCATCATTCCCTTTTGAGTGATAAGCTCTAACTCGATAAAATGATTTTTTATAAAATTCAAAAGTTGGCAACGCACAGCCATACTTATCAAGAAATAACTTACACTACACGCACTTGACTGAATGAGAGGTTATTTGATGTTAGACCGGCAGAGAAAGAACAACGATATTACATTCATCTTTTCATTACTTAGCACAGTAATTACATTCAACAGTAAGCAAGGGATGTTTGACATAAACAAAACAATGGAGATTGTTCTTACTGACCTTTTAAATAAGGTTTACGATCTTTCTTTGAAAAACTTAAATTTAATAAAACACAACCACCCAGCAATCGATCTCGGTGATACCTTGAATGGTATCGCTGTACAAGTTACATCTGACGGCTCTAAGTCTAAGTTTGAGAAAACAATGGATATGCTAGTTAAGCATGGCTTAGATGTAATCTATAACAACATTTGGATTATTATAATTTCCAATGACAGATGTGAAAGTTATACTCGAAAGGGCTTCTCGACACATGTCAGAAATCTTTCAGATGTGGCAAATGCAATATGCGAAAAACCTGAATATGAATTTGATTCTATCTACTCATTTTGCGAAAAAAACTTCAGCGCCTATTTCCCTGGGAAAAACGCTAACATCTTAGAGCTAACCCAAGTAGCTGGTAGAGACCTTAGTTTAACCATTAATAAATTTATTGAAGCTAACAAAATTGATTTTATCTATGATGACACAAATTTCACTGAAGATGATATTAGGAAAGACTTAATAACTTTAAAGTCTAAACTGTCAAAACTCAATGAAATGCAAAGAACGTTCATTTTCCGTGTAATGGAGTTTACTTTGGTTAATAATGGGGATAATTTTATTGAATCTTGCATTATGCCTGCCAGTGCAGTCATGAGCGGCCGACAATTCTATGAAAAGAATGAAATAAGAGAGGTTGCAAATTACCTTGAGCAAATCAGGCTTGCTTATTATGACGAAGATAATTACAGACTTAACTGTGCAACATATATGGTTTCATTTACAAAAGGAATTTACTATGATTTCGACTATATGGCAGCAATCTTAGAATATCTCAGATTTACAGGTACAGAAGACAACCTAAAAAAAATAATTTATGATTGCGACTTTTCATTAATCAATTAAAATGCATTTAAGTGTATTTGCGCGAACGAGATTGCTTTCGCGCAAAGCTAACATTATTTCATCACCAAGCTGTTTTGTTGATATAGAAGTTTGCCCCGGCATTCACACCGAATCGGTATACAGCCTCTTTGCTAACGTTTGCTGTAACCTCAGCTGTCTCGCCGGCACAGAAGGGGAATGCGTTCGAAAGTCGAGCACCGATAATGTGTTCCCCGGGCGCAAGGTAAAGGCTCACTTTCTCAGACATCCCCACTTCGGCCACATCTTTCCCATCAACTGCAACCGTCGCGGTACAGAATGCTCCCTTGGTCCCAGAATCGCGTTTAACGACCGTCAGCACCGTACCGGCGGCGGATTGTGTAAGGGCGCGATCGATGATCTGCTTCGGTGACACTTCTTTTGCTTCACTGGTCGCTACTGGTTGGTTGGAGCAAGCGGAGAGAAGGAGTGCAGCAGCTGTTGCAGCGAAATAGGCAATTTTCATATTCATCCCGAATCTATAAGGGCAATCTAATTTAAGTTAAGTTATGTAGTGCAGGCGTGTTATTCACCGTTGCATCATATCAGCAAGCTATAAGGTTATCCATGCGGCAGCGGTTAAGTGGTTAATTGTTGAGTCGGTCAATTATATATAAGGCCAATACAGCCTGTGACTGTAATATTTTATTGGTCGGTATGGTCAACCGGTCGATTATATATAAGGGGAGTAGCCGAAATAGGCGATTTATTGAGGGAACACCTTCCTTCCTTATACTCTTATTTCTAGGACTTTGCTTTTTTCATCTTTTTTAAAAAAAATCATAAAAAGGACTTGCACGGTTTTTTAACTCATCCATAATGCAACCCATCGAAAGCAAACACGCTAACGATAAATAAAACATTCAGCGCTTTGCGCAAATATATAGGATTAAAAATTATGTCTAACATCATCTCAAAAAAATCTGTTATCGAAGCTGCTACCACTGTTGCAACTGAATTAACTGAAACTGTTGCAAGCGTCGAACAAAATTACACTACTCGCTACAATGCTGGACAAGATACCAAAGCAGATAAAAAAGCTATGCAAGCTGCTAAAACTAAACTTGCTTACTTCACTAACAACGTTTGCAAGCCACTGACTGATGATAAAGCAAATAGCGTGTTTTATTATGCGGTTAAAGCAAGCAAGCAAACGCCAGAGCAGTTTTTCCGCGAAGCAATGGAGAATAGCTATAGCTTAGAAAAACTGGTCTACTTGATTAATTCTATCCGCGCTAAACGTTGCGAATACTCTTTAGCAGATCAATCTGGTTCACGCGTTTTTGCAATTGTTGAAATTATCAAAGATGAAATGGAAGTTTTCACCAATGGCGCAATTAAAACGCTGATGGATGAAGCGAAGAAAGAAAACGAGAAGCAAGCGGATCAAACGTACACGCAAGCAAATCAGTTAATCGCTATGTGTGAACGTTTGGGCTTGATTGAGAAGATCAAAGGAGCTGGCGCATCCAAAAACGGATCACAACAATATAAACTCTTAGATAATGATTTTGTGTCTTATATCCGTGATGCTTTCGCAGTAGCTCAATAAAGGAATATAGCGCCCACTATGGGCGCTTTTAAATGGACACAAGAGAATGACTAAGCAAGAATATTTGAAGCGTCAGAATAAGGCATATTTGAAATTTAAAGCTGAACTTTGCGAGGAACTACAAGCGGAAGTTGACGCAATGAATTTAAATTTTTTCGATGTCGTTAATGGTTATATGACGGAAAGAAAAAAGCGTTATATGTTTTTAGTCGATACAATTGGAAAACTAAAACGCAATCTTTACTGCTAATTTTAAGCGCCCATAGTGGGCGCTTTTTTGCTTTCCAGATCCGCACCACTTCAGCGCCCACTTTGGGCGCTTTTTTCGTTGTGTCGCAGCAAACGAGACAAGCCCCAAAATCGACACTATGAGACGATCACAGAGACGCGTTTTAACGCTGGGTAATGCGTTACCACACGTTATAGATTCAAGCGCTTAGAACGCTTTACAGCGCGTTTAAATTACCATGTTTAAATTGTGATCGTTGTCTGGTGTGACGTTGCCAATATGGGCGCGCTGTTATGTGTCGGTATGGTGCGGCATTGTGCGCTGGCATCGCGTGGCGCTGGTACAATGTGCGCTTACTGGCTGGCGTGTCTGGCTGGCTATCCAGTGGTAAAGCAGTCAAGGCGTAAAGCCATTCAGGTGGATGCTCGGCAAATGGCTGGGGTCGATTCTGGGGTGTCCCTGGCCACCGCCCTACCCCACTCCTAAAGCCAAACCTGCTGTATACCGAAATCCCTATACCGAAAGCTGGCCGTTTCCCGAAAAATTCCCCTACCCGTTTCCCTGCGGCTCCCCTTCGAGGGCTATGGCCGTTTTCAAAAATTTCCCTGCGGCCACGGTTTCCAAACAAAAAAAGCGCCGTTTCCGACGCTCTCCCCTTCTCGCTACTTCCCTTCCAGCATTATCAGCTCGTGGCTATTGCGGGTATTAAACGTGATTTCTGGCAATTTCAGCTTCCACTCAAAGTCACCCGCTTCCAGAACAACACCGGTATAGCGTTCTGCTTGATCCGCGTATCGCTTTGCAGTGGATGTCACCCACTCAGGGTCTAATCCGTTACGCGTGTTGTAGAAGTGCATTGCGATCTGGATAGCCATCTCAAATCGACGGGATGCACAATTGCGGCCGCGCAGTGGGAAGACGAATAATCCAGCACCGGTGCGAACCACCAGAGCATTGCCAATATACCGCTTGTAAAAGCGATTGGACTTCAGCGCCAGCTGCAGGTCATTAATCTCATACGCCCCCAGAGTGCTTGTAACGTCCTTCCCGTCCACTGTCACGCTTCGCACGTCGTGATGAATGGTGTTAAACAGGACTTGAGCGTTACCCAGGCGGGTGTCCATCTGGTAAATCTGATTCATGTGCTTTTCTCGTTATTTGTCTTAACAACTTGTTTTGTTATGGGTCTAATTATCGCAATGGTCACACGGCAGTAAATATGTTGTTTACGGCATTGCTGGTGGCCTGCGGTAAGCCGGATGGTCGGTTAGCCTCCGGGAATGTGGGTGGGTAATCCCACCAGCCTGAGCTGGTGAGGTTGGTCATTACCACTCTTCTGAAGGCAACTCATCAATGACCGGCGCATCCATATCGAGGTGGATATAGCCATAGTCGGCGTCATATATGGCTTTCAGGTTCGCATACCCGAAATCGGTCAGGCCATCGGACTTAAGATCGTCCAGCCCACTACCTTGGGTTGCATCAACACGAAGGATTGCCCCGCCGTCAGTGTCGTGAATCCACCAGCCGTAATTGACGTTTCGGCACTTCTCTTCAATGAGGCGCATGTCCTCTTCGCGAACGTGAGCGGTTGAGATGATTGCTGTTTTGATTGTGACGACTTTCATGATTACCCCTGCACGAGTGAACGAATGCGATCTTGCATAGCGATGACTTCCCAGCGCACAAGGGAACGCTGCTGTAGCCACACATCGACTTTGGCCTTCCATACCCCATATGCTTGGGCATAAATGGTGCTCCCGCGCTGGTGGGGCTGAACCTGAGCGATATACTCCTTTGCCATTTCCTGGCAGAAGGCTTCCGTCTCCGGGTTCTGGATTGCTGGCGTTGGTTTGAATTTCATGGCGCCCTCTCAGTGCATCAAGCCGATGTCTACGCTATCGCCACCTTCAGTGAGGCGGATCATCAGCATTGCGAAGGCATTGAGTGGATAACCGGCGTGCCATTCAGGAGCGCGGTCATCAATCATGAAATCGGCCACATCGAAGAGTGCGCCTTCGTGGTGGAAGAAGCGGGTGCTGCCCTGGTCGTCATATTCGACGTGATCCATTTCGTTCTGCTCGGCTTCGTTCAGGTCAAGCCAGGAAAGCAGGTGGACGTTTTCTGCTTTGGGTGTAACGTTAAATTCGGTCATGTGCTTTTCTCTTGTTTTGTTGTTGGACTAATTATCGCAAGTGGCACAAGGCAGAAAACAAGTTGTTATCGGGCATAAGAAAATGGCGCGGGTTAGCGCGCCATTGTGGTTTAAGCAGTCTGGCCTGCGGCCAGCACATCAGCAGGTAGATAATTGTCCAGCGTTACGCCGGAGGTAATCTTCATGCCATATGCGCCGATCCAGGTGCTAGTGTTGTCGATGCCAGTTTCAATGAAGTCGGTAACCTCATCCATCAGGGTCTCAAACAGGTCTTTACCAGATGCACGGTAATGACCTTCAATTGCCACCAGCAGTGGGTCACTGCCGTCCATAACAGTCTGCGAACCGATGGAGTACACCGCAGGTTGCGCTTTGTCTTTCGGGGTTGTTCGAACCAGGGTACTAATCTGCTTCTCAAGCCCTACGGACGCGTCACGGATCTGGACAGTAATCTTTGCCATCTTGTCACCTGCATCGGTTCGCTCAGAGGCGTAATACATGTCGTAAACCAGTTCTGTTGCCTTGTATGTCATATGACCTCCATGTCATGTTTAGTCGCGGCCATTGTAGATAGGTAGTTGGCTACTTACAAGCCGAAGGGCAATAACCATACAAAAAAGCCCACCAAGGATTAGCGGCGGGCTGACTGATTTAGTCAAAGGCACATGATTATACTGCTACGGCGATAGTCGCTCGTTGAATCTCCATCTGGGCAATTTGATTTGCGTTAATAAGAACCTGCTCCAGATGCTGCTTAGGGAAGTGTTTAATCTTCGCAAAGCGATTTCGTTGATATGGGCGATTAACGTTTAAGGTCAGACGCTCCGAAAGAAAGATGCGTTTCTCCATATTGTCACGCGTCACCACCTCATACACACGCTCACGATACACGCCGATGATTACGCCATTAGCTGTAACGTCCAAAAGGTTGGTGCGCTCGATTTCACGCTTGGCCTTCAGTGGCACATATCTGAAGTAGTTAGTTAATTCGGATTCAATACGGTTCATATTCACACCCATGTAAACAATTTGTTTTCTCGTTGGTGTAAATAATACAGTGCTGAAATAGGGCAGAAAGCTTTTCGTGACGGGTGGCTGGAGAACGCTCGGCAGCTGGTGGCCGCAGGTGTGAGTAGGCAAAAGAAAAGCCACCGTGCTGGTGGCTCCCTGATTACAGTAAATCTTCTTCGTCTGTCTTTTTCAGATCCGGGAACTCTCGATACACCGCATCAGATAATCGCTGCTGCTGTTCTACGGTCAGTTCATTCCACACCTCAGCTCCTTTCGGGCCATCTCCTTTTGCTGGAATGTATGACCACAGTTTTGCGTACAGCTCTTCGCCTACACCATCCAAGCATTCAGCCAGCTCGTCCACGCTCCAGTAGTTGAGCAGCCCTGGCATTTTGATAGACATACATTTCCCTTAATTAGAATCAGAAGTCGTGCAATTCCAGGCTACAGACATTTGCTGGTCATCAACCGGCAATGCGAAAGAGCCTTCTCTGTAACCTTCACCAATTAGTGCGCTCACGCGTCCGGCTACATCCTCAGAGCGGATAACGTCATCCAGTGAGATCTCGTCAGTGTCCACACCCTCAAGCGTGATGTTGATATTTAAATGTTTATACATGCGCGTTATTCCGTTGTTTTCTTATGTCTCTTATTATGCCAACAACGGATAGGTGATAAAGCTGAATTGTTCGGGTGGCTGGTGGCTCACGCAGGTAGTTTCTCCAGTCGGGCACCCTCTACCCTTACAATATGACTTGCCCCCCTTGAGAGTGTGTCTAACAATACCCACTGGTCATGGATGGCCAAGGCTCTTAACCTAAAACCAACTATAGGAATGTGAGCCTGAACTTTCTCTGGGGCGAGCCACCACTCGCCTTTTTTCTATACCGGCCCCCACCCGTTTCCCGAAAATTTTCTCTGACCGTTTCTATACCGGCTCCGCGCCGCTTCCCGGAGGCTGTGTCATTCATCGGTGTGCTCAGGTGACGATCGGCGAATCGAGGGATTGGGGCGGCGGCGATATTTTCCCTGCGGGTGTATCAAGCGAAAGGGCTATGTAAAGACGCCGGAAATTTAGGGGTTGAATAAATACGGTGATTGAAGCGCGCCCTCCACCATTTCACTCCCTTACAGTTCCCCCATTCCCTATTGGTAAACGTACCCATATCGACTGACCACTATAGTGAGCAATCCCTATGTGTTTCTCTCCTTCAACGCTTAATAGCGCGGTATATTCCTCTCTGGGATTTGCTTTCTTCCTTCTGGCGTATTCGTTACTCCCTATAACGGTTAGTGGTGAATAGCTGGTTGTGGTGTCTGGGTGCTTATCTTCTTAGAATCGTGGAGGTGTGGGTTATGGCATGTCTCCTTTTCCTGTATTCGCCTCTCCAGTTTCCTCTTGGTGATTTCGCTTCTCGGTAGCTGAGTGTGTTGTGAATCGTGGATGTGAAAGTAATGGCAGTTCCCCCTATAGCTTATTCTCTCTGTAGCTTAAGCGGGTTGCTTCTCCCGTCAGTGTTGGTGCTGGATTATCTGGGCTGGCTGAATCTTCCGGGCATGTGGGTAATGGCGTGTCTCCCTTTCCAGCTTCCGCAGCTGTCTATGGCGATTGGGGTTCAGGGTTGCCTGCAGTAAGTCGGAGGGTTGTTCTCTGATAGTCTGACGAAAGTGAGGTAGGTGTTTGCGGTTATGAGTGTGTGGGTAATGGCAGTTGTGCCAGCCCTCATTGCTTTAACAATTTGTTTTCTTATGTTGTAAAACAATTTGTTTTGCTATCCCATATAACGCAACGGGAGCGATTCTCAGCGTGTCTATCGAGTGGGTGGCAAATGGTATTGCTTTGGAGAGATGTCTCTTCCCTGGTGTGGTTCTGGCGTTTCCTTGACGGGTATAAGTGGGAGGACTGCAACAGATCAACTTTTGAGGCAAAAAGAGGGTATGGCGTTGACTTTTTGTTGATCGGTTATTTATTTGTTTTCTTATGGGTGAATATGCCCACAATCCCAGGTGGTTACTGGCGTGGGCCTATCAGTTTAGTGTGAAATAGCCAGGTCAACTTGCTCTTATAGAAAAGGTCAATTATTGAGGTCAAAACCGACCTTAATCAGATGGTATGCTTTGGAGACAATGGCTTTGTCGTCCCACCCCAACTTGGCGGCATCCCGACGGAGTTCTTCGTTTAAATATGTCGCGGCAACTTTGAGATTCTCAGGTGTGCTCTCAATACCTAACTCCTTTAAGCAAGAATCGACAACACACAAACGGTCGATTGCATAGATGTCATATGTCATACGCCATACTTCCTTTTCATTTCGCTATAGGTTGCTGTGTGAAGATTACGATCGTACCAGATGGCATCACCGGTCTTCGATTCGTGTTGAGAGATGCAGGTGTAGCCATGGTTCTCTAATGCCTGGAGTGAGCTGCGAGCGATACAAGCCGAATAGTCTCTACCCCAGCCGTTCCCATTCCTCCCCTCGAAGCGATCATGTCTATAGTTCGCCTTCAAAAACTCATAGTGCATCTGTTCAGTAACCATGAGCAACCTCCTTTTCCGCAAGCAGCTGCGCCGCAAAGTCGTGCATGGTTTTGCTGACCTCAATAAAAACACCGTCGTGTCGGCTAAGACGATACTCGGTCTTCTTACCACCGGCAGCGCGCTTACGCTCATGTTCCCGTTGCTGCTCGTTGTCCCAACGAAACATCTGTATTCTGGTAGCTGGCTGCACCTTGTCCACTTCTACCTGTTCTGGCACTCTGCCTTCATTCACCAGGCGAATTACCAGTTCACGTTTTGATAACGCCATGCCGTTGTAGCGGATGTATTTGTTTAAGTGACGATCCGCACGTACTGCCTGAGCTGCTGCCATAATGCACATAATTTATTCCTTTGTTTTCTAAGTGGTGTAATTATCTAACGCGTGAAAGCGGGAGCGAAGCCATTAAAAAAGGCTTCCGAAGAAGCCCTTTATTTAGTTGATGCGCTTAAAGATACAGACCGTCACCGTTACGCCGGTGTCCTCAAACTCTTTCTCAAATGTCTTACCGATCGCACACCCAAATCGACGTTCATCAATCCACTCTGTCAGGTTTGGCACACCAGGCAGGACTGCCACCAGCCGGCCATCAACATTCAGATGCTCCAGAGCGGTGAGTGTGTGAGTTTTGGCACGGCCTTCGGAGTACGGCGGATTCATGGCGATCTTGTCGAACTTCATCTGGGCATAGTCTTTCGACCAGTCAATGAAGTCGGCGTTATGCACATCTTGGTAGCCTTTCTCTTTTAAGATTTCAGCAAACAACGTAGCCACTTCGACGCAGGTCGCGAACTCGCTTGCCAACGGAACGGACGCCAACAAATCACCTCGACCAGCTGAAGGCTCAAGCAGTGTCTCGCCTGGCTTCATATTGAGCGCCGCCGCAACATAATCCGCGATTGTTTTTGGGGTAGGGTAGAACTGGTGGGCAACTACATCCGGTATCTGACCGGTGGCCATGATCATGCTAATGATGTTGCCAGGCTCATATGGAAATTTAAAGCAATGACTGCTGGTCTGGACGCCGCCGATCCGCTTGATGACAGCATCAGCCTTCTCTATCTCTGATTTTGACAAGCCATGATGACTGTACGACCAACTGCCGTAACGATTACTCATCGTTGATAACGCTCTTCTGGCCTGGCTGCTAACTTCCGTATGAACATGCCCAAACTCTTTGGGCGGGGCGCTCTTGGCAGGTGGCTTACGCAATTCAGATGGGATTGAGGCTGGCATGGCCACCGCCAGAACTTCATTGAGTTTCCAGGCCACGTCTGGGTGTACCTGAATGTGTAGGTTCCCATTTTTGAACATCTTCACGCGCATCAGATTGCCATCGATGCTGTACCAAGTGTTCATTTCTTTATTGTCACGGTAAAGCGCGCTGAAGACATGACGTGACGGCGCCACCTCAGTAATTTCCTGATGCGCGAAGAAGTGAAGCATCACTCGCAGGTCGTCGAGCACATCTTCTTTACGGTGGTTGATTGAAACGCTGTCATTCCAGTAGTCGGTAAAAACATAGGAGATGATCATCTTTTCCGAGAAGCCAAAGACCTTGTTCGTTTTGTGGTTCGGACTCAGCGCCTTGAATAGCCCATGCACACGCTCAACCAGATATTTGTGCCGGTCGTTGAGCAACGACACCATGGTTGGCACAACAGTGTTAAGGGTGAACTCTGGAACGCCCACATATTTCTTAACACGGTAAGTGTCCTTGAACATTCCCGTTTTACGTTCCTCGGACACCTCCATCTTCCCGTAGATGAATTGCTCACGCCATTCCTCGCGGCGCGCAGCTGGCATGATCATCAGAACGTTCGTCATTTCCGTCACTCGCTGCCAATAACGGGCGTGAATGTTTTCCTTCACATGCTGCAAGTTAACTTTGGAAAGGGTGCTGCCGGGGCGCGCGCTGCAATCTGGCTGGTGGTTCAGCTCTAACAGTCGATTAATCATCTGATACCGGTCATCCCCATACACGTAATCATGAACCTCGTGCATCAGAGCGATCTCTTTGTCGCACTCGGCCACAATGTTATTGATGATCGCTAATTCCTTGCGGAATGCGATGTCACTTCCAGGGGATGTAGCTTCGATAATTGAAAGCGCTGTAGTCATAATTCCACCATTAAACAATTTGTTTTCTTATTGGTGTTATTATTCCATATAAGACACGGCATAAAACAATTTGTTTACGGCGTTATGCTAATTGTAAAATGTCAACACTTTCAACGGTTGAAAAGGATTTTAACCATGGCTTTCGGGCTTCAGTGCTGGGATGGGAGCGGCAGGCTTGTCGTCGATCTTAGCGATTACAATTGCCGTTTTATTGGCACATACACTGCAAAAATGGCATCAGGGGCTAGATCATTTACCCAATCTGTACCAGGGATCAATGCTTCAAATTCATTCGCTATCATCACGCACAACTCGTTCGGAGGGTTCGTAGATTGTTATTGCGTCACAGGCACAAACAGTTTCACTTTGTACCAGATGAATGGCTACAACTCGCCTGAGACGTTCACGGTTGAAGTGTACCGGTACGCATAAGGAGATCACATGTCATATGGATTTGAGTTATTCAACGATGCTGGCGCGGTCATGGTCGATTCTGACAATAGAACCACACTTTTTTCAGACATCAGAAATATTACTGGCCTAACTGACATAGGCTATTACCAAGTCAAAAACCCATTTGGCGGTGACTATCCTTTTGGCTTTTTACCAAATAACAGTTGGCCACAACCTGGGTATCTCTATTGGTATCAGTTAAATCCCGGTGCGTTCGCGATGCCTGGCGGCTGGTGCTTTCAGAACAATAGTGGTCGCATTATTAGAACCAGCCGAAACGTTGCGATCCAGAGTGGTTATCTGGATGTTTTGAACGCTAGAGGACAACTGGTATGGAGTGCAAAAAGCGCAGAGCTTGCGCCGCGCATCAGAGGCTTTATTGACCTTCCTGCCAACTCACCGGTGGATTCATCCACCGTGTCCTTTAATGTCAACTTTAACCCATGGATTTTAATGAATGCGTTGCCTGGGAACATATCTGACGATGGCGCGGTTGTGGGTTACTCTGGGCTTATTACCAAGTGGACAGGGACTCAAATCCAATGCCGATACGTCAGCAAAAAGCAGCCAACATATGCGCAGTCATTTGGCGTTCGCGGTGGGCTTAGGGTTCCATATGCTCAATTTACCAACTACTAACAAAGGGGCGGATCGCCCCTTTCCATTTGGCTAATCGAAAAGGCCGATCTATTATACTGTATATGCGTACAGTAATTTTAGAGAGTAGCCAGATGTTTGCCCTCGTCGATGCTAATTCATTTTACGCCTCTTGTGAGACAATTTTCCGACCTGATCTGCGAGGAAAACCAGTCATCGTCTGTTCTAACAACGACGGCTGCATCGTTGCTAGATCTGCTGAAGCAAAGAAATTAGGCATAAAAATGGGCGATCCACTATTCAAAAACGAGCGTTTCTTTGAAGAGAAGGGCGTAGTGGTCTTTTCAAGTAATTATGCCCTCTATGCTGACATGAGCAAGCGAATGATGACTATCATGGGGGAGATGGCGCCAGGCCAAGAAATTTACAGCATTGACGAAAGTTTCCTCGATGTATCGGGAATTTCTGGTTACATGCCCCTTGAAGAGTTCGGCCACCAGCTTCGAAATCGAATAAAACAGGAGACATTTCTCACCGTAGGTGTAGGGTTTGCGCAAAGTAAAACTTTGGCAAAACTGGCAAATCACGCTGCCAAAAAATGGTCAAAAACAAACGGGGTGCTGGACTTATCCAGCCCGGTGCGACAGCGCAAACTGATGGCTCTGGTCGGTGTAAGTGATGTCTGGGGTGTTGGGGGCCGATTAACTAAGAGGCTAAACCAGATGGGTATTGAAACAGCACTTCAGCTGGCACAGGCCAACACGACAATGATCCGCAAAAATTTTGGTGTAGTGCTTGAACGCACCGTGCGTGAGCTGAATGGTGAATCGTGCATCCCACTTGAAGAGCAGCCGCCACCAAAGCAGCAGATCGTCACCTCCAAATCCTTTGGGCAACGCGTTGAAAAGCTGGAGGACATGGAACATGCCGTTTGCACTTATGCCGTACGCGCGTCGGAGAAGTTGAGAGAGCAAAAATCACGTTGCCGGCTTGTCACCGTGTTCATAGCAACAAGCCGCTACGCCAATGAGCTTCAATATGGCAACAGTGCTTCGATTACCTGCGAATATCCGACCGCCGACACGCGTGACATTGTAGCGTTTGCCATGCAGTGTCTGAAAGGTATCTGGCGTGACGGCTATCGCTACGCGCGCGCAGGGATAATGCTCGGCGACTTCTTCCAGAGCGGTGTCGCTCAGCTCGATATGTTTAGCGAACATCAGCCGCGCGCCAAAGCAGATGAGCTGATGGGTGTCATCGACAAGATTAATAAAACAGGGTTGGGAAAGGTTTGGTTCGCAGGGCAGGGGGTTGATAACCAATGGCAGATGAAGCGCGAGATGCTTTCCCCGCGCTACACCACATGTCTGAAAGAATTACCGATCGCTTACTGTAAGTGACGCCTCCCCCAAACCGGTTGCGGCCAGAATAAGACGTGACATCTTACCCTTGGCCACTGAGTTGAGATCGCGCCCATAGGCTGGGTATTTCGCCCACTCCATCAGCTCGAAGAGGTCTGGCAAATCGACACCCTCACCAGAAACAACTTCCGTGTATAGAAACTGGTCGAATGGAGTGACGCAGTCAGTGCCGTCCTTTGGATCATTCTCATCCAGCCACAGCTTGCGCGCAGCTCTTACTGCCTCGCGGAATGATCGTGACATCGATTGTAGAGATGACTGCTGCCAGCTCTGCTTGTACAAATCACGCGCCTGAATCACCTGTGCTTGAGATTCTTCGAGCATGGCAATACGGTCTTTAGCTGCGGCCAATTGAAGAGCCGGCGTCTCTCCATCATTACGTTGGATAGTGACCGTGAAAACCCCCAATTCAGGCAATTGATACACCAGCTCATAATAGTTAGTGGCCGGTGTGTCCTTAAACTCCCTGGCGAACATCATTGCTGCCATACCTGACATCGGCCCACTACTGAGGAATTTCAAAAGTCCACCAGCGGGTGAGTCCATTTCATCGCGCATTTCCTCGGCTTGCTCTTGCGCTTTGTGCGCATACCAACTGTTAATGTCGTAGTTGAGAAGCTCTTCGGTTGGAACACCCTTTAGAAACGTCTCCATCAATGCCTGGCGATCGAGGGTGCTGGTGGTCTCATGCTGCATCTTGTTCACTCCACGCAGTCTGGATGGTGCGCAGATGCTTCAAATGGCGCGCCTTGAAGCTGGTGCTCAACTGTTCATAGCCCCAGACTAATTTTGCGCGGACAATGTCGGCCAGACCGCCTTCCATCAGGCCGAAGATTTCATCCATCATGAACTCTTTTTCAGCGAGGTAGATCGCAGCGAATCCATGGTCATGCTCAACGATGGAAGAGGTGTTATGCAGCAGATCGCACAGCTTAATCACCATCGTTTCTTCATCGAGGCTATTAATCAGCCCGCGGCAGTTGATAACGAAACGCTGTACGCGGTTGCCATCTTCTTTGCCGGCTTTATTGGTCAACGCGTCAACCTTCCAGGCAATACTCTCGCCAAACGCCTCTTTCAGATCGTCAAAGGTCAACTGAGTGTCTTCAATGACATCGTGAAGATACGCGGCCGCAATCATGTCTCTGGTTCCGCCATGCGCACGAACCAGCTCGGCAACAGCGGTTGGGTGGGTGATGTACGGCTCGTTAGTGTACTTGCGGCGTTGACCAACAGCGCCGTGAGCAGCGGTCGCATAAGTGCGAGCTTTGTCGATGATGATGTCCATATTTAAACCTTCGAGTGTTCTGCTGGGGTGCTGGGCTGTTTGTACTCTTCCAGGTACTGCCGGGGGTTATCCCAATAACCTTGGTCTGACTCGTGATACCAGTCGATCCATTTGTCATCCAGTTCCATTTCAAGGACGTCCTCATCGGAGAGGGTTTCGTCATACAGCTGCAGGCCCGAAGCGTTGCAGTAGTCTGGCTTGATCTGATTCTCATACTGAAAGAGATCATACTGAGCCAAGGTATCCATTAGCTTGACGGCTTCTTCAACGCTTGAAACTTCAACTTTGAACGACTTCATAGGCACTTGAGGAACGTGCCAAACGCGTAACTTAGACATTTAATTATCTCAATAAACAATTTGTTTAGGCGCTTTGCAGCGCCATAGAAAAGGTTAAGCGACTTTGTTTAGATCGTGGCGGTTGGTAATTTCACGCATCCAGAACTCAATACCTGCTTTATGGCTTTCGAGTTTGTCTGCCACAGCAGACAAGGCTTTTACGGTAGAGCGCGGGTTTGCCCCATCCAGAACCGGCAGCTCGATATTCATGCTCGCGCTTAACGATGCCAGAGCGTCACCCATTGCCTTTCCATTGGTGGCCTGCAGATTGATCTGGGAATTAAGGCGTGCGACTTCTTTTTCCAGCTCTTCTACACGTTGGATCGAGCCTACAGTGCTATCACTAGTGCGAGGGGCTTTGTTTGCCAGGGCTTCATCGTCAGCCTTAATAAGCAACTCCAGCATCATCTCTGGGTCTTTCATTACCGGCATCAGGAATTGCAGTGCTGCAATAGCTTGCACTGGATGCAGATTCTCTTTGCCGACGATCGCACGAGCATGTTTGGCCACTTCTGAGAGGCTGACTTCAGAGGTGCGCTCTTTAGATTGCTTGGCGGCAGCTTTTTTCAATTCGCATAAAATACACATGTGCTTTTCCTTGTTTTCTTATTTGTGATAACAACTTGTTTTCTCGATGGGTGTATATTGCCACCATCGGAAAAGGCCACTAAGCAATTTGGTTCGGCTTGGGCAGGGGAGTGGAGCGAATAAAAAGGCGTCCGAAGACGCCTTTGGTTACTGCTTTTTCAGTAGTGGTAGAAGAATGACAACTGCGACCGCAAGCAATGCGCCATCGGTGAGCACTGACATCAACCGGCTGGCAAAATCCACCATGACTGCAAGCAGTGCAAAGAACCCGGCAGCGCCGAGGCGAAGGTTTCGGATCATCAGATGTACGGATCGAGTGAAAGTTGAAGTGCCTGAGCAATCTTCTTAAGGGCTTTCATTTCGTCTTCGCCAATGCCATCGTTGTCAGCAATGTCGATACACAGGCACAGAACGTCCACTGCATCAGTGGTGCCTGCAATATCTTCTAACTCACGAAGAGCCTGGGCAGCTGCGCGGCGTGCGCTTGCTTCGAACTGCTGACGCACGTTAGAGCTGAGCTGAGCGATCTCACCAGCGAAAGGCGCAAATGAAGGAGTTGCGGCCATGGTCTTTTCAAGCACAGCGACTTCTGCTGGTGAGCAGTCGCCATCGAAATATGAAATGTAGTAACCGCCCCAGACAGTCGCTTCAACCGCGTCGCGGTTCTCCATTTTTTTAACTTCGATTACTGCTTTACGGGTTTTCTTTTTCAGCAAACCAAACATGCGTTTTTCCTTTGTTTATTTAACAACTTGTTTTCTAAGTGGTCATATCGTAGCGCGCCCAAAACGGGGTAAAAGCACTACGTTACGGGCTAAAAGAATCCGAGCGCTGCACCCAGGGGCGGAATGAAAATGCCGATTACTCTGGCAATCTCTTTGCCTCCCCAGAGGGGCACCGGGATGTCAGTCGTGAAAACCTTCACGAGATTGATGATCCACGAAACAATCACCACAAAACCAAAAAGCACTATGCCTTTGAACCACATTAGGCATCTCCTTTAATCGCAGCCGAACGATCCACCTGAATCGAAGGAACTGCCTGTGTCATAGCTTCCACCGCCATGGTCGAATCCACTATGGCTCGCGTGGGAAGAATAGTGGCTGGTGTGGCTGGAACTGCTGCTGACGGAGCAACAGCTTGCGGGGCTGCTATGGTGCGAACTGCTGGCACTCTGAGAGACGCTGGCGCGAGCTGGAACATCGTCGTTATCGATGTACACAAAAGGCACATGGTTAACATCACTAACAGGGGCTGCGCTGCGCGCCGAAGTCGTTGAAGCTGGTACTGCTGCATGAGATTTTTCCTTCCCTAGAAAAACTGGCGGATCGGACAACCCCCACAACTCCACTTCAGAACGGCCACGTTGCTTCTCGACATGCTTTACACCGGCTGCGGTGCCGAACGTAACCAAAGCATCGGACAGGCGATCGCAACGTAACTCAAGTTCACGGATGCGGATTTCCATCAGCCGAAGCTGGCGCTCGTAGCAGCGCTTGAAGAACAAATAGCTGATCATTTAGTTTCCACTCGTTTCCAATCGCAGGCGAGCTGGTCAATCATCGAAGCCAGGTAATCAACCACCTTGCCATTTGGAAGAACCATCTCTAAACCAGGAAATACGGTGTAACCATCTGGCTGGTGGACTTCAAAAAGGTTGAGCGGAAGGCCGAAGAACACTTTGCCTTCAGTTTTCTGGTATTCGCTTGAGCTGATCACCCCGGTGCGGAGTCGTATGGATGTGTCGGCAGGCCATTTCTGACGAGCGAAGGAGGCGCCGGTTTTAATGCCGGTCAAAACGTCTGCGTAAGACAACAACATGTTCACAAACGAATCCCTTCTTGAGACACAGAGAGTTACGGCTGGGCGAACCCAGCCGTGTTTGTGCTCCGTCCATGGAGCAAGCGCTAAACCAGCGCCGTCGTCGTCCTGACACGGTCAATTTAATATTTTGATTGTAGGTAGTCAACTACTTATTTATTGATTGTTAAAAAACCCCATTATAAGGGGTTAAGAGCTTTGATAATCGATGCCCCAAGCTGGCGTGTATTAAGATCATTGTTGTTTGAATTGACAATGCTGACATCAAGTGCCTCAGCTATCTTCCTCAGCACTGGTTTAACTGGTCTTGCATCCATATCATTTACCTTAACGGAAATGGAGCCACTGGCGTGTTGGTTAATTACGTACTTTTCGAATTTGGCGGATTGTACAATTTGGTCTTCACTGTTCGGGGACATTACGACCTCAAAAGTTGCTGCAACAATTCCCCTCTTCGACCAATTTCGAAGATAACCTGACCAGATATTCGCTCTTAAGTTAGAGCTATCTTTGAATGAATGAGCGCTCCATTCACCGGCCTGAATCGTGCCATCTTCCATTCTGAGTTCGACGTAAGCATGACGAGATTCAACTAGTCTTGCTTTAAATTCTTCTTCATTTTCAGGTATGAAAGTCAATTTGGGTTTCTGCCCCGGAACAATCTCATAAGCATCTAGCAGTCGTTCGATTACGCTTTCAGGGGTTTCAAAGCCGACTGCGTGCTTAGCCAGTCTGGTATAGATGTGATCACTAATATCTAACTTTTTCATGCAAACCTCCATAATCTCCATTAACCAAATCATATATGATTAATGGTATAGATCAATGAAATTCGCAAATTTCTCGCGCGCAATTAGTATCTATTTGAAAATATAAGATAATACCCAGAATGGGTTTAGAAGTGAGAAACCGAACGAATGTGAGGTTTCCCTCGAACGGAGTGAGAGGTTGTGTGTTCTGGATATAATTCACCCAGGGAAGCAGGGTTGAAAATCCCACGCTAACCTGAGCAAATCATAGCCAGAAACTATGACCGAGATCCAATGCCAGTCCCGGTTAGGAAGGTTGTGGGCAGCAATACCCCAGAATCAAGATCCTTCCTCACTGTAGGAGGGGAACACCAGACACCAACCTCTTGGAACTCGTCTGGTTTCGACAACCTACAGTGACTCCTTTTCTCTCCTGCTTTGATTCTCCCTCTCCCCGAGCGGCTTTCGCGTCCCGGTTCGATCGCTGGTAACAGGTTCCTTTAAGCAGACGCCAGCGCCATAATCCTCCACCCATCTGCCGAGCCATTCCGAGAAATGACGGCGGGATGTTAGCACTGGCAGATCAGACGGTAAATAGCTAAATGACTATTTAATAAGGTTACTATTTTAAGCGGTGGCTTTCTGCTCAGTGCGGCCGTGAAGTTGAACATTCAGCCCATGAACTTCGTTGATTAACTCGCCGATCAGCTGCTCAACTTCATTGGTATGCTGTCCACCGCGGATCGCCTTAAGCGCCCACTCATAAAGCGTGAATGACTGATCGCGGCTTTTGAGTAGCTGACGTGCATTGGCGAGAAAATCAGTGTCGATCAGTGCCACTACGTTGGTAGGGTGTGCCATGTGTAATTCCTTTTGATTAATGTCCAGCGATCATAATTTTTCTGGGAAGGTGATCTACCAAAAAACCTAGGTATGACAAGGGCTGGTGGGTTGCTTACGACCGACCTGCTTCTCTATAAATAAATAACTAACCAGTATATAAATATACGGAAGCAGGTTGGATAAGTTGGGTTTGTGGTGGTGCTAAGCTGCCACCTCCAACGTGGGTTGTTTCTTCTTGGAGGGGCGCTTCTTTCTGATTGCTTTTGAAGGATCATAACCACCCAGCTCTTTCATTACTGGCAGTGAAACCTTGCGAAGAATGTGCCCAGCCTGGTGGCAGTGGCCGCGGAAGACCACCAGCATACTCCCACCAGGGTTTTCACGTACTTCTACCATCCCCAGCTCCACGCCTGGTTCCAGAAAGGCTACACGCCCACCGGTCAGCACCACCGTCTCATTAGCTGATTCTGTGGCGAACTCATACCAGGCGGTATCAAGTGATTGGGGGATCAACATTACTGTCGATACGCCGCGACGCTGCTCACGCATAGCTGCCTCTATCCAGGGTCTAATCTTGGAATACGGCGGATTGAGAAAAGCATTTGTGCCAGGTTCACCCCAATCACAAACAAGCGCGTCTCTTTCCTTGCCGATAAAGTTAGGCAGTAGGGCATTGCCGGCATCACAAGCCACGTCAACGTCAAACTGGATGCCAAGGTATTTCTGAATGGCCTCAAATAGCCATCGCGGAGTGCGCCACAGGTCGCGCAGCTCTTTGTCACGCTCGCGCTTTTTAATCTTCTCTGCGGCAATCATGATAACCCTTAGTAGGTAGCTAACTACCTATATGATCGCAAATTATTATTTCGTTAGCAATGTAATAAGGGCGCTTTGCGCCCTTATGTTATCTACGGTTTAGGACAAGCATACCTTCTGATTTCTCGACGACTTTATATTTTCTAAGGGACTTAAGAGTTTTCATGCCAGCAGCTACGCCCCCAGAGGCCAAGATCACACTGATGGCTGACGTGGTAGCGCCAATACCAAGCACCGACGTTGCGCCAGCACCTGCCAGTGCAGCGGTGGGGGCTGCAACGGGTGTCGCGGTACCACCAGATCCCATGGTTACAAACGCTGCGCCTCCCGCCACGATAAGACTGGCGGCTACGACTGCCCATGCAACTGAGCCTGTCGCGTGAATTTTTAATGTTTTCTTAGACAGATCGCCGGTGATGGTAATAGTGGATTGGTTAGATTTTATTGCTTGTGCGAGTTCTTTCTCAGTGGTTACTGTTGTCATTCCCTCTACCCCAGAGTGGTATTGTTTTTGTTTGACTATATCAGCATGAAAAATACGTTCAGGGAAGCGCGAGGGAAGCATTTCTCGCGAAGTGGATGGGTTTGTATTGTTTATTTGCGTTAAGCCCACAGCGTCCTTCCCGTGGGCGAATTTAGATGGTCTCTTTACTCTTCCGCCATAAACTTTTTGACGATAGGAGAATCAGCATTAAGGGTTAAGGATTTCCCATCTTTCTCAGCGATACCCAGCGCCGGAAATACTGCCATCATTTGGCCAGCCTGAGTGGAGGCAGTGCCAACTGGATAGGGCTTCTCTGGATAGCTCATCATAGCCAGTTTGAGGCTATTGCTGCTGACCGTTTTGTCAGCGATTAATGAGTGCAACGAAATACGGGTATATACGCTCAGATCCGGGCCACCACTGAACCAGTGCATAATGTTTTGGATTTTGTCCATTGCCTTCACTGGAGCCTCGTTGTAGCACTTCATGAAATCCTCGCGCTGCAGGCCAGCTTTCTCAAAGAAGGCATCGTCCTTACCGTCAAAGGTGAATCGAGCGCCACGAGGTGTGCTGGCTTTTTTAGGCTTAGGTTCAGGTTGCTTTTCCTCCTGAACTTCAGGTGCGGCCGGTTCTTCAATCACCGGGAGAATATTCTCTTCGCCACCGGCTAAAATCTCAGTTGATTTCTCTGGCGGTGTGGCCGTGTTCGACTCTTCTAAATCAATGATCACCTGCTCCATATCACCTGAAGCAGCAGCTGGCGTAACCGGTAATTCGTTTTCGATCTTTGCCACGATGCTCTCTGGTGTCGATGTGGCGGCCTCAGCTGCGTTCGTTTCCAGCTCATCGAGCAAAGAATCAATGCCTTTCATCTGAGTGTCAGCGGCGGCTGGGGTTTCATCAAGGGATGCCAAGATCGCAGACAGAGCATCGAGGTCAGAAACGTTTGTTTGGGCTGCGTTGGACATGTGCTTTTCCTTTCGTTGTTTTAAATGTGCTTCGTTGATGACAGCTATTTTGCCAAACTGAGTTAGGGGAAAAAGCAATTTAATTAGGCTTAAAAAATATGTTGTAACACTAATTGTTTGGTCTAGAATAGCGGTAACACTTGCAAAATAAATTTAGTTTAAGTATGAAAAAAACAATTTTCCTCTTGATAGCTTGTCTTTCCTGCGTATCTTCCTTATCAGCATTTGCTGCCCGCGAAAGTAAATTCACGCTAAATGAATACGTTGAATACGTTGAAAATAAAGCCATTGGAAAAAAATCAAATAGATCATCGATTGACAGTATTTATTTGAATGGCGTTGCCAACGGTTTTAACGTTTCAAATGTTTTTTCCGCCCTTATAAACAAAAAACCATTGTTTTGCTCACCTCCTGATTTAACTATCAACGGGGATTTACTGGATTTAACGCTGCAAAGTTTTTTAGTCAGCGAAGAAGGTAGGAAAATGATGAAAGAAATGGGTGATATGTCAGTAGAGGTTGTTGCGCTTAAATCTTTCATTGTTGTCTATCCATGTAAATAGGCCGCTTTCCGCGGCCTTTATACAAACTTAAAAAGTAAGCTGGAATAGGTTGTATTTCTCACGAGCAAGGAAGAAGCATTCCATCATCAGATCTACATCGTAGAGGGCGCTATGCGCTTTCTCCGTGTCATAGACCAGCCCCAACGCAAAAGCCAGCTCTTGCAGGCGAGGGCGCTTCCCATCTTCTGTAGCCCACAGCCCCTCTAACATCGTGTCAAACATGGGCTTGTCTGGCATGGTGTGACCAGAGTGATTGAACTCATGTTGCAGGAACGGGCCATCAAAGCCTTCTCCATTGTGAGCAATGTAAAAGTCGCTTGCGTCCAACATCGCGATAAGCTCAGGGGCTTTATCTTCAAAGAGTGGGGCGGTGGCCAGCATCTCTAATGAGATACCATGCACCTTTTGCGCTTCTGGTTGGATGGTTCGCCGAGGGTTAAAGCGCATCTCCAGGCTTGCTATCTTCTCTTTGGTGATGATGTTGTAGGAGGATAGGGCGATCTCGATGACTCGATGGCCACCGCGGAAGTCCAGCCCAGTTGATTCAATGTCCAGCCCGGTTGCGATCATAATTTTTTAGCTCCTTTGACAATGGCGTTTTTGGCAAACGCAGCTGCCTTTTTGATTGTCTCGGTCTGCGTGTCACACACGACCCTGGCCAGTTCAGCACCGGTGGTGACGTTTAGAACACGCATCGTTTTGTCGTCGAGATCAACGCTGATGAAAATAGTGTTGCCGCCTGGCATTGCCAGGTGCATGGGAAAAATGGGCTTACCTGGTTCGTTAGCAAACTGAGTCATCACCTGATTTAGAATTTCGCTGATGGATTCAGTCAGCAGCCCCTGGACACTCTCAAACACTGCGCGGATGGCAATTCTTGCCTCACGAGCAGTCATAAGTTTTGACTCAAATTCGGTCACCACTCGTTCGAGCGCTTCAACCGTCTTCCGGTCGATTTCATCCTGCAAGAGAAGGTCGGTGGTCATGCTTGTATTCCGTGATCATGTGGTGCGCGTATTGTTGCGCACCACGAGAGGGGTTCAACATTTAGTGCAAGGCGCTATCGACTGGCCGCTTGTGTGCTTCTGCGGAATTTCGGATGTATTGGCTAAATGAAGTAATTCGCGCATCCAGATCCGTTAAAGTTGGCGGGAAAAAGCCGACTGTAAGATTCAGCTTGTTCTCAAAGAGGTTGAGATTGTTCAGTTCGCCACACACCAGCGCATCAATTCTGCGAACATACAAAGGGTCGAGAGAGCCCCGCTGCTCTCGATCTTTGTCCTCTTGAGAAAGCTCGATCCCCGGGCGCAAACCAACAATCACGTTGTAGTTCGCAATTGCGGTTCGAGAACACACCTGTTGAATCTCATCAAACAGCGAAACACAACGATCATCATTAACCTGGTGGAAGAGGTCGATGGTGTAGGCCATAACGTCAATTGGCGTTCGATCCATTACGAAACTGCCTGAGCCATTGGATTTGTCGGCAATGTGGTTTGCGACGGCCAGCTGCACCTGCAGTCGTTCGAAGAGAGGCATTTCTTTGCCAACCACAACGCCTAGCTTACTCATCAGCGCGCCGACGCCAGCATCGACAAACTTGTAACCGTACTTAAGTGCGAGACGCTTGGCTAAAGTCGTTTTGCCCGTTCCCTGGGCGCCAGCCAAACCTATGCGATCCATTCTTTATCTCCATAAACAACTTGTTTAAAGGCTGGCGTTGTTTCCGTTTCCTCTTGCACCACTAACGTCTCAAGGGAAATCAGATTTGCGGCGGCCATTTCATCCATGGGGAAAAAGGTATCTGCGTCGGGCACTTCAACATCAAGGTGCGTCAGATAAACACGATAGACGTATGGCATGGCGAGTCGATAGACCTCAGCTCCCCCAATAATGGCCACCTCTTGGTTTGAGTAGACAGACAACTTAGCCACATCAGGCATACCTCTCATATGGGAGAAGCCAGCCGGTACACGGGCCGCATCGCGACTGATAACAACGTTGACACGGTCAGGCAGTGGCTTACCCAGGCTTTCCGCTGTTTTACGCCCCATAACAACAATCTTACCGGTTGTCATGCGCTTGAAAATTTGCAGATCTTCTTTGCTGCGCCATGGCAGCTGATTCCCTTTTCCGATGGCGCCGTTCTTGGCCACCGCAGCAATCATAAACATGGTCACTCTCCCTTTCGGACGACATAACAAACAGGGCGGTTTGGGTGGCTTGCCATTACGCTGACAAACTCTTGGCTGGCGCCTACCGCTGCAATAAGTCGATCGACCCGATGCTCCTGCAAAGTCTTTTTCAAAAAAGCTCCGTACTTGGGCGTCATTCCGCCGAAGTAAAGCCAGTCGTAATCAATGCCAGCCCCTTTTAGCCATTGCTTCGTAGCCTCACTCAATTTGGCTGAGCGATTTGAAACCAAAGCAATCTCTGCCCCGGAGCGCATAAAGCCCCGGAGCATTCGGCTGGTGGGGAAGATAAGACCATCGCCCATTACCAGACGATCATCCTCGGCCGACAATGAGCTGCGGTGATTTACCTCAGCCAAAACATTGTCGATCTCACAAAAAACAATCATTCCCCTGGTCATTGCTACACCGCCACCGGAACCTTGATCCATGGCAGTGGTTCATAGCCTTCAACCACGACGCCATCCCAGCGGAAATCGTCAATCTCTTCCCATGCTTCGGGAAGGATGACCACCGGGTCAGAGCTTTTGGGGATCTCGCGCGCCTGAAGTTCTTCAACCGCCTCTTGGTGATTGTCATAGAGATGGACGTCACATCCGTAATGAGTCAGAGACGCGGCCATGTGGCCGGTAATTTGGGCAATGAAGTGAGTCAGGATGCCGTACCCAGCAATGTTGAAAGGCATACCGACAAACACATCAACGCTGCGCTGCATTACCGTAGAGCAAAGAACTCGCTTTGGAATACCCAGGCTGTCCATCAGCTCGTCATTAATCTCAGTGCCAGAATCCAGCAGCTCAAGCAGGCGGCTATACATGCTTTCATGCCCGTACTGAGAGTGCGTCCGGCCGACATCACTTGCCATCGACAAACGGGTTGGGAAATCCAGCTCACGACTCCACACGTAAAACGCAAAGTGGCAAGGTGGCAGTGCCATGTCTTCCAGCTGAGCCACGTTCCATGCACTCATCAGCATTCGGCGATCGGATGGGTTGGTGCGAAGCGTGTTAACGATACGCGCCAGCTGGTCAACGTTTCTGGTGACAAGGGAGCGTTTTTCGTCAATTTCAGTTTCAAGCAAGTAACCACGATCAAGATACTTTTGTAGATCGCTGCTGAGGATAATCCGGGTATCTTCCAGGCTGCGCCATTGCTTTCCGTAGACCGGCCCGAGGTCATCGTTCTCATCGGCCCATGCGTCCCAGATTTTGACGCCATGCTCTTTCAGGAAGCCGATATTGCCAGTGCCTTTGAGATACCACTCCAGCTCAACCAGAAGAGGTTTGAGGTTGGTTTTTTTGCTGGAAACAAGTGGCACTGATGCACCAGTCAGCAGGTAATCGGTTGCTAAGAAACAGGTTCCTTTTGTGCCGGTTCCAGTTCTGTCGCCAGAGGCCATGCCTTCTGATTGAACCCGGCTAATTACTGAACGGTATGTGTAATCCGTCGCCAGGCCATTAGTGAAAGGTTTGTTGAGTAAACTTGTCATCTTGGTTTCTTTGATAGGTAGGTGATTACCTATCTTATAATAAGTAAAAAAAGAGCGCCATAAAAGCAACCCTATAACTTAACAGCAAAAAAAAAGACGCCCATAAGGGCGTCTATAAATCAGATATTCTGATAAGGTTTATTTCGCATAAGAATCAAATATACCTTTATAGCCATTTAACTACAAGGCGCATCTTCATAATTCCTTCACAATAGTAGATGTCTCAGCCGTCGCAACAAAGCCAACCAGATCAGCTTCACTGTAGGTTGGTGACTTGAGGATTTTGCCATCGGAGATGCGGAATCCGATTCTTAAATCAGTACCTTCACAGGCACGGAAGCCCAGATCTGAATGGTCGTACTGGCAGCGATCCACCGCCACAGCCCGCTCTGCATCGTCACCCGGCCACAGCTTCGTCATGTTGGAACGGTGAACTTCCGCCACCAGCTCTACAATGTTGATGTCCATTAAATCAGCCAGGCGATAGGTCATGCTGCAGGCGACATAAAGCATGTTCAGGACTCGGCGCAGCTCGTTAATAAGAGCACCTTCTGACAAATTCTCTGACTCAATTTTGGTCGCAAGAGCCTCAAGCTCATCAGCGACTTTGCCAGCTTCATAAAACGGTAGCTTCACATCATCGATCGCTGCGGAAGTCATAGACAAAGTCTCATGGAATCGACCTACGCTTTGATCCTGGGTATAGATACTCATCCCCATAGGTGCGCCGCCGCGGATCGCCACCATAGTGCCAATACCGACATAGAGGAAGTCAGCCATCGCATCCAATATCTTCTCTAAATTTGAGTTATCGGCAGCTGGGATGCCTTCTTCAACAGCTTCTTCGCGAATAAGTTTTGCACGTAAGCGAAGCAGCGCCGGTGTTGCAGCTATACGTTGAGGATGCTGAAACAGCCCGTGGAATTGGTTAACCATCTCATAGATGTCCAGAGTATGATCGCCGTAACCCGGATGCAGCTCGTAAAGATCTGGCTTGAAGCCGACAACTTTGTCACCGAACAGCTTCACTTTGTCCATAATGCCAGTAAACATCTTGTTTCCTTATTTATATAAACAATCACTTTATTTTCAACATAGTAACGTGTTGGACGTAGGCATCCAACACGTAAATTCATCAAATATCGGCGAACTTCTTCAGGCTCTTCGAACTCACCGTTGAGTCAATCTGCCCAACCAGATATGAGCCAACCTCAACTTCTTGCGGCGCCACTTGCACCTGGTCACTCAGCAGCCATTTGTTCATCCACGGCAGTGGGTCATTTAACGCATCTTCGAAAATTGGCTTAAGCCCCATGCGACGCAGGCTAACGTTGGTGCGATATTTCACGTACTGCTTCAGGATTTCTGCATTGAGGCCGATCATAGAGCCATCTTTGAAAAGATGTTCTGCCCAGCGCATCTCCTGCTCAGCCACGTCCTTCATGGTCTGGTAAACAAAGGGCTCAAGCTCATCAGCCACAGCCTTCCACTGCTCACCCTCTTTGCCGACGCGCATGTACTTGATCATCATTTCTGTAGAGTGACAATGCAGAGCCTCATCACGCGCGATGAAGCGCATAATTTTTGTATTGCCTTCCAGTAGTCCACGCTCACCAAAAGAAAACGTGCAGGCGAAGCTGACATAGAAGCGAATTGCCTCCAGAGCGTTTACTGCTACCAGGGTGCGGTAAACCTGTTTCTCCATGGCAAGTTCGCCATAAATCTCATCAAAACGGCCTTCCTGCTCTGATAGATACTCGCGAGCGCAGATCAGCTGATACAGGGCGTCATACTGCTCAGTAACCGATGCGGCGCGGCTCACAATTTCTTCATCGCTCACAATGCCGTCGAAAATTTCAGCCGGGTTATCGACCATGCCACGAATGATGTGCGTGTAGCTGCGGCTATGAATGGTCTCTGAGAATGACCACGTTTCAATCCACGTCTCCAGCTCTGGAATGGACGCCAGCGGCAGCAATGTAGCGTTCGGGCTGCGACCCTGTACGGAGTCCAGAAGAGTTTGGTAACGGAGGTTGCTCAGGAAGATGTGTCGCTCATGCGGTTGCAGTTTGTTGTTGAACTCAATGCGATCTTTAGAAATGTCCACTTCTTCAGGGCGCCAGAAGAAAGAGAGCTGCTTCTCGATCAGCTTCTCAAACAGGCGATATTTTTGCTGGTCATAGCGAGATACGTTTACTGACAGGCCAAGGAACATAGGTTCTTTTGTCGCGTCGTTCGCCCCAAGCCGGAACGTTGAATATTGGCTCATGTGTTTTCCTCGTTGTTTTACGTGCCAGCATTGTGATGCGCTGGCACAGGTGTTCAATTGATTGGAGACGGTGGGGCGGCTGCCCCACGCTTTAGATGGTGCAGGTGTCGCAATCAGGCTCGTCGTCAAGAATTGGCTCTTGATTAGCCTGGAGCGCGCTGGTCACATCGCTGGTGTCTTCCGTTTGGCCGGCACCGTCGCGCGTGTTGTGGTAATAGAGAGTTTTAATGCCCAGCTGGTAGGCGGTGAGCAGATCATCAAGCAGCGTTTCCATTGGGACTTTGCCATTAGGGAAGCGCTCAGGATCATAGTTCGTGTTGGTCGAAATAGACTGGTCGAAGAACTTCTGAATGATCGCCACTTTGGTCAGATAGCCGTAGTTGCTCGGCATATCCCACAGGTATTCGTATTGCCCTTTCAGGTTCTCATAGTCAGGCACAACCATTTTGATGGCGCCTTCTTTAGAGGATTTGATGGACACAGCGCCGCGCGGCGGCTCGATGCCGTTCGTAGAGTTGGTGATCTGGCTCGACGTTTCGCACGGCATCTGAGCTGTCAGCGTAGAGTTACGCAGACCATGCACTTTGATGCGGTGGCGCAGCTGTTCCCATGGGAGTAGCAGCGGATGCTTCGCATTGATCTCCTGACCATCCAGGGACTTGCGATAGTGGTCAATTGGCAGCTGGCCGAGAGAGTATTTGGTTTCGTCGAACCACTCACACGCGCCTTTCGCTTCAGCTAATTTGCAGCTGGCGTCCAGAAGGTAATACTGAATCGCTTCAAACGTTTCGTGAACCAGCTTGTTGCCTTCGAGATCGGAGTATTTAAAGCCATTCTTCGCCAGGTAATACGCAAAGTTGGTTACACCAATACCCAGGCTGCGGCGCGCTTTTGCTCCACGCTCTGCGGCTTCCATTGGGTAGTTTTGGTAATCAAGCAGTGAGTCGAGTGCCGCGACTGCAAAGAATGCGACTTCCTGCAGGTCACCCAGAGAATCGATGGCGCCGAGGTTAAACGCTGACAGTGTACAAAGAGCGATCTCGCCGTTGGGATCGTCAGTTTTCACCAGCGGTTTGGTTGGCAGCGTAATCTCAGCACACAGGTTTGACATACGCACTGGCGCAATGCTCTGGATGAAGGAGCTATGCTCGTTCATGTGATCAGCGTTGCCGATATAAATACGACCGGTAGAAGCGCGCTCCTGCATCATGGAAGAGAACAGCTCAACGGCGGAAACACTCTTCTTGCGAATAGCCGGGTCAGCTTCGTATTTCAGGTAAAGTTCTTCGAATAGATCCTGATCTTCGAAATAAGCGTCATAAAGACCAGGCACATCATTCGGGCTAAACAGAGTGATGTTCTCTTCACGAATAAGACGGCGGTACATCAGACGGTTCAGCAACACACCGTAGTCAAGATGACGTACACGGTTCTCATCCACACCGCGGTTGTTTTTCAGCACCAGCAGGCTTTCAGTTTCCAGATGCCAGAACGGATAATACGCAGTAGCTGCGCCGCCACGGACACCACCCTGAGAACAGGATTTAACGGCTGTCTGGAAATGCTTCAGGAACGGGATAACGCCAGTGTGGGTCGCTTCGCCACCACGGATTTCGCTTCCCAGCGCACGGATGCGGCCAAAGCTAATGCCGATGCCGGCACGTTGAGAAACGTAATCGACGATCGCGGCAGCTGTACCATTGATGGCTTTTAGACTGTCGCCAGATTCAATCAGTACGCAGCTTGAGAACTGGCGCGTCGGTGTGCGAACACCTGCCATGATTGGGGTTGGCAATGAGAGCTTGAATGTACTGGTGACATCATAGAAGCCTTTGACCATTTCCAGACGAGTTTTACCACTGGTGCCGTCCTGCCAATCCTGGAACAGACACATGCCCACCAGCATATAAATGTGTTGCGGTGCTTCGTGAATTTTTCCAGTGACGCGGTTCTGGACAAGATATTTGCCCTGCAGCTGCACGGTGGCCGCGTAGCCAAACAGATCATCGCGAGCGGTATCGAGATATTTGCCCAGCTCGTTAATTTCGTTTGGATGATAGCGTTTCAACAAATCTTCATCGTAAATGCCACGATTAACGAGGTTCACGATGTGCATGTACAGGTCGGGGTATTCATACTGACCAAACGCATCTTTGCGCATTTTGAACAGATTAAGACGGGCTGCAACCTGGGAGTAGTTCGGAGTTTCCGGGCTGATCAAATCAGCTGCGGCTTTCACCAGCGCCTCATGCAACTGGCTGGTGGTCATGCCGTCAAAAATGCTGGCAGAAGCACCGAGGGCAATGGCTGATGCACTGACGTTTTCAACGCCTTCGACCGCCCACATTACCACGCGGTTATACTTTTCTTCGCTCAGTGGCTCCGATCGCCCGTCACGTTTCTGGATGTTAATCATGTGTTTTCCCAATAAAAAGGCCACTACATATAGTGGCCGTCATGATAGTAGGTAGTTGACTACCTATCAACGATAAATCATAAAATTGCTTTCAGTACGCTTACCACCTGCTTGAATTGATCAGTATCTAAACCGACGTAAATCGCCGCTACAGCGTCAGCAAGATGCTCATTCTTACCGGTCAGCACCATTTCACCTTTGGACTTGTGGCGAAGCCAGGGGGCGTCTGGTTGCTCCTGAGTAGCCCACTCAATGATGTCCTCTTTAGCAACACTCGCTTTACCGCCGACATACTTCTTGATTTCGTCAGGGGTGATCTGAATTAACGGCTTTTGAATGCTTGCCAGAACGCCGATGCAAATGCCATAGCTGGTTTGAGCACGAGACGATTGGCTACCCACCGGCAGCTCAGCAAAAACGATATGTGCCTCATCAATCATTGGCTTTGCTTTCGCCCAAATCTCACCAGCGCGGCGCAGATCGTCGCTGTTCACGCGAACCGTTTTCTTCTTGCCACCGGCCTTCGTTTCAGCCAGCTCAAAGCGCGTGACCTTAACTTCATTGGTGTCCAGATCGAGTGTGCCGGCAGCGATGCCAAAGTTACTCATGCTGGGGTCTAACCCGACGATTTTAATCAACTTACTCATATGGTCTCCTTACCATGTTCCCCACTGAGGGTGGGCTTCCTGCGTTTTAACCGGTTCATCTTTTTGCTGGCTTCTTGATGGTACGCCCAGCAGCTCATTGAACAATGAATCATCATCCTCTGAGGTCATCATTGTTTGCGCAACGAACTCACACAATTCACTTAAGTAGTTCTTCGGCAGATTGTGCTTAACATTTTCATGTGTATCGCCGTCAGCGACAAAAATGGTCTCACCTTTGCCATCCTTAAACTCAACAATAGTGTTTCGGATGAGGTCATCACCTTCTTCGAATTTGATAGCAACGCTTTCGAATGCAGTGCCACCGCTGGCCACCAGCTCCGATTTGTTTTTTAGACGGCGGATAAAAGTGTTGAACGCGCTGATTTGCTGGCTATCCAGATACAGTGACGGGTCGCCAATACTCATGGTCAACGTGTTTATGTCACTCAGAGTGACCAGACCGCACTCGCGAGGCAGATAGCCGCTCGGATCTGCTAAGTTGATCATAAGCGGCTTTATGTTGCTTTCATGCGTCAGCGTCGTCATGACCGGGCTGGCGTCAAGCAACTCCGTTAACGCGGCGCGCTGCGCGTCATCTACCTCGCTTAGCTCGAAGTACCACTTAGGCCGTACCGGCTCGTCCACGTAATCCGACAGGAGGTTAATGGATGCCAGTACAGAAACCACTTGCCGGAACTGGATGTAACTCAGCTCATTAACTGACATAGCTGCGGCCATCCTTCACTTCAACGGTGATAGTTTCGCGGAACCATGATTTCATTTCTTTGTGGCTGATGATCATCACGGTGCCACGCTCGCGCGCCTTGGTCTCAAGGATGCCCATCAAGCGCTCAAGCCCTGCTGAGTCCAGCGCATCGTCAATTTCATCACCGATAAACAGCTGGATGTTTTTGCTGGCGCGGCTGGCCACCAGATCCTGCAATGCCAGTGAGCAAGAAATTCGCACCTTTCGTTTCTCACCACCGGATAAACCCATGAATGATTTGCTGGAACCTGCTTTCGACACATTGATGTTGAATTTGTCGCGGATCTCACCTTTCTTAGTGGTCTCCATGGTTGACCATTCAGCAACGATATTGCCGTCAGATAGCGTGTTGAGATATTCGGCGGTGCGCATGTTCAGGAACGGCGTCACTGAACTGAGAATGTGCGAACGCACACCGGCTGGGGAATATACCTGGCGCGCTTTCTCAAGCAGCTGAGCCTGATCCTGATGGTTTTTAAGTTCTGTTTTAAGTTCTGCGTATTTAGATTTATTGGCGCGCAGGCTCTCTTCATGGCGCGTAATGCTCGCCAGAAACGGATTCACTTCTGCCATGACACGATCCACTTCAGCCTTAGCGCGGCGGAAGGTGGTCTCAAGCAAACCCAGCTCACCGGAGCGCTTATTTAGGGTGCTTAGCTCGCCATTAAGCTGCTGGATTCGGGCAACGATGGCTGAGACGTCTGGTGTTGCGTCGATAAGTGCTCGCTCGATGCCGCGCGCTTTATCAAGGCGGCCTTGCTGTTCAGCCACTGTCGCTGCTGATGCCTGCGCTTCTGCAATTTCACTGCGTGCCTGGCCAATATAGTTCTCCTTAACGGTTGATAAATCTTCGCTGCAATAAGCCTTTCCGCATGTTGGGCACGGAGTGCCAACCTTGGAATCAATGGCATCAGCCTGCGCTTTGTTATTGTGGGCACGTTTAACCGCTGACGCTTTTAACGTCTCTGCGGAACGGATGTTGCCTTCCGCTTCGGAAATAACAGCCCGGACACGAACCAGCTTTTTGTCGTGTTCATCTTTAGTTGCCAGTTTTTCACGCTCTGCGGTAATGGCGTTCTGCTTATCGCGGATCTGTTCTGGAATGGTTCGCAGCTCCAGCTCCGCCTCTGCCAGCTCAACTTCAGCGCCGGTCAGATCTTCGCGGGACTTTTCCAAACGCTGACTGCGGCTCTTTTCCCACTCTTCTGAGGATGCCTTTGCAGACTTCAGCTCTGTTTCAGCTGAGTCCACCAGCGACAGAGTGCCTTCCATCTTGGTCTTAACGTTATCTACACGCGCGGCAGCTGCATTTGCTCGTTCGCGAGCAATTGAATACGCCCGGGTCAAACGGTCAACACCAGCAGCTTCTTCCACTATCGCTTTAAGGTTCTTGTCAGTCATGCCCGGCAGGTCTGGCATAGCCTCCTGGCTTGCATAAATCGATGCGGTGAACACTTCCTTCGATGCGCCAATCAGCCGTTCGACAAGCTCCTGCGTAAGCGTGTCTTTGCCTTTAGTCATGTCGCCATCTTCACCACGAACAATCAGACGGTTTTTAAACTCTTTGTGGTTGCGGTGACGGATGATCGCGAACTTTTTGCCTTCGTCCTCTATGGTCACTTGAACGCGACAGTTCTTCTCGTTCCCCGTTGACAGAACTTCCTCACCCTTCACACCGTGGGCAGTTTCGCCATAGATGCACCACATTAAGCTGTTCATGAGAGTGGACTTGCCAGCGCCATTGCTGGAAGCTGATGAGTCGTCAGTGTTGATACCCTGGATCAGCACCAGCCCGCGGTCGGAGAGTTCAACTTCCGCTTCGGCCAGCGCCATGAAGTTCTCAACCTTCATTGACAAAAATTTCATGTGCTTTTCTCTGTATGTTTTATTTTGGATGCCAGGTTAGTCAGCTTTGGCTGATCTTTCTTGAGACGAAACTCCAGGTGAGTTTTGTACAAAGCGCGATCTAAGACTCCGTCACGATAAAGACGGTTGAGCTTGTAGCGCACTCGTTCACTGCGGTATGTAAAACGATGGAGTGTGACCGTCCCTCCGTTGTTCAGGATATTTACAGCCCACTGGTATTTGCCGGTGATCATTCTGAAGTTCCGGTTTCCGCTTCAATCAGGATGTCGCTGCAAAGCGCGCCCAATGCCTTCACATCAAAACCGCCGTCAGTGTCGTGCATAATCTGACAGTAAGCGCTCACTGACTCTCCAAGGCTATCTATCTTTGACGTAGCAGAAGTGCTGGCGGAGCCGGTCATCATTGAGGATTTACGAACGAAGTTGCACACGACGCCTTTGGCGCCCATGGAGTTGAGGGTGTTTTTTATCTTTACGCCTTCTTCGTCGGCTTCAATAGTCGCGTAGAAACGAACGTAATTGCCGCGTACTTCGCTGTCATCAACGCCCTCTTCGAGGTTGACGAACTTTGGAGCGGAGGTTTCATGCTGGGTAAAACTGCCATCTGGCTGTACGATCATGTAGCCGGCCAAAGTTCCAACATCACCCCAATTCTGGTGCGTTAACGCACCTACACTGACGACTCCGGGCAGGACTTCTTTGTGGTTATGGTAATGACCAGACAAAACCAGGCGGAAGCCAATGTCCTTCAGCTCCTGCGCATCGATGCCCACATCGGGCATGGTCGGGATCGCTTTATTGACTGAGGTATGAATGATGATGTCGTGGTTGTCGCCCTCAAGACGATTTCGCAACGCCTTCATATCACTCAAAAGCTCGGCGTGGGAGTTACGCCAGCTGATGAAATGAACATTCACATCACCAACTTCAATGCTGAACGGCTGCTGCCCACAAACGATATGCACCCCGATCGACTGCAGTGAGGCAGCTGCGTTAGCGCTGTAGACAGAATCGTTGGTTTCGAGGTCGTGGTTGCCGGCCAGCATGACCACTTCAAGGCCAAGCTCATTGATGATCCACTTGTAGGTTTCCGTCACGTAGTGCAGTACAGATGGCGTTATAGTGCCGCGTACATGGAACGTATCACCTGCAACAAACAGATGCTTTGCCCCAGCCTCTTTGATGGCAATCGCAGCTTCCTTTGTCGATTCAAGCAGAATGGCCAGGCGGGAATTAAGCCCGTTGGCGTCAGAAACCGCGAAAGTATTCCATTTGTGGTAGTGGGGATCAGAGATCACGCCATACGGTATAGTCATGTGTTCTTCCAGCTTGTTATAAATTCAACGCAATGTTACCAACACTGAATAGGCCATCAATTCAGAGCTATAGGCTATTGGGTTGGTTCGCAGGCTGGCTATTATGCAATATTTATAAGTAGCTAACTACCTACTATCTGGAGGGACAAGTTTTAAATTCCTTAACTCCATAGCAAAGGCGCTCTAAGATGATGTTTTACACAGCATAATAGGGATCATAATGGCAATTGTGCTTTCAGTTACTGAACAAATTCAGATCGCATTAAAACTTGGTTATGAACGTGTGCCAGACGAGGACGCCTATACGTCGGCATACTATGTCAAAAACGGCTTAAAATGGATCTTCAACATAGTAGGCCTAAAGAAAACTCTAAATGTCTCTTCAGATGATGAGCTGAGGGAACAGGATTACGATGTTGAAACTTATTACGACGTTCGGAGAAATTACAACAAATACAAACAAATGATTGTTGGTAGCGACCTGACTTCGCTCTATGAAGATCTGCGAGTCACCGATGATCCAGATGAGTGGGTTTATTTGGCTGATGGCATGTGGATGAATGGGGATGGCGATTTGATTGAGCGGTAGATAGCACAAGCCCGCTGTACGCTTCTCTAAGAGGGTGAACGTAAGCTCTGGTGCGTTCACCCATCTTATAGGTTCAAATCGTTTTCTCGTGCTTTCTGCGAAGCGAGGCCATATCTATCACTGGTGCTTTTGCCCGAGGATCTTCTAACTCAAGTTCATGATCCGTGTGATATTCAACGTCATGTTCACGGCTGATGCTCCGCAGATAAATGGCCGTCAGCTGACTATCAGGCTTCAGAAAATGCCCATAGGATTTACGGATTACTTCAGAAACCTTTTCGACGCTTTCACCACCCATGCAAAGGTGGTTGAATCGGCTGTGTTTTCGAAGCATTTCTTCGTAGGGCCCCGAACATACTCGATCCACTTTTGCGAACCTGATTCGCTCTCCGTTCGCTGCGTCTACCAGACACACGATTTTGCCTGGCTCTACACGGCTAACCCAGGTAACTCCGCTTCGGAGCGTGTTGAAGTAAGGCTCATTCAATCCGATGATCGGTTTACGAAACGCGATAAGCGGCACATACCGCAGACAAGAATTTAAGTGGAAGTCAGCTCCTGTAGCCTTGAACTTATGCCGTGCCTCGTTAATTGGGCATTTTGATGCAATTCCACAGAGGTCGCATAGTTCTTTCTGGGAGTTAAGTTTGCTGTCTGGCTCAATGGTATAGGTGCCATCTTCGAGACGGCGAACCCAGCGTGTTCGTTTAAGATCCATTGGTCTACTCTTGCTGGTGGAAATATTTGCGACTGTAACGCATAAATTTGGCGTTAGGCTGCAACTGCCTGTTTTGCTTATCCCCAATTTCCACAGTGTCGATCCAATAAATTGATCCTAAAGTGATCCCAATGGAGATCCAAAAGAGATCCCCGATCGCCGCAAACCCACGCCACCACAGGGCTGAGACAGGATCGATCTTGACTGTAGTGTGCAGAATCATGACTGCGACATGTGAACCTACCAACTGCGGTACGCAAATCCATTAACTGCGGTATGTATTTACCTTGACTGAGATATGCAGTTACACTTACGGCATGTGAACAACTGCTGGTGCATAAAATGGTCAAGAAATCCAAAACCTTACCGATGAATTTGGAAGAAACAAACAAATCGACAGGTGAGATCGTTTCACTGGATATTAACAGCTCCAGCACTGTTCAGCCGGTTCCTCTCATGCGTCTCGGCCTGTTTGTTCCTACCCTAAAATCAACGAGTAAGAGCAAGACCAACCGTAAAAATATCACAGATGCGACCGAAGAACTTGTCCAGTTGTCCATAGCCAAGAGCGAAGGCTACAACGACGTGAAAATTACAGGGTCACGTTTGGATATGGACACTGATTTCAAGGTATGGCTGGGGATCGTTCGCTCAATGGCTGAGCATGGGGTGCAGGGAAGTGCGCTTAAGCTCACGTTTGTCGAGTTCGTTAAGATGTGTGGGTTCGATAGCCGACGTTCCAACCAGAAGATGCGAGATCGTATCAGTAACTCCCTGTTTAAATTGGCATCCGTAACGCTTAAGTTCCAGAACGATACGAAAGGGTGGGTGACACACCTGGTAAAATCAGCCTCATACGATGTCGTTGAAAACGTTGTTGAAATAGAAGCTGAGCCTAAGCTCTTCGAACTCTATGACATGGACAGGCGTGTGCTGCTTCGACTTAAAGCCATTGATGCACTGCCACGTAAAGAATCAGCCCAGGCTCTGTACACCTTCATTGAAAGTCTACCCCAGAACCACGCTCCCATTTCGATGAAGCGCCTTCGTGACCGGCTTAACCTGACTTCAAGCGTTTACACGCAAAATCACACTGTTAGAAAGGCCATGGAGCAACTGAAAGAAATCGGGTACCTCGAATACACCGAAACCAAACGCGGAAACTCCACCTTCTTCGTCGTTCACTACCGCAATCCGAAGCTGATCCAGACTTCTAAGCTGCCTAAACAAAAGGTTGAAGAGCAGCCGCCGTCAGAAGAGAACTACGACGAAGTCATTAAGGCTTTGAAAACTGCAGGTATAGATCCCGTCAAACTGGCAGAAGCCCTCGCTAAATCCAAACCCGAAAATTGACTGAGGTATGCAGTTTATTGACTGCGATATGCGGTTTATTGGCTGCGGTATGTGATATTGACTGCGGTATGCAATCTTCACTGAGATATGCGTCTCACATCCCATCTTGACTGCGATACGTAATATGCATACCGCAGTCAATGAAAACCACCCTGAACCAACCAGAATATGTGATTTCTTGACTGCGGTATGTAGAGTTGCGTACTTCGGCAAATGCCATTGACTGCGGTATGTAATAGCCACATACCTCAGTCAATTCTTGATAACCAGTTAGATGATTTTCTTAAGAAGCCCAAAGAGTGTCGGTGCGGTGATCGTCATTTCGTTTTTCAGCTTATCGAAGTGCTGCCACTGCTTGCGCTTGAAGGTGATGGTGCAGTCCCAGCGATCCAGAAGCTCTTCGTTCCCTTCACGCTTAAAGCCCTTTGCGCGCCAGTAACCGCTCTCTTTTTGGATCTCACTTTTCTGCATGGTGTAAATCATTACTAACCTCGGAACACTCGTCAAATATGATACTAGTGTCCTGAGAAGACACGCTGTACACGGCATCCTTTTTAATAAAGGTCTGGCCATCCGAGCCAACACCAAATTTCATCTTCTTCCGCGATTTCAGCGGGGGAGACTTGTAAATCGTAGAGCCGAGCAGCGCGTAAAACTCCATACCGCTGTCAACGACCAGCACACCGGTCATCCGCTCTGAAACTCCAGTGATTCGCTCTCCAACTGAATGAACGATGGCAGCGTGACACTGCAACGTTTTCAGGCTGTTAGCCTGGGCTAAAGTGGGAAGCATCAATAATGCGATTAACGAGATCCGTTTCATTTCAGCACCGGCGACAGGAACATGAATAATGCGGTGCTGAGCATGAAGGGGTAATAAACGCGCCCGGGCATTGGCTCGAAGGCTTTCTTCATCTGACGGCATAAAAGTACCAGAAGGAGAGAGGTTAATTGCAAAGCTACTGTCATGCGAACTCCATAAGATAGGTAGATAGTAACCTATTTTTGAAATGTAAGGAAAGCGTTAGCTGTAGGTTTCTAACGATAAGATCCTCACCAGTGTTTCTGCATCCTCATTGGAGAGCGGTTGGGTATCTTCCTGATACCAACATTGGCTGCCGCGCCAGCGTACATTGCTCTCGTCGATGGTTATCTGGTCATCGTCATAGCCGGTGCATTTGTTAATAGCGCGTTCAATGGCCTCGTCCATCAGTTCCTCATTCCCTGCTTCAACAATGAACAGAGGGAAGACTGAGAAATCACAACTTGAGTGGATTCTGACAAGCGTTTTCATGTGTTTATACCCTTATTATAAGTTGTTGGTTACTTAATTATATTTGACTTAAATAGGCGATTAATTGTTATCTACAGGCCACATCTTCGCGGCTACTCGGGGGAAGCAATCATCCAGGTGAAGGAGGAACCAGACGATCGCCTCTTTGCCATCTACTGAATTTTCAAAGATGTCGATCTTTCTAAATTGCGAATGAAAAACCTCGTGGCAAGTGCCTGGCCAAATTGGTAAGTTCTCACCTGCCTCCTTGAACAGCTTCAGCAGCAATGCTTGCTCTGGTTCTGGTGTCGGCCCAATCTCTTCGGCATACACGCGGATCAGCTTTTGCCAGGGTTGCTCATTCTCAGCCACATCGGGGGCGCCCATTTCCCCAATCGCAGTGCGCATGGATTCAGCCCACAATGGCTGCGGGAAGCCATCCGCTCTTAACTGGTCTACTTCATCAAGCGCAGCGTTAGAAGCGCTGTAAAGCGCTGTCAGAGCGCTTCCCTTTGGTTTACTGGTCATGGCATTTCCTTTTTGAGTTTTAGAGACAATTCGCGAAGTAGGCGAATGTCGTTTTCTTCACCAAAGTCAGATCTTTCAAGGTGACTTATGGCGAGTTCTACGCCTTCCGCAATCCATCTCTGGCGCTCAGCCGCCTTGTCATCTTTCTGCTGGCTTACCATCAGTTAATCCTTCTTGGTCTTGAAGATGCCGTGATGAGAGTGGTCAATGAAGATCAGGGCATCTTCCCCAAAGTCGTCAGTGGTATGCAGCGCCTGGCCATCAGAATCTGACACACCGCTATACTCCTTACCCGGAGTAAACCAATCGACACCCGGCCACACGCTTTCGCATACAACAGTCAAGATTGCCCCCCTATACCTCGAAGAATGCGCAGAGCTTCGTACATAGCTGGCAAGGCTTTTGCCGAATCAGTGTTGTCATCATCATTGTCAAAGATGATAGGTGTGCCCATATCCACGTTGCACTCCAGCCAATCGATCATGATTTCGATTATTTTTACAGGTGTGAGCGGCGTTACTGACTTACTCGCCTCTTCTTTCAAGTGTGGGAACAGGCCATTTAAAAACTTCTCCTGCGCGACGGTGTGCATCTCTCCGTTCATCTGGAGTTTCCCGAACCAGTTCTTGTCTGAAAGCAGCGTGTAGAAATTCGGCTCACCATCAGCCACCCATTTGATACCTTCGATGTTACTCATCAGCTTTGTTCTCCAGTTCGGCCAGGCGGCCAATTTCTTTGATCCCTAGGCGAAGTGCCACGCCAACGGCTGACGCTTCTAATTCGGCTTTTCCGGCCGACACAATGCTGTCCATCGACTCTTGGATCAGTTGGGTTGAGAACGATAGGTTTTTAGGCAGGTTGCCCAGATGGGCAGACATTGAACGGTACAACTCTTCCAGCTCGCGCTTACCGGCTTTCCCCTTGGCCATTAAAGTTCTGAGGGATTGCAGATCTTCAGCAAGGTTTGCCAGCTGGCGCTGGGCTGCTTCTTCAATGTTCCGGTCAAATCGCTGACGCGTGGACTCCATCCGTTTGATGGGAGGAATGCGAACGCTATCGCCGGTTTTAGTGCGATTGAGCGTACATGGGACACCTTCGCCGAGGCCAAAGCTGCAAACCAGAGTCGCCCATTGAGATGAGCTGAGGCTGATAGATGTTATAGGGCGTCGTGTAGCGCGCGCCGGGTTTTGCACACCATCCCTTTCAACCATCTGGCCTTCGTAGATCTCCAGCTCTATGATTTCAGCATGGCGAAGGTCAGAAGCGAATAAGGTAGTGCCGGTTGAGTGGATGCGGTTTACTGAAACCATCCCAAAAGCAGGGTGGTTTGAAACGTTATCGCCCCGAACCTGGGTCATTTCTGGTTCAATGGGTTCTAATGCAAAAGACACTTAATCTCTCCTTTCAATAAACGCGAGGGGGATATGTGTGACACTGTAACCATCCTCTTGAATGTGACGTTCGAATACTCGCTCCACAACGCGTCTGTCTGAGTTGTACATGTAGTTCCCGTAACGCTCATTAGTTACAACGTTCTCTACCTTGGTCAGCCAATAGCAGTCAACTATCGCGATCCGAAAGGAGCGGGGCGTTGTAACGTCAATAAGTGGTATGTGTTTGAATTTCATATTCACTCAGCAAACAAGTTGTTTTCTTGTGGGTCATAATGACAGAAAGAAAAAGGCGTCCAACTGGACGCCTTGCGTTTGTTACGGCTTGAACTGAACGAATGGTGGGGCGCTATTGCCGCCTCCAGCGACATAAACAGGCGTCTTGCCATCCCAGCGATTGATCGCCTCCAGTTGCAGCACTTCAGGATTACTACGAAGCGCCTGGCCGCGCAGGGTGATAGCGTTAGCCTCCGCTTCAGCACGAATGCGATTGGATTCGGCTTCACCTCGCGCCAACTCGATAGCCTTTTGGGCTTCAGCTTTGGATTGAGCGACTTCGTTCTCTACCCGCGCTGCTTTCTGGTTTGCTTCGATCTTGGCGTTAATGGAGTCTTTAACCTGCTTTGGATAATCCAGGTCAGTCGTCCAGCTCAGTTTCACGATGTGGATGCCAATAGGCTCAAGACTGGCGCGTAGATCCTTGGTCACGGCATCAAGCAATTTAGTTTTGCCACCGGCAGCCAGCTGCGTGATGTTCATATCAGTAGAGTGCTTGATCAGCGCATCTGAAATGTTCTGACGCAGGTTGCTGGTGGTGATGTCGTCCACACCTTTGCGATACGTCTGGAACACTTTGGCCACCTTGTCAGATTCGACAGCGTACTCAACACCAACATGCGCGGAGATAGTCATACTGTCTGAAGTCTGGAAGACGAACGGGTCATGATACGTGTGCAGCTGGTTAAACGTTGGGAACTTGTACAGCTCTTCGTTAATGGTCAGCCAGTAGCGGCCAACACCAACAACCTGCTGCTGTACGCCCTTCTCAGTGCCATACAGATCGACTTTCACACCAACGTAGCCCGCAGGGACGGTTTCACGATCACACGCTGTTAGCGTGAATGCGGATGCTGCCAGTAGCAGAGCGACAATTACCTTTTTCATTTCTTTTTGCGTTTCCATACTTTTTTAGAGATGGTCACCAGGGCGACCGGATAAGAAAGAGCGATAACAACGGCCAAAACCATGGCGAAATCATCACTCAGTGAGAACAGTGCTGGCACAATGAATCGATACACCGCTAAGGCAGATGCAATCACTCCAATTGTGAAGGTGTAGAACTTAATCATGTGTTTTTCCGATGTTTTATAGTGCTTATATAAAATAGGTAGTTACCTACCTAATTGCAATCAAAAAAGAAGGGGTGCGTTAGCACCCCTCGATTAAATGGCTATTTGTTAGCCTCATTACTCTACTTCAGCGGTCTCTTTCGCGGCCTCAACTTTGGCGCGCTTATCGCTGTCAATCTTGGCCAGCGCCGCAACGATTTCTTCCATCGGCTTTTGGCGGTACATATCGACGATCTGAGATTTGGTGTATTTCTTATCGCCAATCTCAACGCGGCCAGAAGAGTTCTTTGGTAGCAAGCCTTCTTCAAGCATATGCTCAACCAGTGACTCCACCACATCGAGGCCGCGGTTAGTGTCGTAATAGAAATTCCAGCTGCATTTCTCGAATGGCGGCGCCACTTTGTTTTTAACGACTTCAGCACCGACGCACTGGCCGATCTTCTCTTTGCCATCCTTCAGCTGGCTTGCACCCAAACGGATGCGCACAGAAGCGTAGAACTTCGGTGAATCACCACCGGGTGAAGTGGTCGGATCGCCAAACATCACGCCAATCTTGGTACGCACCTGGTTCAGCACGATCAGAAGACAGTTGTACTGGCGGCACCATTGGGCAAGGGTAGGGAAGTTCGCTGAAGTTGCGCGCGCCAGAGCCGTGTTGTCGTTCATGTTCAGCTCGTCTTTATCCTTCGCAGTGCCTTCAGCCATCTTGGTGAACTTCTCTGCTTTCGAGCGCGGCACCATTGATGCCAGTGAGTCGGTCACGATGACGATCGGCGCATCTTTGGGGATCAGCTCGTTGCTACGGATGGTGTTAAGCAGGATGCCGATGTTTTCCACTGAGTCCTCGAAGGTGTTTGGCTGCTTGTACACCCAAAAGCCTTCATCTTCGTCAGCATCTAATCCCATGCCCACCGCTAGGCCAACATCAAAGCTGTTTTCGTGGTCAAAGAAGGCTGCAACGCCACCCATACGCTGAGCAGCAATCATCGCTCTGGTGGCGAGAAACGTTTTGCCGGCAGAAGGTGGACCGAAGATCTCAACGATGCGACCAGCTGGCATACCGCCATCGTAGCGGCCAGAAATGGCGCGATTCAGTGGAGCATATCCGGTATCGAGCCACTGCTCGACTTTCTGGATAGTGTCATTTTTGCCCATCGCTTTATTCAGCGCCTGAGCGAGTTTTGATTTAGCCATGTGTTTTATCCTTGTGGTTTTATACGTTCTGCGGCTTTCGCCTCGTTCCACTCAATCGAGTCGCAATTAAGGTTTTTCTTTACGCGTGACAGCATTTTCACAACCTGATCTGAAACCTTCCCCAGCTCGCGTTTGGTAACGCTCATCCCGGCGCGTGACAGAATTGTTGGCAGACAGGTCACTGCGCTTTCCCCATGAAGGAAAACGACCTCTTTGGCCAGCGCGGTGTAGGTTGATGGGTGTCCGGTGAACAAAGAGCGGATCATGCGCAGTACCTTTCGAATGGCAGCTTGAACACGTCCATATCTTCAAGGAACGACCGGAAGTTAAGCTCCAGGCACATTTGCTCAAATGCTTTCTGGTCGCGCTCAGCTTTTACTGGCTCGATTACAGTCGGTGGGAATTGAGTTTTGATGAGGTTCATCAGTGACATGTTGCGCTTGAAGGCTTCGAGCATCCGACATTTGGTTTTCTCGTTGAAAGCGTTCTTGGCCAGGTTGTTGAATGCTGTTTTATGGCGACCTTTGTCGATGACAATGCTGCCGTCCATAATGCCCCGCACCATCGTTACAACGCTGCCGTACTCTGCAATGATCTCCTTGGCGCCACCGTCACCAATGCCACCTACAGCAGCAATATTGTCGGACTTGTCGCCCTGAAGTGCTTTGCCTTCGAGAAAGCCGCGGGGAGTTGCATAGCCAGTAAGCTCCGAAAACTGCTCGAAGTTGATCTGTTTATGCTGGGCGTCGGCTCGTACTGTCACCCATGTAACCTTTTCGCTAACCAGCTGAAGCCAGTCCTGATCGCCAGTGAGCAGATAGATGTGCTCAACTGCAGGTGAATTAACTAACTTCTCAACGAACATGCCGGCCAGATCATCAGCTTCGCCATCTTTGGCCGTGAACTGGTTTACGCCCAGCACTTTCATCATGTTGACGATGTAAGGCTTTTGCTTGGAAAAGCCTTCTTTCATCTTCAGCATTTCTGGGTTGTCGTCTCGGTTGGATTTGTACTCTGGGTAAAACGAACGGCGGCGATCGCTGAATCCGTCCCAAAAGACAATTGGCCGCGCGTGAAGGATGGAGGCGTAACGACGAACGTTTTTGACGAAGCCGAAAATCGCCTGCACTTCCATTTCACCGTTGTGAAGTTTCTCTTTCTGCTGCTGGTGGTAGTAGCCGAGGCTGTTACCATCGACGAATAAGTAGTTCAAGGTATGCTCCTTCCAAAAAGTAAGGCGTCCGAAGACGCCTTCTTTCCGTCTATTCGACGATTACAGACCTTCTAGCTCAGCCAGAAGTGAATCCAGTGCCGGGTCTGCTGCTGCAGGTGCTTCTGCCGCTGGCGTTGCCGCCACTGGCTCAGCAACTTTTTCAGCTTCTGGCACGAACTCAGCTTCAACCGCACGAGCAACCTCTTCATCAACGATGGACGATGGCGCCGGGGTCTCTTCACGCGCAACAGCTGCTGCACCGTGAGTAGTCGCTGGGGCGTCGTCGTGGCCGGTGATGGAGCCGAAGCCTGGCAGTGCTGCTGCTGAGTTGGTTGTTGATTTAACAGCGGCAATCGCAGAAGGTGCAGCGATTCCAATCTGACGGCTCATATGACGCGTGGTAGCCAGCAATTTGGTTTCGTCAGCCTGGTTTGCGAAAGCAATCAGGTCATGCTGCTTGTTCCAGAACTTGTCTTCGATGTTGCCTTTGAAGACTTTACGCTTAGGCGACACGCTGTATTTGGTGTCGCGACCAGAACCGGTACGGGTAATGCAGAACGCATAGCCTTCAGTTTTGCTCAGCGGGTTACCAATTTCATCGGAAAGGTCTTCGCCGATAACTTTCAGAATGTCATCGAACACGGTTGCTGGCAGTTCAATCAGCTGGGTTTCTTTCGCATCAGCGAAATCTTCACGAGCAGAAAGTACGCCGTTAACCAGATAGCGTGGAGTGGCGCGCATTGCCTGAATGCGGTCTTCCATTGCTTTGTTGCCTTTGTGACGAGCTTTACCTTCCATCACCATTTCGCACAGCTGGCAAGCACGACCATGGGTGTGCTGATCACACACGTAAGCGGTGGTTGCTTCTTTGCCTTCGTCGTTCTGGTACTTAACGAAGTGCATACCCCACGTTTGATAGAAGACGCCGTCAGGATCGTCTTTGTTTGGGAACAGACGCAGGTAGTTATCGCCATCCTTCAGGCGAGCCATATCGACGTTGTTACCACGTTTAGCTGCGATGTCGCCGCGAGCTTTGCTCAGAAGGTTCATTAATGCTGATGACATGTGTTTCTCCATTATTGTTTTTGGCCGAGGGTGCGTTGCACTTTGGGCAGTCGTGACTCGCTAACGAGCAAGTGCATAATAGCTAGTTAACTAGCTATAATCCAGATATAAAAATAGGGTATCAGGAGGAACGATTAAAACGTTCGGCATCCATGCGTTCGATTTCAATAATGGCGAGCTTAGATGCCTGCACGATCATGTCTTTTCGGTGGTTGAAGGCCGCAACGGCATGTTTGTACATGTCAGCCAGGTAACGAGCGTCATCCAGCTTTTGTCGATGAGATAGGTAGCTGACGCTGGTCTTTACCTTGGCATCGAGGATTGATTCGTTGAACTTGATGCCGTTCATACTCAAGTCTTTACGGTGCGAGTCATAAAGTTTGGCCTCAATAGCATCGAGGCCGCGCTTAGCATCAGCCACTTGTCTTTCAGCTTGCGCCAGTCTTGCACCGTACTGCATGAGTAGCACTGGTTGTCGTTGCCAGACCGCCTCAAGGTCATCGCGATTAAACTCAAGGTCGATGATAATTTGATCAAGGATATTGTTCATGTGCGTAATAGTCATTTAGTTATTTTTGGTATTTGATTCTAACACACAAAGTTCCTAAGACTTAAATTTACAGCTGAGGCTCTTATTGAAACTCTCTAAATTAAAGATCCTTAACAGCAAGATTGAAGAAAAGAATTGTCTTGCTTATCTGTATTAACCTTGTGTAGAGTTTCGGTCGTTGACACACATTAACCCAAGGAAAGCTTTATGAGTGGCCTGTTTATTTCTGCTGAGCAATTGAAAGAGTTGTCTGAGCCAACCCAATACGAAATCATCCAGTTATGTGTCCGTGGTGTTAAGCGGGAGGTGATGGACGCTGTATTGGAAGATGGCTTCTCGTCAGGAGTTGCAGTAGACCTTTCTTCGTCCCAAGCCAGTCGCCTTATCAAAGGACTTAGTGAGAAAAGCCGCAACGTGCTACTGAGTTTCATTGAGCTGAGTGATCAATTTTCAGAGCATGATGCTCAAGGTGTTTACTCTACTGACCTGGCGGCAAACGCAGGGTATGACCTGGACGACATTAAGGGCGTTTGGTCAGGGCTGACACGTCGTACACGAGGGGTTACCGACGATAAGACCGCTGAATTGTTCCATTGGGAATGGGATGATGAAAAAGAGGATAACTACGCCATTATGCACCCTGCAACAGTGGCGAACCTTAAGCGAGCATTTAACAAATAACAGAAACCCGCCCAATGGCGGGTTTTAACTTAACTACTCTTCATCGTCCGTATCATTTCGGTGATCGTAAACCTCATCAAAATCAGGCAATGGTTTATTCGTTTCTTCGTAATGCTCTTTGATTACTTCCATAATTTCTGCTTCTGAATAGTCACCAGGTGGTAAGTTAATACGGTCATGGGAACCTCTGCCAGATAGACGTCTCCAACCCTTATCTTTCGTTGGGTAATCAAAGATCTGCACGATAACATTGCCACTTTCTGAAGTGCTAATTTCCACTCGTTCAAAATTACTCGCCATTTACATTCCCTTTTAGCTGAAACTTTACTGAAGATTTGTTTAGACATCGCAAATATTGCATACAAATAGGTCAAGTGTCACTGTCAACGTCTATGCCGCGTTCTGCATCATGCGCTCGGCTCGATGGCGGCGGTACTCACCAACGTCACCAAACTTTTCCGCCTCGGTGAACTCGTTGGCCACCTTTGTCACCAGGCTGTCTCGGTATGCCTTTAGCTCATCCAGCTTTTCCAGCGCCTTGCTCGAACTACTGATACCGTCAACGAATCGACGCATAAGAGGATCGTAAATGACGTTGAGCATTGCCTTAGCCGCCTTGCGAAGACGATTAGGAGCGCGTTCGCCGTCGTATTTGGCGCTGGCCACGGCCAGCTCAAGCGTCATGGTGCGGTCGATAAACTCCCAAAAGTTAGAACGGGTAATTGCTTCGCGCGCTTTCTCAATCATCGCCGGTGCCAATTCGATAGTCATTTTCGTTGCTTCCTATTTTTAATTTCTTCTTTCCAAACGCCAATAGCCAGCGGGAGAGTCAGATGGTAGATCTCAGTCCTGAATGGGCAATGACGTGCTGCCAGCTCTGTATGGCGCAATAAAACGGGATATGTCGTGCCGTTCTCTTCCCACCAAAATTGCTCGGTATTCTCATCCGTCATTCGAATGACTTCAGGCGCTGATTTGCAATTGGGGCAGCGCAAGTCTGCCCTATAGAGGATGTGAGGCTTGCTCACGAATTTACTGCCTCGGCAACGTCAGCGAGGATCAACTCCAGCTTTTCGCCTTCTTCTGGGCGGAAGTGGAGAATGTTGGGATTAAAGCCATAGAATACCGTGACATCCAACTCCGGCAGATACTCTTTGCGGCCAACAAGATCTGATGGCTTCGATTTGTTGTTAAACAGGCTGGTGGACTTGGCGCCGCAAGTAAGAATGTACGTTGGTCGTACCAAAGCTACCTCTGCTTTGATGAACTCGTTAAACTGGCCTAACTCGTCTTTGGTGTAGTCCTTTTCTTTGTCCTTCACCTTCTTGCAAACGCCGGTAATGTACAAATCGCCCATTTTAAGATCGCCGGCAACCAGCAACTTCGCCTTGAAGTCGTCATAACCGTTCTCCATGAAGTATCCGGTTTTGCCATCGTTACCGTTGGCGTTGTCGAGGATGATCATCAAGCGTGGTTTGATGCCGATGCTCGGACGGATAAGCTCATCACCCAGCCCCATTTCAGCGGCCATATTCGTCATCAGCACGTTTACTTCAGCCTGGCGTTTCGGGTTCATTTCAAACTGGCGTGTCGCTTTTACCGCATCGATCACCAGATTACCCATCAGCTCCGCCTGGTCGCGGCGTCGTTCTTCTGAGGTAGCTGGTACGCTGCCGGGAATGATGCTGGCAAATGCACCGACACGATCGAGAGAGTCACGTACACGGCTGTTGCAGGCGCGCTTCTCAACCGCCTCTTCAAACTGCATGATGTCTGTGAAATGGCCTCCCACTTTCGCCCGGGCGCGCATGATTGCCTGGCATCCATTCTCTGAGCATCCTTTAACAGCTGAGAAGGGCGCATACAGCACTTGCGTACCATCTTCCATCTGACGGATCTCAATGCGGTTGGTTGAGATGTTTACATCTGGTGGCAAGATGCGAATGCCAAAGCTCAGCGCGTCCTTGACCAGCCCCTGATGCTTGTCATCACCCAAAATAGTCAGCGCTGCTGCGAAGAATTGGGCAGGGTAGTGCGTTTTCATGAACATCGACTGATAGCTAATCAGCGAGTAAGCCACTGAGTGAGATTTGTTGAACTGGTACGCCCCGTTTTTTTCAAACGCTTCCCAGATCTCTTTTGCTTTGCTATCACTTAGTCCGGGCTTCGTGGAAATCGTCTCTAAAACTTTCATTGGTGCCTCTTAATCACAATCCATGTATTAATTTTCGCAGCTCAGATACGGCATCCAAGCTGCGTTAAACGGTTAGATACCCAGAACTTCGGCGCCATCGTGCATTGCTTCTTCGATGGTTCGCAGCTTGCCATCGGCACATTTGAAGTGCTCCGCGCGGTGGAACTGGCGATTGGTTCCGTCTTCCAACTTCACCTCTATCCAGCCAGCCTGGGCTTGCTCGATAAACTGGTTACCGACCTTCTTCATCTTCTCCATGTCTTTTTTACCGATCGCTTTACGGACGCCATCAGCTTCCGCGAGCGTGAAGCCGGCCAGCAGCTGCGTGGCCTTCATGGTTTGTTCCTGATAGAGAATTACCCCATTGGTCTCAGAGGTAAGCTCATCGAGCACCTGGTGGATGGAATCAGCCTCTTTGAAGCCTTTGGCCACCGAAACGTAGCTGTCCAACATTCCAGATTCGATCGGGCCAGGTCGGAATAATGCTGTCGTGGCGACAACTGTTTCAAAGCTCATCGGATCAATGCCGCCGCCCAGATCCTTTAGCAGCTTACGCATCGAACCTGATTCAAGCTGGAACACGCCCTGGGTGTGGCCACCGGCAAAGCCATCAAGAACCTTTTTGTCAGTTAGTGGAATTGCATCGAGATCAATCACGCTGCCCGTGGCTTCTTTCACGTATTCCTGCGCATAAGCCAGCAAATCGAGCGTAGCGAGGCCGAGCACGTCCAACTTAATCAATCCCATGGATTCGCAGTAACGCTTGTCAAAAGCGATTACACGCGCATCCCCGCGTCGCTCTACCGGTGTGCGCTCCGTCAGCTTCACACCGGCTACGATCATGCCTGCTGCGTGGCGGCCGAATCCGCGCATGAGACTTTGCAGTTTAGTGGCCGCGTTAAATGCGTCCGGGTATTTGGCTGCGTATTTGTCCAGGCTGGAAAGCTCTTCGCGCATCTCTTCGAGTGACAGTGAATCGTCATCGACAAAGCGCAGGTCTTTCGATACCGCCATATCCGCTGAATCCACGCCAAAGATACGTGCGGTGTCGCGCAGTGCTGAAGCTGCACCGAGGTATGTGAAGTTGGGAATGCCAGCGACGTAATCCTCCCCGTAACGCTCACCCAGGTACTCAATGACCTCGTGGCGACGTGCCTGGCTAAAGTCCAGATCAGCATCGGGCAAGTCGAGACGTTCAGGGTTAATGAAACGTTCGAACAGCAATCCATGGCGAATAGGGTCTACGTTTGTGATCCCCACGCACCAGGCGACAAGAGAGCCAGCGGATGAACCGCGACCAGGCCCAACAGGAATCCCGGCGCCGCGAGCGTAATTCATCAGGTCGTGAACCATGAGGAAGTAGCCGCAGAAGCCAAGGCGGGTTAAAACATCAAGTTCGTACTTCAGACGCTCAACATAATCACGGTGCATTGTGGCTGGTGGCGCATAGCCGAACTCTTTGGTGCTAAGACGCTTCCTCAGCCCCTCTACAGCGAGTTTACGCAATGTGGCTGGCTCATCATCTGCCATGGTTGGTAAAGCGGGCTCCAGCGGGTGCCAGCGCCATGTACACGCATCAATGATCGCGTCCTGAGTTGTTGAGACCATTGCTGGCGTGACGTTGACACCCATCCGCACCGCAAACTCCTTCAATAGCTGGAGTAAGTGGCGGCGATCATTAACGCCATTGTCACGTTGATACGGGATTCGCATACGGTGCAGCTGGTCTATTTTGATGTTGTTCAGCACCATATGCGCGATGTCTTTGATGTCAGCGTCAGTGGGAGCCTCGTAGTAAGCAGGGTAGAACGCCACCGGCTCGATCTTAAGAGCACTGGCCACCTTGAGCGATTTGCTATTCAGCTGGTCATAGAGGGGGGTAGCAATCGGATAAACGGCGCAGTAAAAGTTCTCACGGCCGCCAGCGTGAACCAGCTGGGCGATAATCTTCGCGAAGTCCGGGCGCTGGAATACGCTTCCCATGTCCGAGGTCAGCAGGATGATGTTGCCTTTGGCGAACGTAGCCAGCAGCTGCGCCAGCTCAAGACGGGGAACGTGATAAAACTGCTCGCGTGTGTTTGCCAGCGTCATCAGTTCGCAGAGATCGACATAGCCCTGCTCGTTCTTGATTAGCGCCGTGAAGCTGTAGTTACGCGCGCGCGTTAATGATTCCATACATCCTTTAGACTCCTTCGCAAGTCGAGCGCGGTGCTCGTATGTAGGATCGTCAACCAGGTTAAGCTTCACACCACAAATGACCGCAACATCGTCACCAGCCGCCATCTGCAAGGGGATTACGGATGCCAGATTCATGCTGTCAGCGGAGATCACCGACGAGTAACCCATTTCGCGGGCTTTCTCTACGGCGCGCTCTGCCTTCAAAGACGACTCACCCAGGGAGAAGTCAGTTCGTACCATTAATGCTTTCATGTGCTTTTGCCTTACTTGTCTTTTTTATTTTGTCGTTTGGGAAGCCAGCGAACTTCCCGTAAATCTTGATAGCGGTCTCTTGTGCCTTAACAAAGCAATCCCGCTTGCTGGAACATGCCATGCAAACGGGATTAGTTTCAGAGGCTGCTATCAGTGAACCAAAGCAGCCTTTGCTCATACGAAAATGCGATCCGCAATCTCGCGCGCTGCCTGGGCAGACGCTGAAGGGAGTTTGTTGATGAATGCGCGTTGCAGACCAGCTGGAATGTCACCGCGGCGAATACCAACCTGAAGAGACAGCAGCAGCTCTCGCGGCCCAATTGGTTGTGAGATCACGCTTGTTTCGTAGCCTTCACGAATGAGGGTTGCGAAGCGCACCAGCTTCTGAGCGAAATCATCTGTAGCGCCTGCTTTGACCAGCATGTTGGTTTCGGCGCGCTGGCTCATGTAATGAACTTTCGAGACAATTCCAAAGCGAGAGAAGTTGGCGGCGTTCTGCAGGTTTGTACCCTGATACAGTCCTGTTTCGTCTCCAGATCCGTTTGTGTTGCCGGTGGCGATGAAAGCAAAACGTTTGTGCGGTGCAACGCGGCGCCACTCTGGGGTAGCTTCTTTGATGACAAGACCTTCACCCTCCAGCACTGGCTGGTAGATGCCCAAAATTTGAGGGAATGCAAAGTCGTATTCATCTGCCAGATATACCCAGCCGTGACGCATTGCCAGTGCCAACAAGCCAGGCTCGAAATAAGTTGAACCGTCTCGTGCCAGAATCTGCCCGGAGATATGCGCCTCTTCCGTCGAAGCGGTGTGCTGAGAGCGGATGACCGGTCGATTCATCAGGGCGCAAAGCTGAGTTGGGAGAGAGGTTTTGCCAGTGCCAGCATGACCCCACAGATAGCCTGGAATGCCCAGCTCCATCATCATCAGCACATCTTTGATAAGCTCAAAGTCACCGTATACGTAGTTGTCTTTGGCCACTGGTACAAACTCTGGGAATGGCGTGTTCACGTTCACTGATACCTTGAGGGGCTGGTTTAGCGCGGTGGATAGGCTTTTCAGATCTACTCCAAGCAGCTCGTGTGCGGCCACCATCTCCACCTTGTATTCCTCAGTGCCGATGTAGCCAACCTTAACGGTCGGTGCTTTGCTCTCAGCAGCTTGAATTTCCTGCTTACGAGTCTGAATTGTCTTAATGGCCAAAGGTGAAATCGTTGGCGCATCGGGGAACTGAGTGGTGTATGCCGCGATGATGTCTTCAACGGTACTGCTCTTATGCTCTTCAGGAATGCCGGTGCATTTGCCCTGCAGATGCGATTTAAGGTGGTGGAACTCGCAAGAACACCAATGGCAGGTAATGGTTTCCTTCGCTGGGGTGTCATGGTCTTGGACTTGGACGGCGCTCATGTGCTTTTCCTTTCTCGTTTTTGTTTATCTGGTGCTTATAGTAATAATTTTAAGATAAAAAGATAAGTAGTTGCCTACTTATCTTTATCGGCACGACTTAGCCAAGTATCAATTGAGACAATTTCCTCACGACAGTGGCACCCAGGTCTTCCAC
>Ga0268254_10000084_pt1 | contig 100766 bp, 97 predicted proteins | sample AgamicOrSfrz_FD_200251 | JGI IMG/M metagenome (GOLD analysis project Ga0268254, IMG submission 200251) | Agave microbial communities from Guanajuato, Mexico - Or.Sf.rz (v2) (version 3) | ecosystem: Host-associated > Plants > Phyllosphere > Phylloplane/Leaf | place: Guanajuato, Mexico...
GTAGGATTTTAAATTACATTTGGCCATTACTTCTTTCCATGATATTGGTTCTCCAAGTTTAAGCATTTCCTCATCACTAGGATATATATGCTGATAAGGATTTTCTCTCTTTGATTTATCCCAACCAAAGGGCATTTGAATAAAAGGGTGGAATAGAATAGCAGCAGAATTAAAGTCATTAGGTAATTGGGACAAAATAGGTAAATCTCCATCGAACCATATATAATCCAACAAAACGAGACAACTCCTTTGAATATACTTAGTTACGTACATTTTATATACAGATAACAGTAATTTCTAGTCAACATAATCACAATTCTAGGTACTCTTAGTAGCCTGAAAGTCTAATTCAACCACTGGTTTATATAGGAGTTTACCAAAAACAACTAATATTATCGTGATTGTCTTCCTAACTTCGTCTATATTGGGAATGAAGGAGGAGAGACAAATGAATTTAGGAGATAAATTAAGAGAACTTCGAAAAGAACATAATTACTCTCAACAACAATTAGCAGAAAAACTACATGTAACTGCACAAGCTATTTCAAAATGGGAAAACAATAAGTCAGTTCCAGATATAATCAACCTTGTCCAGTTAAGCGAAGTATATGGTATTACCCTAGATTATCTAATAAAATCAGATAAACAGTTACAGAAGAAGCTATCTATCAACAATATTCGTTTAAAAGTTTTTAACTTTTTTGTAGTAGCTTTTATTTTAGTTATGATCTTAACCTTTAGTATCTTGATAAAAGCTCAGTTTTTTATGTCTAATCATAGCTTAGGTGGATGGCTATTTGTAAGTTTGGGTTTTTTATTTATTGTCTTTTCGTTTTTAAGCCTGTATTGCTACATAGTAAAGAAAAAGTATTTTATATTCCTTTGGAGTGCTTTTTTAACGTTAGGCTGCATCGTATTTGTAGGGCTGTTTTATGACTACATTATGCAATTACTATTTCCCTTATAAAGTGGTTGTAATTAATGCATATCATATACAAAATCAGTTTACATAATACCCCTTTCCGGTACACATCATCAAAAAGAACCCTTGCGGCAGCAGGGTTCAAGGCTTGTTGTTCGAACGGGATTATGCAGCTTTTTATACATCCTTGATATGACTGGTTTGTCCCAAGATCCAGGTGGAAGGAGAATGTATAAAAAGCCTGCACTTTATACATATGTAAAGGTCTAAATAACATGCAATTTTAGAAAAAAGAAAGAGCGTTTTTCTTAATTAAGAGAAATGCTCTTTTTTTTTGGTAATGATTAATTTAATGAGCTAATTGATTAAGTTATCCGTTTACTAAATTAATCTAAAGATACAATATTCAATACAGTAATTTCCTTTCCATGTATTGTTACTTTCAAAATATGGCTATCTTCACGGATAATATATAAGTAAATAATTAGTATGAATAATACGGATTTAAACGTTTCTGATCTCGCCTAGAGTACCGGTTTTTATAATTATTGTTATAATATCATTTGTACGTGAAACAATTCACATGATGAATACATACAAAAAGTGGTGATGAAATGGGGCTTACTCATATAGCTGTTAGCGTTTACAATTAATATCAAGAAGGAGGTGTTAGTAAGTGCATATCGATAAAAGGAGCATGAAATTACTCCAGGAAATTATAAACAACCCAAACACATCCTTAACTGTTTTAGAAGGTAAGCTGGGAATTAATCGACGTCAAATTAATTATAGCTTTGAAAAGGTTAATGATTGGATAGGTAGTTTGAACCAACCTAAAATTGAAAGAACAAAAACTGGAAACTTTATTGTGCCTTCATCATTAACTCATATACTTCCCTTAAATAATGAAGATATGGATGTAGAAACATACATTTTATCCGAGAAGGAACGTATTACAGTTCTTCTACTCATGTTACTTAGTAGAGATGAGGAGCTATCATTAATTCATTTATCCTCAGCATTTGGGGTAGGAAAGAATACAGTATTAAGAACAATAAAGGCAGCCCAATATGATTTAGAGAACTACCAGCTTAAAATAGTTTATTCACGTCAAGATGGCTACATAATTCAAGGTCAAGAGTTTGATAAAAGACGATTACTAATTATGGTCATACAGACAATACTCTCATTTTATAAAGGGGAAAAAATTGTCTTACATTATACAGTAATCAAAGAAGGTGAAATAGAGACCCTTCGAAAAAAACTCGAACAAATTGAAGTTCACTTAAGTATAAAATTCACAGACGAGAGGCTATTAGCACTTCCCTACATTATAGGTGTTTGGATAAATCGAGTAAATGAAGGGAAAATTATTGAGCCAAATTTTAATATTAATTTCCTTGATCTAAAAGATACCAAAGAATATCAAGCTGTAGTCAAGGTTTTCTCAGAATTTGAGACTATACCACCTAAAGAGCTACTGTTTCTCACTTTGCAACTTTTAACGATGAATATATCTTCTTCCCAGGTTCTGAATGACGAAAGATTGTCAGATTTAAAGAATGCCTTATATGAAATGGTTAAGATTGTAGAAAATATTAGTGCTATTGAAATTCCAAATAAGCAAGAGTTAATAGATAAATTATTGCTTCATGTAAAACCAGCTTATTATCGAATTAAATATAATTTGGGCTTGATGACTTCAACGTTTATTAAATTTGATGAAAAATTAGAGGATTTACACGAAGTAGTTAAGGTATCTATGGGGCCTCTTGAATTCTTACTAGGTTGTTCCATCCCAGAGAGTGAAGGTATCTTTTTAACAATGATTGTTGGTGGATGGTTGACACAACATGGAGTTCAACTAAGCAATAAGAAAATTGCTGCAGTTGTCTGCCCTAACGGAGTATCAGTATCAAAACTTTTACAAGTAAATTTAAAATCTATATTTCCTGAGTTTATGTTCCTTGAGTCTATGTCACATAGAGAATTTTCTAACTATAGGAAGAGAATTGATATTGTATTTACTACTCAAAGATTATCTACAAATATTAAACAGTATATTGTTCCACCTATGATAAATGAAAGAGAGAAAAATGATCTTAGGAAAAGAGTTCTTTATGAAAAATATGGTTTTGTACCTAATAAGTTTGATTTAAAAGATTTGGTACAAGTCATTAGTGAACATGCTGAGATTAAAGATCCTAATGGGTTATTAAGAAACTTAAGTAGCTTTTTTAGTAAAAATAACTTTGTAAGTGATACCAAAATTGAAACAGAATCTAAGTTAACGCTTAAGGACTTAATAAACTCGGAAACAATTACCGTTAGAGAAAGTGTAGAAGATTGGAAAGAAGCATTATGGATAGCTTCAGAACCCTTATTAAAGAACAATTATATTGGTCCTAACTATGTAGAAGCAATGATTGAACAATATGAAAACGATAGTAACTATATCATGCTAGCTAAAAAAATTGCCATTCCGCACTCCAGACCAGAGAACGATGTTTATCAGGTAGGTATGAGCTTTTTAAAGCTGAGTGAGCCAGTAGAATTTGCAGGTGGAAATTTTGTCAAGCTGATTTGTGTGATTGCTGCAGTTGATAAAGAAAAGCATATCCGACCTATCCTACAACTTAGACGAATGGCAGAAAGCCCACAAGATATAGAAAATATAAAAAGTGCCACAACAAAGAAAGAAATATTCTCAGTTATTGAGAAATTTTCCTATAAGTAAAGAAAGGTAAATACAGAAAGGGGAGAGAGAATGTCCAGAATCATTATCTCAGAAGAATCTGTCTTCACAGATTTACAGGCATCCAATAAGGAGGAAGCATTAAAAGTTCTAGCAGACTCACTTCTAGAACAAGAGTTTATCCATGATAGCTTTTATGAAAGTTTAATAAATAGGGAAGTAAATGCTCCTACAGGTTTACAAGCCACTGACATGGGAATCGCTATTCCTCACACTGATCCTAAACATGTTAAACAAGATTCACTTGCTGTTGCTGTTTTAGATAAACCTGTTGTATTTCAAGATATGGTAGATAAAGAAAATAGTATTGAGGTAAAAGTCATTTTTTTATTAGGACTGTCAAAAAGTACAAAGCATTTAAATATTCTAAAACAAATTATAGAACTAATTAAAGAAGAAGGTTCTTTGGAAGAGATTTCAAATATGCCTCAAAGCGATCTATACAGTTACTTATCAGAGACATTGTCTACAGAATAAGGTTATAAATCACAAAAAAAAATTATAAATTTGGAGGAATTTTAAAATGAAAAAACATATTGTATTCGCTTGTTCAAGTGGTATTGCAACATCAACGGTAGTAGCAGAGAAAGTAGTAGAACATTGTAAAGACCATGGAATCGATGTAGTGTATCAACAAGCAATCATAGGGGAGTTACCTTCACTAGATAACACAGTAGATTTATTTGTAGCTACCTCACAGGTAGAGACTAAATTAAATACACCTCTTGTAAATGCATTACCTATCATTACAGGGTTTGGAGAGGAAGAGGTACTTGAAAAAATTATTACTCTCTTGAAAGGATGAGTTAAATGGGACATCAGATATTAGAAGCATTTCAGTACATTCTTGGGCTTGGACCTACAGTTATGCTCCCAATTGTTGTATTTATACTGGCAATTTGCTTCCGGGTTAAACCCGGAAAGGCACTAAGATCGGCTGTTATTATAGGTATGGGATTTGTTGGAATATTCCTAATATTCAATCTATTGATTGAAAGTGTTGGACCTGCAGCTAAAGCTATGGTGGGTAGAACAGGAATAGATTTGCCAGTAGTGGACACTGGCTGGCCACCACTAGCAGCAATTGCCTTTGCTTCACCTGTGGCACCTTTCGTCATCCCTATGGTTGTGTTACTAAATATTGCGATGCTCATGCTTCGTTGGACAAAAACTGTCGATATTGATTTATGGAACTACTGGCATTTTGCTTTCGCAGGAGCATTAGTTTATAGTGCCACAGGCAGTTTCTTCTTAGGGTTGCTAGGTGCGGCCATAGCTACCATCGCAACTCTTAAAATAGCTGATTGGTCTGCTCCTTATATACAAAAACGATTTAACTTGCCTGGTGTTTCACTTCCGACCTTGTCTTCGGCCATATTTTTTCCGGTTGGAGTATTGGGAAATAAAATTATTGATTCTATACCTGGAGTAAAAAAATTAAAAGCTGACCCGGAGTCTATTCAAAAACGATTCGGCGTGTTTGGTGAGCCAATGATGATTGGGTTAGTTCTGGGTATCCTTATTGGGATTATTGCTGGCTTTAGTTTCGATAAAGTGCTGCAATTAGGAATGAACTTGGGTGCAGTCATGCTTATTATGCCTCGTATGGTTCGTATTCTTATGGAGGGGTTAATCCCACTATCTGATGCTATTAAAGCTCTGCTTAAAAAGAAATTCCCAGATCGGGATGATATTACGATTGGTCTTGATATTTCAGTAGCAGTTGGTAATCCTGCAGTTATTTCAACAGCTTTGTTAATGACACCAATTACTATCTTATTAGCTGTTATTCTACCAGGAAACAAGATTATACCACTAGGTGATTTATCAGTTTTAACTGTGCCGATGGCAATGATTGTTCTTGCCTGCCGAGGTAATATCATACGAGCAGTTATAATCGGCATACCAGTGATTATTGCTAATTTATATATCGCTTCTTACTTGGCTCCACTTGTAACTCAAGTAGCAAAGAGCATTAAGTTCAAGTTTCCAGAAGGAGCATCATCCTTAGTGAATAGTTTTTTAGATGGAGGTAATCCATTCCGTTACTGGCTGGTTATGTTATCTCAAGGAAATATCTTCGCTATTGGAGCAATTCCAGTCATCGCTCTTGTGATTTGGTGGGCATATAAAATCACTAGAAAAGATTTTGATGAAAATGGTGACTTAAAGGCCTAATAGTTGAGACCATCTAAGTTTTATATTTAACAATAGTAGTGCGAATTACTAGTTTGAGACATAGGCATTGTTAGCACTGCCTATTCTCAAAAAAAGGAGTCTTATAATGAAAGCCACTGTATACCATGATGTTAATGATTTTCGAATAGAAGATATTGAAACTCCACAAATCGGTTATGGAGAAGTACTGCTGAAGCTAAAAGCCTGCGGGTTATGTGGAACGGATATTCACAAAGCAATTCATAAAACCGTTAATTCTGAAACTGTTCTTGGGCATGAATACGCAGGTAAAATTGTTCAGGTAGGAGAAGGTGTTACAAAATTTAATGTTGGAGACAGAGTTGTTGGAGCTATTCATGTTCCTTGCTTTACTTGTCACTATTGCCAACGACAACATTATACCCTTTGTCCTGAATTTAGAGAAACGAATATAGATCCGGGTGGATTTGCAGAATATATCCGATTGCCTGAAAGACATGTACGTCATTTACTTTTTGAAATCCCTACCAACATGAGCTATCAACATGCATCTTTAGCAGAACCCGTAGCATGTTGTATTCATGGTCAGAAAGCTGCGGATATACGTCCTGGAGATAATGTTTTAGTTATGGGTGCAGGTCCAATTGGTCTGATTCATGGACAACTTTTAAAACATAAGGATGTTAGCAATGTAATTATTTCTGATATCTCTGAGTATAAGCTATCAAAAGCAAAAGAATTTGGAATCGATTACACAGTGAATATTAAGCATGAAAACCTTAAAGAGATAGTAGATAGCGTTACGAATAATCAAGGCGTTGATACTGTTATCATTGCTGCGGGAGTTTCTTCACTACTCTCAGAAGCTGTGCAATTGTTAAGACGTGGTGGACGGATAATTTGCTTTTCTCCATTCGATAAGAACCCTGAAGTGAAAATTGATGCAGGAAGATTCTTTAAGGATGAAATATCGATAGTAGGTACCTATAGTGTATCTCCTTATGAATTTGAAGAGGCCATTTTACACATTTCAAATGGAACAATCGATGCTGAAAAAATGATTACACACGAAATGAAGATTGATGAATTAGGAGAAGCTATTACACTTGCTGCGAATCCTGATGAAGAAGTTATGAAAGTAGTTATTATAGATTAATTTATAAAGGGGAATATAATATGCCATTAGTAAATATGAAACCGTTCTTGAAATTATTAGAAGAAAAAAACCTTATTGCTCCAGCGTTTAATACAACTAATTTAGAAATGACACTGTCTATTATTCAGGGAGCTGAAGAGCTAGGTTACCCAGTTATTGTTCAAATTGCTCCTACAAATGTTAAGCTTTCTGGATATGATTACATTGCTAATATTGTAAAATCTGCTGCAGAGAAAGCAAGTGTTCCTGTAACCTTACATTTAGATCATGGGATGACTTTTGAAGATGTAAAGCAGGCAGTAGATGCAGGTTTTAACTCAGTCATGATTGACGCTTCAAAGTTACCATACGAAGAAAATATCAAATTTACTAAAGAAGTTGTAGAGTATTGTCACGATCGAGGAGTCTCTGTGGAAGCCGAATTAGGAGAGTTAGGCGGTAAAGAAGATGATCACGAGTCTGATGAGTCAGCCCAAACAGACCCTAAACTTGCAAGAGAATTTGTAGAACGTACAGGAATCGACCTTTTGGCTGTATCTGTAGGAAATATACATGGTTTAGATGATCAGCCTCAAATTAATTTAGAATTGCTTCGTGAAATAGCAGATACTGTTGAAGTTCCATTAGTTATCCATGGTGGTTCTGGAATTCCTGATGACATCTTAGGACAATTAAAAAATTACAATGTACGTAAAATAAACCTTGCAAGTGATCTGCGTAAACGATTCATCTCTTCGGTCGGAAAACGATATGAACAAAATCCAAATGAGTATAATCTTATTAATGTGCTGTTAGAAGCACAATCTAATGTTAAAGAAGTAGTTATTGATAAATTTAGCACTTTAAACAGATAATGCCTCAAGTAAAAGGATGGGATTAAACATGTATGTAATTGGAATTGATATCGGAACAACTAACGTAAAAGTCTGTCTCTTTCAATTACCAAGTTTTGAATTAGTGGATTTACATCGTTTCTCAACTCCCACTAAATGGAGTGAAAAAGAATCAGAATTTGAGATGGAGAAAATTTGGGAGGGCGTGAAGAAAGGAATTCACCTCCTCTCAACAAAAATAGACAACTCGGAAGAGATAAAAACTATCTCGATAGCTAGCGCAGCTCAAACTATTGTTTTATTAGACGAACACGATCAAATTTTAGAACCAACTATTACTTGGTACGATCCTCGCTCTCAATCGGAAGCTGAATTAGTTAATGACATTGTTGGAAGGGAAGAACTATACCGAACTACTGGTATAGTCTCTCACAGCAATCATAGTCTTACCAAGCTACTTTGGATAAGAAATCAGTTCCCTGATCAATATGCAAATCTTAAAAAATGGACTTGTTTATCGGGTTTTATTGCTTTTAAGCTATCTGGATTATATGCAACAGATGTGAGTCTTGCATCCAGAACGTTATTGCTGGATGTATCGACCGGAAATTGGTCTAAAAAATTGATTGAAGATTTTGAATTATCATACCAGACATTTCCCACCATTGTTGAGTCCGGTAAGGCTCATGCCCTTCTTAAAGCTTCCCTAGCTCTTGAGGTTGGGTTAAGTTCTACTACCACTATTTCTATAGCTGGCCACGACCATATGGCAGGATCAGTTTGTACCAACTTGGATGTTAATAAGGAACTACTAAATTCAACTGGAACAACAGAAGGGTTACTTTTACTAAAAAGGGAGCCATTTTTAAGTAGTGATTTTCAGCAATATGCTATTTCAAATGGTTTATATGTCAAAGACAATTTGTTTAGCCTCTACGGATCGATGCCGACAGCCGGTTATAGTTTAAATTGGTTTACAAGAAATTTTTTAACCTCTCCAGCTGAGTTAGCACAGATGAGCGATGTTTTATATGAAGAGTATCAAAAAAATCCCATAGATTTTATAGAAAATTTGCTTGTTTTTATTCCGCATTTAAGAGGAAGTGGTCCTCCTTATCGGGATCTTCATTCAAAGGGTCTCTTGTATGGCTTGCAGGATCACACGGAAAAAAAAGATATTTTATTCTCTATTTTTGCTGGTTTGTGCTTTGAATTGAAAACTTTAAAAGACGCTTATATAGAATTGACAAGTCACGATATTGAAAGTATTAAAGTCATAGGACCAGCAACATTAAATCCATTATGGCTACAACTAAAGGCAGACATTCTTAACTGTGAGATACTTTCTTATAGAACGGATGAAGCTGTTTCAAAAGGGGCAGCTATATTAGCCTCTTTGAAGCAAGATTTTATTGATAAAATCCCTGTTAATCTATTTGATAAATATCTTCCTACTCCAGAAAATTTTCAACTGTATAATGATTACTTTAACAGGGTGTATATTCCGTTTTCAAAGGTAAAAAGAGATTTTGATTTAAATAAGGAAAAGGTGACTTAATATTGAATATATCTAGGTCATTAGAAACTATTCTGTGGAGGTAAAAAAGTTTTTTAAGGTAATGAGTAAACAGTAAGTTTGGGGGTTTAATTATAAATGGAATCATTACGTTTCTATGGAATTCAGGATTTAAGGTATGAAGAGTCCCCTCAACCAACTATTGAAAAAGAAGATGAAGTTATTATTAGGGTAAGAAATGCAGGTATTTGTGGTTCGGATATTTCTCGTTATAAAAAATTGGGACCTGTAACTCCGGGGAATATATGGGGACATGAATATGCTGGTGAAGTAATTGAGATCGGGGACAATGTAACAGATTTAGATGTCGGTGACCGAGTAGCTATATGTCCTGCACTTTATTGTGGAAAGTGTAAGTATTGCCGTTCAGGCTATATTGCAGCATGCCCTGATCTACTTGTGACAGGTGCGAAAGTTCCAGGAGGATTTGCTACTTATGTGAAGGTACCAAGAGAAAATGTTATTCGTATTCCAGATAGTGTTTCTTTTGAAGAAGCTGCCTTTGTAGAGCCATCTGCCGTTGCCCTTCATGGAATTTATAAAACCAACTTACAGCCAGGATACTCTGTTGCTGTTATGGGTTGTGGAACAATAGGTTTACTTGCAATTCAATGGGCAAAAATTTGTGGTGCGCAAGTAGTGTATGCTATCGATATTGAAAATGAAAAATTGAATTTAGCAAAGCAGGTTGGAGCTGACATATTAATAAATCCGAAGGATGGAAATACACATGAACAAATCATGACATATACGAATGGAAATGGTGTTGACCTGGCAGTTGAAGCTGCAGGCTCTCCAATTACTTCTTCTCAAGTTTTCGCTTTAGCAAAAAAAAGGGGGGAAGTAGTTTTCATGGGAATCCCGTATGCGGATGTTCAAATTGAACGTTTCTATTTTGAAAAGATTGTTCGTCAAGAATTAACTGTATATGGTTCATGGAATGCAGTATCTTCACCATTCCCTGGCAGGGAGTTTCATACAACAATTCATTGTATGGATGTAGGAAAATTACAAGTAAAACCACTTATATCTCATCGAGTTCCACTTAAGATGGGGCCGGAAATGTTTGAACGTATTATAGATAATAAAGAGATATTTACAAAAGTTATGTTCGAACTTTAAACACTAATGGCTTATTTAAGAAGTTCTAAGAATAGTGTAAAGAGACGTACAAACCTATTATTTTTTATAACTAGTAGGTTGTAGGAGTTGATTTTTTGAGTAAGAGCAATGACATGATAAGAATAGCAAGTAAAAAGGGGTATACTGTTAACAAATTAGGGGAAATAATTAATCCAAAAGGTAAAATTATAAAGGGATCAATTGGTAAGTTTAAAAATTCGACTTATAAAAAATTTGGTATAAGTCATAAAGGAATTTCTAGGCCTATACTAGTTCATCGTTTTGTAGCCTACAAAAAGTTTGGCGAAGCTGCTTTGGAAGCTGAATGTATTAGACATCTTAATCATAACTCTTTAGACAATAGACCGGATAATATTGATATTGGAACATACAGAGAAATTTATGAAACTACAGTCAGAGGTATTAATAAGTCTGTTTCCTAGAGATAGAATTATGTTATTTATTTTATTTATTTTATTGAGATACCCTATGGTATCTTTTTTTATTCTAGAATAAGAAGACTTGTAAATAAAGTAAAATGTGAATATGTATTATCTTTTTACTTTATTATGTAATAGCAGATAGTAACTGAAAACAAAGGATGTGTTTAGATTTGACAAATGATAAAAAAGTCACTCTTTATTTCGTCAGACATGGCGAGACTCAATACAATGTCGAAAAACGAATGCAAGGATTTTGTGACTCACCACTTACGGAAAGAGGAATCTTTCAAGCAAAATCTGTGGGAAAAGGGTTATCTGATATCAACTTTAAAGCAGCTTATTCAAGTGATAGCCAAAGAGTTCTCGATACAGCAAAATATGCCATAGGTAATCAAGACATTCCCTTAATTATTGACCCTCGACTTAAAGAAATGAACTTCGGTGTTTTAGAATCTTTATTGGAGGAAGAAATATTTAAAGAACATGGAGACATACTAGAAAAATTATTTAGTTTTAAAAACCTAGATGTTGCTGCACCCGATGGTGAGTCCTATGTACAGCTTTTTACAAGAACCACTAATGCAGTTGGAGATATTATAAAAAAACATTCGTTAGATGGTGGAAATGTTTTAATTTTTTCACATGGTATAACTATTGGAAATTATATCTTACAAATAACGCAAAGTGATCAATACCCTGTGCATGAAAATTGCAGTGTTTCGGTTGTTAGTTACATAAATGGTCGGAGTAAGGTCGAAAAAATTGCTGACACTCATTATAGAGAAGAAGGTAGTAAGTATTTAATGAAGTAACAAAAGATTCTAATACAACGTCCGTAAAAGTATACATTTTTAGTTAGTATAATCAACATTAATAGAAGCCAAATTCTTTATATACAAGGAATTCGGCTTCTATTTTTATCGAAAAATGATTAATATGTTTCATTAATAACAAAATCAAATGAAGTCGGTTTGGTCAGTTAAATAAGAATATGCAGTAATCATTATCCTGTTAGTAGGATATCATTTAATAAAGCTAGTTCTACTTTAAAAGGATCATTAACTTTTCTAAGCTTACAATAACCGGAACTATAAATATGAATAATCTTAAATCGTTTACCGCGGTATAAAACTTCTTTATTAATTGACATACCTTCCCTCCTGATTCACTAATATAGGTCGTTCCACATATTAACCATTTTTCTTACTTAACATTCATTTAGAATAAAACTAAGTTATTTTTCCCTTTTGTGTATGTTTCAAAACATAAATTTAAATACATATTTTTTACTCTCTTGAGCAAACTACCCGAGACGCTCTGCAACGTCAGCTAACTATTGATTACCATTCAAGAAACAGAAAAAAACTGCTGATCCCTGTTCAGTAGTTTTTTCGATTTTCAAGCTGTATACCATATACAAAGCTACTATACATCATGTCTCTTTCCGGTATACAACATAAAAAAGAACCCTTGTTGCAGAACGGTTTTGTCAAGGATCCTTCTCTGAAGTATGCAGCTTTTTATACATATGCTGTAACTTGTCTGAAATGTCCCTGTTATAAAAATATGTTAGGATTTATTTATCAGCATATTCTATAAAATGTTTCAGAAAAAATCTACCTCATTCCATCCAATGCTTGTAAAATGAGGTAGATTTTTTGTTCGTTTATTGGGAAAGTAATACACCTTCTCAAAATTGAATAGAAATAATATAATTGTTTAATTTTATTTAGCTCAATTAACTAAAAAATTCCTAATTTAATCCACGAAAGAACACTAGTACACTTAAGGGATACAAAGAGAAAGGATGATTTCTTGAAAAATAAAATAAATCAGTTGTTTAAAGATCAAAAGAATGTTCATGTATTATATTCCTATAATGAAATGAAAAATTACATTAACCAAGTTGTAGATTACATAAAAGACGGAATTTACGCTGGAGACTACATTATTCTTATTGAAAATGATCGTATTTATCCCCTCATAAAAAAACAACTGGTCACGCTATTAACAAAAGATCAAATGAAACTGGTACATCGTATAAATAACTTTGATTTTTATTATTCAAGTGGGAGTTATCACCCTCCCTCAATCGAGAATTACTTTCATAAAATGATACAACCTTATGTAGAAAATAAAATCTCTTTTAGATCATGGGCACATGTAGAGTGGACCACTATGAAAGATCCTTTACATCTAATAGAGGATTTTGAAAAAATAGTGGATGAGGCTGTAAATCAGCTTTCGTTTCCATTAATCTGCGCGTACAAAGGTGAGCGAATGCCAGAATATCTGAAAACGATTTTGTTGGAAACACATCCATATATCCTAGTAGAAGATGATTTCATCGTCTCCGAACAATATCGACCAACTAAATGATGTAAAATAATATAAAAAACGCTTAAAGAATTCTTTAAGCGTTTTTTTACTTGCTTTCTTACAGATCAAGAATACATTAACACTTGTGTAATTTAAGTCACTCTAAAAGAGTGCTTTTTTAGAAAGGTTTTAGGTTTTTAAGTCCAAATAATAGGTTAATATTTACTTATAAAGCTATTGAAGGGTGTAGAAATGGAGGGGAGTAAGTTGCCTAACAGAGAGTATCAATACTATTTTATAAAGTTAGGTAAGTTATATTATGTAAATGATTGGTGTAAGGACGTAAAAAAGAAAGAGATAACCAGTTATGAATTTACACATGATGAATTGGTTGCATTTCCCTTTGACAAAGAGTCTATTGCGAAACAAATGGCAGAAGAATGTGGAGGCCATATTGTAGTCCGAAACGCTACGTTTAATGATTATGTAAGACAAGGACAAAGGTGGAGTAATTATATAAGTTGCAAAAAGAAAAACTCATGGAAGATCTATACCTTTAAGTAAATGATAAAGTACTTCCGTTATAAACTCTTTAGTCTTTAAAAAGATTTAACCTTGAGTTTAGTGTACTAAATACTTAAGCAGAAATACCAATAGGCGACCTATTCCTTCTGCTCAGAAAGATAAAGTCACCTACACGATTTTTCCATTCATTATTATTTATCCTTTCTCTTTCTCCTATTTATAAATTTATTGGTTTACATGTTTCTGTTCTAACTGATTTACTACACCCTCCTGACATTCATTGATAAATAAATAAGTAAGGTATGAATGTAAATCAAATCGTTCTTCATTAATAAACGTAAAGAAAATCTGTTTATATTCGCTCAATAGTTTGTCCTCCTTTATGCAAGTTCTTATTTTCATTATTGCTCAACTAGCAATCTCTTATACATACAAATTAACAAAATATTTTATATGATAAGCTATTTTCATCTTGTACTGGCCCCTCCTACCCCATATACAATGATAGCCATGCTTGCCATCCAACCTAATTTCCATTATAAATGTAATCGTTTTCAAAGTAAATGAATATTCTGTTCTTTATAGCAACATTTGGGACATTATGGAAAATTCTTATAAATAGCTAAAAAAAATTAAATAATTAGAAAGAGATTTTATATGTTAAAGTATTGGACCAAAATCAAATTAGCTGTCCGCAAAAGTATAGGAAAGGGCATCTTTCTATCAAGAAAAGTGCCCTTACTCCAAGATAACATGTGCGTACAAATTAATTATAGTATGATATTTCTTTGAAAATTAATACATATTATAAGATCAAACTACTCAAGATACTGAGAAGTGCCTCCACTCTAGAATCTCATTTATCTTTTAATAAAACCAATTTTAAATAAATCGTACCACTCTTCTAATTCTTTACCTTTTAGAACATCTAATTTTTCTAAAATATCTCTCGAAAATTCTAATGCCCCACTCCCATTAGCTGTAATTAGACAGCCATCACTAACAGATTGTGCTTCTATATAGTTTTCGTCACCTCGATAATTAGGTGCTCCTTCTTTTAAATAAGGTAATGAATTTCCTGTATGTTTATTTTGATCAAGAAACCCATAATTGCCTAAAAAGGTAGTTGCATCACAAATCGCTGCAACAGGAATATTATGTTCAAAACAAAAACTCACAAGCTTCTTTACCTGATGATTTTTCTCTTCTCTCCATCCAGTTCCCCCAGGAATGATTAACATAACAAATTCCAATTTAGAAGAAAAGTCTTGTAAGCTGTAATCTGGAAGAACAGTCAACCCTCCCATTGAAACCTTAGGATTATTATCAATCGCAATTGTTTGAACTTGAAATCCTGTTCCGAGTTTATTTAACTCAGCTGTCACGTAACTGGCTTCCCAATCGGCAAAACCATCTGTAATAAAGACCAACACTTTTTTCATCTATATGTCCTCCCTAATTCTTGATTGGAAATATAACCAAGTACATTATTAATCTCCTAACCTAATTTACCACGTTTTGTATATTCCATAAACTAGAAAAATGTATCGTTTGTAAAAGTATACCTTTACGAACAAAACCCAATTTCATTTGGCGAACGCTTATTTACGTTCGTTTATGTATATAAATAATATACGAACGACTCTAATCTAACACATGACATTTACGAACGGTTTTCAGAACAATACGAACACTTATTATCGAAAGAAGTTTACTTTTTACACACTTTCTAGAAAAAGCCTATATTTGTCTTAATCAATTCTAATTTCTCTCTTTGACCCATCTCTCAGAGTGAATACTCTAAACCAATCTTTCATGTAATCATATCTCCTTAAAAACGAAAAGAGCAACCATCATATACTGGCTGCTCTCTCCTAGCAAAAATGCACTTTCACAAATGTGTATGTGAACGTATTAGTGTTATACTATATCAGTAATAAAAAAAAGAATAATTTCTATTTACCTTGATACATTATTAATCGCTCTTTTGCTAAATTAATTAATTCCTTTAACTCTCTAACGGAATGCTTGTTATTACAATCGCTTAATAAATCTATTGTGTCTTGCAAAAATTGTTCTCTTCTTTTTACTCTTTTATATTCAGCTTTATATTCTTCTGCCATCCTTGCTATTCGAGTAGAACCCTCACGAGGAGTCGTAACTCTTTCAAAATTTGAGGTGCGAGGCTCTGTTTCTTTTTCATCAAACGTAGCGTTGTCTGGATTCCTATTCCTCAATCCTGATTGACCTAAAATACTCCTTGCCGCCCGTTCTCTTCCAATGGCCATGATCATTTCCCCTCTCTGCAATTGAGATTTGAAATAAAACGTCCTGTATAGATTCAATAACAATAAAATAAACCCTTCTTTAAATATTTAGGTGCAGTTAAATAAAATCTTTGTTATTTTTTGAGTGGATGGGCAAGCTTACTGCAGTAGCTACATAGTATCTAAAGAATCGCGAATTCGTTATCTAATAGTAGCTAATTCAGTAACGTTACCGCGTTAATACAAGCTTTATATGCGTAATGACGCCCTTTATGTTGTTTTCTTTATTGGATCCTTCACTAGTTATAGATAATGACCTCACTTTTCCTTTATAGAAAAAGCAGGGCCGTCTAAAATGTTAGGTGTTTTTTTCAAACGTTACAACATGTATTTCATTATCTATTAATTGAAAATATGTCTTTGGATATGATCCAATATAAATAGGTAATCTTCCTTTTTCGTTCTCCGTATAAACGTTATAACCCAACTCATCGACAGTCTCAAATCCGTAATACTCCTGCCCTTTTATAATATTCAAGCCTTCAGCCAAACCATCTAAGACACATATGATTTTTATAAATTCGATTTCTTTATTTTTTTCAATCATACTTCCACTCCTCACCCAAAAACTTTCTGTATATTCAGAATTATATCGTTTTAAAAGGTGTTACTCCATACGCCAATCGACCTTATTAAATTAAATATCGATGTTTTTATGCAAAAACTCCAATCTCTAAAACTTGGATATGTACAAGAGGCCCATAAAAAAGACAACTTTTGTACAATTTTTCGAAGTTGGGACAAAAACTATTGTAGAATGTTTTGTGGATTATTGGAATAAGGCAGACGGAAAGAGCATTACGTCACCTACCAATTTTAGTTTTTATGATTATGATCGATGCTATGATTTAATTATATTTTTATTCTTTTTTAAAATATAAAACACTTACCAAAAAGGCTGTTATTTAAAAGAAATAACAGCCTTTCTTTCATTGGAAGTCATTAAGTCTTCAAATCGTCTTAGTACTTCTATACCTAACTCTGTAATCTCTGTACCTTGTTTTCTAACTCCAACTTTAATGCAGTTAACCTTATTTAACATAGATAATCGATGTTTCAATTGTGAATCAGACAAGAAATAAGGAAGCATTTCTTGTATATTGCCTCTTCCTACACTTGTTTCTTGCTTTTTATAAATTGTTAGTATTTTTAATATGGCTTTATAATCTTCTGCGAAACTGCCTCTTTTTAAAAAAATAATAGCTTCTTCGACCTCAGACAATGAATCATCTGTTAAATTAGAAGTCTCTTGAGATAACAAAATTTGATCAGGCATATGATCTGTAATGACTTTATTTCCTTCCACAATAACCATTAAATAATGAATGAAATTTTCAAGTTCACGTATATTTCCTGGCCAATTATAATTTATTAAAAGATTTTTTACATCTGAGTCAAATACTAAATTTTTCTTATTTAACTTAAAAAAGAAGTCTATTAGTGTAAATAAATCTTCTTTTCTTTCTCGAAGTGGTGGAATGTTTAGTGGTAAGACGTTGAGACGGTAATATAAATCTTCTCTAAACGTGCCTTCCTTAATCATTGCCTGTAAGTTTTTATTGGTTGCAGCAATTACTCGTACATTAATCGGTATAACTTTATGACCACCCACACGCATTACCTGGCGTTCCTGAAGAACCCGCAAAAGAGATGCTTGAATACTTAAGGAGGCGTCTCCTATTTCATCCATGAAAATAGTTCCATTATGAGCAAGTTCAAATAACCCCATTTTCCCTTCCTTTTTAGCACCCGTAAACGCTCCACCTTCATAACCAAATAATTCACTTTCTATTAATGTTTCAGTTAATCCCGCAAAGTTTACTGCTACAAATGGGCCTTCCTTCCTTTCAGAGCTATTATGTATTGCTTGGGCAAACACTTCTTTTCCTGTCCCATTTTCTCCAGTAATCAAAACTGTATAATCACTTTTGGCGAGGCGACTTGCTTTCTGTTTGGCAGATACAATCAAAGGGCTGTTTCCAATAATATTGTCAAATGAGTATTTCGTTGTTAGACCTAACTCTGTACTTTTCCGTCTAATTTCTTGCTCCATTCTTTGAACCCTTGTTACATCTTGAAACGTAATTACAAGTCCTGTAAGTTTTTGATTAAAGGTTAACGGGACTTTTGACACTAGCAATGACCGGTTATTTATTTGAAATATGCTATCCATTTGTTCTTTTTGTTCACTTAAATTCTCACTAATCTGAAAATTGGGTATAACCTTATTGTAATGCTTTCCAATAAAATTTATAGAAGGAAGTTGTAGAATTCGATGAGCATCCTCATTAATTGAGGTGATGAGTCCTTTTTCGTCTAGCCCTATAATTCCTTCGTGCACTGCATTTAAAACAGATTCTAATTTCTGTGTTAGTTCTTTCTCATTCTGAATAGATAATGATAAATTCCTTCCCATTTTCACAAAATCTCTAAAGAATTCTGCTGTATAAAAATGAGCTTTTTCTAAAGATAAATTTAAAAGACGAGCAATATCAAGCATAGTAGTTAAATCAATAGGTCGGTTCTCTAAATCAATAACCTTCTTTATATGCTTAGGTACCAACTCAACTTGTCCAAGCGTAATAGCCCATTCGAAAGTTTCGGCCTCTTGGGCATTTGTAATCCCTGGAACATATGGAATTAATGTTAAATGACCAAAACCAAACGCGTGCAGAAGATCAATAGAATCCCTAACATTCTGTATATAATTAGTAACCAATAAAATTTTTGTTTTAGGAGCCAAGTCTAGAAGTTGCTCTAGCTTAGCAATTCGAATAGAACGTTTAGCAACCATAACAGGAATATTAGGTTTCAGTGCTTTAATAGAATCTTCTAGCACTGGGCTTGATAATATAACTAAATCAGCTTTATTAATCATCTCTTTATTTAATTGTAGAGACTCATAACATGTTTCAATAGAGATTTTTGAATCAAAAAACATCCTTAAATTTTCTTCAAATGTTTTGCATACTTTTTTACTGATAGTGACAAGAAGTATAGTGGGTTTTTTCATTCTTTTCTCCTTACTACACAGTTGCATTTTGCTCTTATTCTATCAGATTTTAAATCAAATTAGAAAGGACCCCATTTGATTAATACACCAATGGTTAAAAAGATAGCAGCTAAGATAGACCAGATAATAGTTAAAGGAATCATAAATTTAAGCCATTTACCATATGAAATACCACTGGTAGCCAATATAGCCATTAATACGCCTGATGTTGGGTTAATACAGTTTACTACTCCTTCACCAAATAAAACGGATTGTACTGCTACTTGACGGGTAATGTGCAACAAATCTGCAAGTGGTACTAATATTGGCATTAACATAGTTGACTCCCCAGAGCCAGATGAAATTAAAAAGTGAATAGCTGCACTACCTATGAACATTCCTAATGTTCCAGTAATTGGAGAAAGTGGCGCTAAAAGAGTTGAAAGGCCATGAACAATTGTATCTAAGAGTTGGCCTTGTTCAAGCAAAATAATAACCGCACGTGCCATCCCCACAATTAGAGCTCCATATACAAGCTTTTGACATCCATCCATAAATGTTTTAGCAATATCATTAACCCTCATACGAGAAATAAGCCCCGCACCTATAGCGATAAAAATAAATAAACCCGCCATTTCGTTTTCAGTCCATTTGAAAATAAGTGTACAAATAATAAATGCTAATAGGGAACCTCCTGAAAATAATAAAACAATTTTGTGTTGTAATGTTAGTTTCTGCGTTTTTATCTCGTTCTCGTTTGTACCTAAAGAATTAGGAAAGCGTTCTAAACCCAGGATACTTTGGCTAATGTCTTTTTTAATTTTACGTGCATACCAATAGATATAACAGATAGTACATACTAAAAAAGTCAAATAAATTACAATACGAAAGCTCATTCCAGACAATAGAGGAAGCTCAGCAATTCGTTGAGATAATCCTAAGGTTTGTGGGCTTATCAATGAGACATTCCATCCTGCATAAGTACCGAGATAGATAAGAGATACACCAAAAATCGCATCCAACTTTAATTTACGCGCAATCATTACTCCTATTGGAATAAAAGCAATAACAGAATTAACAATGATACCTGTAGTGCCGAGTATAGAAAACATTAAACAAATAGGAATGATAAGAAGAAGAACTCGTCCTTTACATAGATTTATAACATTACGAATAAACGTATCAATGGCCCCAGTCTTATCAATAACAGCTAATGCACCACCTGTAAATAAAATAAGAAAAATTAGTGGAGCACCTGCAACCATTCCGGCTTGAATTGATGTAAAGATCTCTAGAAAATTAACCGGAGTAGATTTTACCAAGTGATAACTTCCAGGAACAGTCATCGTAATGTCCCCTTTTTTCACTCGATCAAATACTCCTGATGGAACAAGATAAGTAGCTATCGTGCAGATAATTAAAATATAAAATAAAAGGACATAAGCATCAGGTTTAAATAGTTTTCGTTTAATAGGTTTATGAATCGTTTTTTCAGCTGTAGATTGCATAAATATAATTCCTCCTCCAAAGTAAAATGTACAATATTAAGAAAAACCATTATCCCTCCTTTAACCATATTGTGATTATTCAGAAATCTCTCTCCTGAAAACAATTAATACTATACACTTAAACACAATGCAAAAATCGTGCCAGTTTCTCAGATCAATAAAATAACCCTTTAAAATAGTTTACATCAAAAAAAACATATTTATAGGTTTATTTATAAGTTGTTAACCACCTATAAATAAACCTATAAAACAATAAAACTGCAAAAAAAGGTGATTTAGTAAGAAAACAAAGTTGGCAAGGTTCTTGCAATAGTATTAAGTGAGACCATACACACTCAGCACATATATATTGCAAAATTCAGAGGAGGAATTATATTGAGTCAGTTGTTAACGAAACAAACCATTTATAGTTATTTACAAGACCACGAACAGGATATGCTAGATGATTTAATCGAATTTGTAAAAAAAGAATCGCCATCTTGTAATAAAGAGTTAGTAGACGAATGTGGTACATATTTAACACACCTTTTTCAATGCCGTTTGGATATCGAACACTACGAAGTAATAAAAGAAACTAAAGTCGGAAATCACATGAAGTTTACAATTGGGAAGGGAGAACAACAAATTTTAATAATTGGGCATTTTGATACGGTTTGGGAGAAAGGTAGGCTTAAACTTAAAAAAGAAGGAAATAAACTATTTGGTCCCGGCATCTTAGATATGAAAGGTGGAATTATTCAGTCTCTATGGGCAATTAAAGCAATTCAGGAACTGGAGCTTCCTCTCAACAAAAAAATCGTCTTCCTTTGCAATTCAGATGAAGAAATTGGTTCAGTTGCCTCTAAAGAATATATTGAGGAAGAAGCGAAAAAAAGTGAGGCTGTACTCGTAGCTGAGCCTGCTGTAGCTGGTTCAGGGGCCTTAAAGACTTCTCGTAAAGGTGCAGGAATTTTCAAGTTAAAAATATGGGGACGCGCAGCTCATGCGGGTAATCATCATGAAGATGGTGTAAACGCGATTGAAGAATTAGCTAAGCAAGTAATTTTACTACAAAAATTAACTAACTATCCAAAAGGTACAACTGTTAATGTTGGCACGATTACTGGAGGAAGTGGCACAAACGTGGTTCCAGAATACGCTGAAGCCGATATTGATTTACGTGTGTCAACAGAGGAAGAGGCAAAAAGGATAACGGACATTATTTTAAATTTGAAACCACTATCAAAAGAAATAAAACTTGAAGTAACCGGTGGTATGAACCGACCTCCAATGGTTAAAACCGAACAAACACAGGAACTATTTGAATGTGCTCAAGCTATTGCTAGCGAACTAGATATAGAATTAGAAGAGGCAGCTGTGGGAGGCGGAAGCGATGGAAACTTCACAGCAGCTATAGGTATTCCTACTCTCGACGGTTTAGGCGCTTGTGGTAAAGGCATTCATGCAGCGCATGAACATATACAAATCGATAAACTGGCTGAACGCTCATCTTTGTTTGCTAATTTATTATTGAAATTGTAATAATAAGAAAAAGGTGTTTTTTTTCACCTGAATGTCGATATGAAAAAAAAAGAGAAGGGTTTACTCTTCTCTTTTTTATTTGCCTCTGGTTACTTCTTTTTAAAATCTGGAACTTACAAGTTGTCATGCTACCCAGGAGCCTCATTAAGTTCTATTTTATGAAAAATATAATATTCCAGGTACTGCACAAGGTTGTAAAACTTTGAAAGTAAGTAGAATAAATCCCTAACTTTCTTCCTTCCCACCTCCACGAAACGACAGCCGATGAAAGGTATTGATATACACAAACAGTTCTTCCCCAGTTGTCTTTCTTGAATCGGCAATGAGGGGAAGGTACATGGCACGATAGGTTTCCGGCACCCAGACGTAGTGATGAACATATTCTGTGAGAAGGAAGCCACATGATTGCCAAAAGCTGATACGCCTTCTATTATCTAATGTTTCCTTTGACTCAGCTTCAATAATTAATTTCTTATACCCCTCAGCAGCTGCTTTTTGTCGCAAGTAATCAACAAAATGTTTGCCAAGTCCATGTCCTCGCTCTTTTTCAGATACGGCCAAATAGTCAATGATCAACACCTGATCGGATATAAGCTTCCCCGTGAGAGACATGACAACTGGTATTGACTTGTTATACCCTACATGAAGCTCGGCAATTCCTTGTGCAAACATATTTTTGAGGATTATAACCGATTTAGCCCCTTTATCACCAAATGCCTTCAAATAAAGGGGACTCGCGTTCTGCCAAAGTTCCTCGTCCCATGTACAAGTTGTTCTAATTTTCACACTGATTTCTCCCATCTAACTTGTTGTTCTAATTTTAAACCAGATAAATTGTACCTGATCCTCATACCTTCTATTTTGCCAATGAAGTATCTTTTTATCTCTCGTCCAATTTATGAAAAAGATAAAATACCGAATTCATTCAGTAATCAGCATTTATTTCGTAGGTTTTACTAGGTTCCTCCAAGCTTTAAGGGTAGGAAGGGATATATCAAAAACAAACATTTTATTTAAAACATACTCAATATAAAAAGCCACTTGTATAAAACAAGTGGCTCTTTGCTGCATTGAATACATTAAATCATTTACGTATCGTTCCCATCACTATTAGAGAGATTTATGAATCAGTACAGAATGATGTTAACTAATAAAAGCCAAATAGAAAAAATCGATAGAAATGGCAGAAAAATAACGGCAAGAAATAGCAAAAGCAAATGTGTATGTGTGTGATTTATAGGATGGTATATACACACATAATAATGAAGATAGCCAATACATAAAGTTCCACCATGTAAATATAGTACTTTCTCATTATTTCATATAATAAGTAACTAGCTCGTAGCAACGTTCTCTAGTCATTTCGTGTAAAATACGAGCTTCTTCAGCATAAGCTAAAGTTCCTCCTCCAGCTTCTTTCAACTCTTTTTGAGAAGCAGCATCTCTATCTTTAATCCATTGGCGTTGTTTGATTTTTAGATCATTCATTTCTGATGCAGGTAATTGATTCTTTAATTCACCATAGATATCATTCAATATCTTGTTCCACATTTGATAATTTTCCCCTGAAGCTTGTCTTCTGTCACCATCAACCTGATCGTTAACTGGTTGTACTTCACTAGCTCTAGTCTGTTCTAGTAAATCAAAATAATAAGCTTTTTTGCTATTAGTTATGGTTGTAGCTGAACTATTTGTTGACGGAGTGCTTGTAGTTGGGCCAGTCTTTGATACAGTAGTAACCGGTCCATTTTTAGCTATATCAGTTAAGTATAATTGATTATTGATAAGCACTGCTGTGTACATCCAATTATATTTATTGGTTTTTTGAGACCCATCTGGTTGTATAACAGATACAGTCTCTACAGTTTGTATGTTATAAAGAGGCCCATCAGAAGAGTTACCTGCTTTCGTAAAATTCACTACAGAATAATCTACCCAGTTCTCTTTAATACCCTTCTTATATAAGTTGCTTACTAATGATTGTTGGTCATTGTATAACGAACCTTTTAAAACATGTGCAACGTTACTGAACTGGCCTGTATTAATTGCAGTTGTTAGTCCATTTATGTAATCAGCCATTACTAGAGCTGCTGTATCTTTAGTAACAAAAGCGTCATCGGAGACTGTATTTGAATTAGTTGAGTTTTGCTGATTACTATTTTTGTGAACAGCACTCGCATGATCGCTACCTTTTATAGTTGAAGGTTCCCCAGTATTATTTTCTGTAGCACTATTACTATCTTGATTCGCTTTATTAGCACTATTATCACTGGTCTCCTGGCTACTAACCTCCCCAGTTCCCCCTGATTTTGAATCAACCTTTTCTTCTTGTTGACAGCCAGAAAACAGTAAAGAAGTTGCCGTAATTAATAAAAAAACACCTTTTTTATACATAGCTGTACCTCCCTCTAAAAGTTGTTAATTTTATGTGTATTTTACCAATATTAAAAGATAGTATAACAACGTTTTATTCCTTAGTAATGATATTATTTAGCAGTGAAATATTATAATTTTTTCAAAACAGTTTATTAATAATTAATTCGTAAAAAACAGTCTCAAAGTAAGAGACTGTTATCTTATTCCTTATGCTAGAGCAAGAATACTTTATAAATAGGAATTATTTTTTAATCTTCCCATAGCTCATTCATCAGGTCTTCAATTTCTTTTTCTCTTTTCTTAGTTTCTTGCCTATCAACCGTCACTTTATTTCCTGTAATGTAAACAACATCTCCAACTTGTGTATCCTCAGGAAAAATATCTTTTGGGTAATCTTTTGTTATGCCTTCAATTTCAACAACAGCAAATCCCTCTTCAAATCGATCAATAATCCCTTTAATCTTTTTCATAATTACCTCGATTTTTTAACAGAATAAGATGATCCATCGCCAGTGATAATAATCGTACTACTTTGGTCTGTTCGTAAAATACTTGCTTTAGACCCTTTTAGTAAGTTCACTACTTGAGAAGTAGGGTGTCCATAACTATTTTTACCCACGCTAATAACTGCATACTTAGGCTTTACAACATCTAAGAAATTCTTACTTGTAGACGTTTTAGCTCCATGATGCCCTACTTTAAGTACATCTGCACGCAGGGTTTTCTTCGCCTTAATCATGTCTGCTTCTGCTTTTGTTTCAGCATCACCTGTAAATAAAAATGTATTCTTCTTATAAGCCATGTGTACAACAGCACTCCAGTCATTTAAATCACTGTTGGCATAGGTTTTGGTAGGCCCTACAATTTGAGCATTTACATCTTTAACAGGTAGCTTTACGCCTGCTTGTGCCGTTTTAATCGTCAATTTTTTCTTTTTCACAGCATTTAAAAAATCTGTATAAGCTTGAGTAGTATTTTTCACTTTGGGTGCATAGACATTTTCTACTTTAAATGCATTAATGACTTCATCTAACCCACCAATGTGATCAGCATCGGGGTGAGTAGAAATTAACACTTCTATATCATCGACTTTTTGTTTTTTCAAATAACTTACAACGGCATTCCCTTTACCTTTGTTTCCCCCATCAATAACAATGTCCTCACCATTGGGAGCTTTAATATAGATACTATCTCCTTGACCAACATCAATGTAATGTACTTTCATAGTTTTAGGCGTTGCAGCGTATGAGGAAGCTGGAGCTGCAGCAATTCCTATTCCTATAGCGAGCGAAGAAACAATCTTGATAACACGACTTTTCATTGTTTTATCCCCTTTTATAAATGTATTTTCATATGTAGTATTCTTTTATAGCAAAATTAATTTTACTACACGAAACTATAGGTTAATATAAAATAAATTGAATTTTTTTACTTATAAAAGTGTAAAAAGTCACGTTATATATAAGAATTAGTAGTAAAATGGAGGTAAATAGTAATGAAATGTACTGTTTTAGGAATTTTAGTAGATTGACATTTTAAAATGACCTTATCTTTTTATCTATAAGATACAGAAACATTAGTTTCAAACAGTCATTCTTAGCTTTTTTATATTGAGACCGAGACTCAGAACAAAGAGTTGTTTGCCTTTCTCAAATGATTGCACTAATAGGTGATAAGGAATCAACGATGGTCAAATAGAGAGAAGGATAGTCGTGATAGAAAATTAGCAAGAAACGCATCTATGCATTCGATGTATACCTAGGCAGGCGCAGTGGACCGCAGGACAACTATAACTTAACTTATTTTAAAATTCCTATAAAAGGAGGAATGCACATGGAAAAAGAGCTCATATTTAAATCTTATATGCTGCTATTTGAAATTGAAATAACAATAGTCAGTATCATTGAACACGAGATGATTACACAATATGGATCATTATGGCGACAACTTTTTTTTGTTAAGTGTGGAACTGACCTATATGACAATCTCCCATTACTATTCAGATTGAGCCCCCTTCAAACTATCTTCAATGCTCATGAATTACATGACTTATGTATATTAAGAGATATTAAAAATACTCTAGTACAGCTTTTACCCATTTCTCCAGATGATGTGGATCACCTTATTAGTGTCCTGCAGCACTTAAACCAGAAGAAAAATCTCTTATTATTTATCTAATTATATTCAATAATGGATTATTAAGAAGATCTTGTATCCAACAGATGAACAAGTTTTTCAATGTGAGCGTATCGAATTAGAACGTGTGATATAGGAAGAAGAAATCTAGTCGTGATATACTAATAACAAACATAAAAGAAAATGGAGGTCACTATGACAAAACGATTAGATTTACGCGTCGATTTTGCGTTTAAATCGTTATTTGGCACACATGGAAATGAATCCATTTTAGCTGCCTTTTTAAATGCAGCACTTCGCTTTCCAGATGAAAAGAAGATTCAAACGGTTCAGTTATTAGATCCGCATTTTAATAAAGAAAACCAAGAAGATAAACGTTCGATTTTAGATGTACACGCGCAATTAGAAGATGGAAGCCGCGTCAATATAGAAATCCAACTTAATAATAAACATGATATGGAAAAGCGAACACTCTACTATTGGTCCAAAATGTATAGCAGCCAAATGAAAGAAGGCATGGACTACGGAGAGCTTTGTAAAACCATTACCATCAACATTGTAAACTTCCGTTATTTATCTCATATTAATCATTATCACTCCACTTTTCAGTTATATGAACGTGAACAAAAATTACTCTTAACGGATATGATAGAAATTCATTTTATGGAGCTACCTAAATTATTAATTAAATGGCGTAACAGAGAGGTAGATCCACGAGAAGATCAGCTTGTACGATGGTTATTATTGCTTGAAGCATCGGAAGATGAAGAAATCACTCAAGTATTGGAGGAGATTGCAATGCAAGAAGACCAAGTGTTAAAGAAAGCAATGGATGAATGGGAACGTGTGAGTCAAGATCCAGAAGTATTGCTTGCTTATGAAGCAAGACGAAAAGCTCTTTTGGATGAAAAATCTGCTTTAAAAAGAGCTGAAAAAAAAGGAAAGCAAGAAGGACTAGAAGAAGGACGTGAAAAGACAATAAAAGCAATGGCTATTAGAATGATTCAAGAAGGAATAGATAGCAATGTAATCAGTAAGTTAACAGGTCTTTCTATAGATGAAGTTGAAAAGCTTAGACATCAGTAAATAAAAATGTTGTATCTAAAAAATAGGTTAGTCTGTTTTTGGGGATCAATACAAGAAAAAGTACGTATAAAAGCAGTGTATTTCACTATTGAAATTACACTGCTTTTGTTGTTAGAGCAAATATGCTGCTAAATAAAGCCTAAAACGCTCGATTTCTCTTATATTACAATAAGGTTCTATCTGTGTTCAGGATCCATTTCTAAAGATTCTTCCTCAAATTTTTGGTAAGCATTCTGTAATCCCATTATCACTTTTTTGATTTTAAAGTAGCCATTGGAATAAGCATGTGTATCACGGATTTCTTCCCACATAAAATGATACATTTTTAAATCTGATGTTTCACAAAAGATGAAATCGGTATAAGTACCGTCTCCGAATGCATCCGCGTCAAAGAATTTCACTTTAACATTCTCACTGTACTTTTCAATTATTAAATATAAATCTTTCGCAAGCTCTCTTCTTTTTTCCCGGGTTAATGCTAACCACGTTGGATAAAACTCTAATAAAATTATAATGCCATGATTTAAGTTGTTTTTGTCCATCTTATTCTCTCCTTTAGATTCACCCGAAATACAATGCAATTATACTACTTTTTAGTATTTAATGGTAAAAATGAGTTTTCTTTACCATTTAAAACTGGAATAAGTTAAATAGATAAAGATCCCTACTAGGCTCCTTTAAATGCTGTAATGGAAATTAACATCATTTTTTCTTTTAATCTGTTGCGATTTTAGGCATTCTAACTTCTAGAACTCCATTTTTATAAGAGGTTCTTAACTCTTTGCTGGATAAAGGATTTGAAAAATCGCACCGTAAATTATTAGTTTTATTTAACAAAAGTGAAGGTGTTATTTATAAGATGAGGACAATTTATCTGCTTGATATACATATTTATAAAGACAACAACATCTAAAAAATATTTTTGTATTTTATGAATAAATGATTCTTCTTTTACACATGTTAACGTTGTAAACTTTAAAGGAGTTGAATAAAATGGCAAACAATAAAAATAGCAACAATAACGAATTATTAGTATATGGTGCGCAACAAGCAATCGATCAAATGAAATATGAAATCGCTAGCGAATTTGGTGTAAACCTTGGTCCTGATGCAACTTCACGTGCAAACGGATCAGTAGGTGGCGAAATCACGAAACGTCTTGTACAAATGGCTGAGCAACAACTTGGCGGCGGACGTATCTAAAACAATCTTATAAAGTAATGGCTGAAGGAAGAATGGGTTCCACTCTTCCTTTTTGTCATCGAAAAATAAATTAATTAATCACCCCTTATTAATTCTTTTATACTCTCTTTAGGCAACTTGGAATCTCTTGTCCATTTCACGAAAAATGTAAGCAATTTGGACAACCCTCAGCACATAAAAAAAGATTTCTCTTTACATAACCAGCTACCCCTTACCTACTTTGGTAAGGGGTAGCTGGTTATTTTTCGATTGGACAGGCAAGCTTACCACAGTAGGTACATAGTATCTAAAGTATTGTAACTCTGTTATCTGATCAGTAGCTAGTTCAGTATCGATACCCCGTTAATACAAGCTGTATAAGCCTCTTGAAGCCGTTTGTAGAATCTGTAAGGGAGCTGAGCCGAAGAGGCGAAGGGGGCGACCGGATGCGTCGAGCTGAAAAAATAGTTACGTAAAAAGCAAAAAAATTAAAAAAGTGAAAGAAGGTAACAACATGAGAAAAACGCATTATAGTACTTTTCGAAAGTTCTTCCATAAACCATCCTTTAACCCTTCAACAGCACCCCGTCCCTTCAGGGCTTATTCCTTTGTTCCATTCAGTCCACTAGCCATGCTTGACCCCACCATTCTTACTATAGGAGGCATTGTCTTAGGAATTGCGATCATCGAACGAATATTAGAGCGATGGGGTGTGATTGATCTGGTCGATCAGTTCGCAAAGGTCATGCGCTTTATCTTGCCTGTCACTTTCTATAGCGCCTTGATTTACTTTTTTGCGACCTTTATGTTTTGAGGAGGAATGTTGATGTTTGAGAAGCTCAAATTACGTGGCCAATTAATTAAAGCGTTTCGTACGGCAGAGATTTACCGGGTGGTGAAACGTGGAGACCGTACCTCCTATCTATTTCCGAAAATTCATCAAATCGATCATCATCACACCTATACGCGGTACGCCTTTTCCTTACTAAATGGGATCGATCCTGAGCTTTTAACGAAAAAAAGGTGGGCATTACGGCAAGTATTAGGTAGTAACATCGAGATAAATGGCAACCTAAAGAATTTTAGTATCACCGTTCATCACAAAAGCCTGCCTAAGATGCTCAATTATACGTATGATTCGATTCATCCTCATATCGAAAAAATGGAGCTTCCAGTATGCATTGGTCAAGATATCTATGGAAATCCCGTTTCATGGGATTTTGCGGATTTAGAAACGTTACTGATTTCTGGCGAAATTGGGGCAGGAAAAAGCAGCTTAATGCGCGTGATCCTGACTACATGGGTGAAATATGCCTCTCCTGAAGACTTAAGCTTAGTCTTAGTAGACCTTAAGCGAGCCGATTTGGGGTTATTTCATGGAATTGAGCATGTGGATGCGCTTTGCTTCGAGGCAAAGGATATGAGAAAACCTTTTGCTTTATTGCGAGCTGAAATGTATCGAAGAGGAGATTTATTGTTAGAGCACGGTGTGACGCATATCAGCAGGCTACCTTTTAAGCTGCCTCGTATCGTTGTCGTAATTGATGAAATGAGCATCGTGAAGAGAGAAACGGATCTTGTAGAGATGATTCAACAGTTTGCCAGCCAAGGTCGTGCACTAGGTGTTCATACGATTATTGCGATGCAGCGTCCAGATGCCGATTTGCTGAATTCAGCACTCAAAGCAAACTTACGGGTTCGGATCTCTGGAAGGCAGGCCGATGCGATAAATGCGAAAGTAGCCGGAGTCATCGGTGCAGAAGAAATCGATGCTGCAGCGAGAGGACGGATGAAAATTAAAATTGATGATGTGAAAGAGTTTCAAGCTTTTTTCTTAGATGAAGAAACGTGCAAGGAACTACTTTCCCCTTACAAAACCAGGGTGAAAGATCCTGAACCTCAACTAGAAGTTGTACCACAGTCTACCTTTGGTTTATTAGAGAAGGAGGAACAGCGATGAGCTTTCGGTTATCTCAACGTGATAAAGACATCATAGGGTTTATTAACCAGTTTAGAGCTGTGGATCGAGACTCATTAGTTGACCTCTTCTTTAAACAGCTGAAATCGCCCGTAAATGCGTGTAATAGTGTGATGGTACGTTTATATCGATTAGGGTTAATTGAACGTACCCAGCAGTATTCTCCGACGGTCTATTTACCTGTGGATGCAAAGATCAAAAAGAACTCTCAAAAAATATTACATTTCCTTTCGATCCTGGATGTCTATAAACAAATGTGTACGTATAGCACACCTAAACAGGTCATTGTCGAAGATAAACCCACCAGACGAAAAGGAGGAATTGAACCGGATCTCTTTTGTATTTTTAAAGGATCTCCTTTTTGGATTGAAATTCAACGAAACCAGTATTCGGAGCAGAAAATGCAAGCGAAGATCAGTCTCTATGAGGAGTTCTTCTTTTCGGATGAGTGGAAAGCGATGCACTGGCAACCAGAAGAACGGGCACCTATCTTCCCTTCTGTCATTTTGATTACACCTGTTCGTTATGCTCTATCTTCAGAGCACATTCGCATCATTCAAGTAGCAAGCATTCATGAATTAATGGAGAAATATAAGAATTCTGGCAAACAGCAAAGAGATACAAAACCAATAAAGTCAGCATCATCTGGTGGGATTAAAATCAATCTGACGTAATGACGACCAACATAAAAAAACTGCCTCAACACAAGGAATGAGGCAGTTTTTCTGATTTCACACTCGTTGAAATGTGAATGTTATAGCAATTAAATAATACCAAATTTATGTAAGATTTTCTATATTTTTTATGGAGATCACAAAAAGAAAATGACTATTCAAACCCTTTTCCCTGGATTTCAACCCTTTAAGTACGCATTATTAACCATACCCCACCTTTATTTTATATTGGGTGTTGAAATAGAAGGATAATACATTTATTGTTAAATAGGTTGACGAATTGACACTTTTAGTAAACGGGTGGGAGAGATATTGCAGGAGGATAAGGGTGTTCTAAAACAAACTTTACTTATAGAGATAGAAAAGGCCAAGGAGAATATGATTCAAGTGGCACGAGAAGAAGGTATAAGCAGTGAAAGTACACTTCAAGTCAGTCAGTCCATAGATCAATTATTGAATGAATTACATAAGGTAAGCTTAACAAAGTAAGTATTTGTTTCTTTATAAATAAAAAGCAATCGCTTTCTCTCCGCATTGGCCTAGCATGAGAAAGCGATTGCTTTTTAGTAAGTGGTGATTAACTTACTAATCGACTTGTAAATTATAAATAATTTGGATAATAAAGTAAAGATGTTTTTATATTTTTATTTATATATAAAAAGCTATCTCGACATTAACAAGCGAGATGGCTTTTTAGTAGGAATGCTAATTATAAAGTACCAAAATATAACCGCAAATAAACAATAGCACATTTTTCCCATTAGGTCATTCTAAAACAATCCATGTAACCGATAAAATGTTTGATTCAATTATTAAGTTTAAGTACTTTCCCTAAGAAACCATCTCTTTTCTTGCTTAAAGGTTACTCTTATTTTAAATAGTTAAAGAGTCTATCAATTTCTCAATTTATGTTATAACTAACTATTTTTTATATGTATAGAATATATGATTTTCTAGCTCTTAAAAAAACTACCCTTGTCGTTTTGATTAGCTAGTTTTGAAATCTGAAATAATTCCTGTAATATATCCCATTTTCAAATTCAATCTCATATCTAAGTCTGGTTTGTCTTTTGTAAAGCTCATCAGTTAAATAGTTAAATTCCTCTTCTGTGATATCTTCGTTTATTAAATTTTCAAATAATTCATTTAGATGTTTAGTTACTTCTTGAAGTTCTCGTTCTTTCAACGGAATTCACCTTTCAAATGTTGTTTTATTCTCTTTCTTTTTACTGCCTCTCATTTTGTATCTGAATATTAGTGTTTACTCTCGGTTACTAATAAAATAATCGTGTTTACCTCCTATGTTTCTTACTAAGTTTTTTTGTTTCTAAATATCTTTTCTTCTTTCTATTTTCCAAAATATTCTTTAATTCGTCTATACGACCTTCATACTGTATTTTTGTTCCTATAATTCCTTCTTTTTTCACCTTTTGTGCATGCTCAGATAAAACTACCTAGTTAATCAGTTAGTTAGATATTTAATGGACTCATTACAAAAATTTGAGGTTCACAGACAAGAGTTCTTTTTTTAGCTGGGCTATAGAAAGATATATATTAGAAAAGAGGTGACCTATTAAGCTTTGGCGAATTAAGGAAAGGAAACAAATAGAGAAGGAGGACTTAATGGTGAAAGAATTAGTCATTAATGATGTTGTATTCGATGTAAAATATCTTACTACGTCTACAGTCAGCAAAGAAGAAGTGGGACTTGAAAAAAGAATTATTAATAATGGGAAAATGACTAAGGGAAGAGATCAAATTAAGTTTTCATTTTCTGTTTTAGGTAAACAAGATTATCAATTATATGATTCCTTTTTTTGAGAATACTCATTATACTGTCGTGATTCCTGAAACGAGTGAAAGATTTATAGCTCATAGTGTTTCGCATAGTACATTTTATCAAGGAGCTGAAGTAGCAGATGACACAGAAGTGGGATTTAAAGTTACTCTTACCAAATAAAGAAATCGTCTGTGTTTAAGCTCACGCTGTAACTTTTTTAAAGGATTTGCTTAAGAATATAATCGAGTTTGATTGAGTTCTATTTATAAGAAATACCTGTATGCCTATAATGTTTTGTTAAGGGGAGATCTTAGTGAATACGTGTAGTGGTTTTGCAATAATTTGCTTAAATGATAAAGATGAATTATTAATGGTCTCCCAAGAGAACCCCAACATGCCAAAGCGTTGGTCTGTTCCTTCTGGTGCTATCGAAGGATATGAAAGGCTTGAGGATTGTTGTATTCGAGAAGTATGGAATCAAACGGGTTATCAAGTAGAGATAGTAAAAAAAATACACGAGAATAGGTCTACTACCTATAATGTTGATGTTCATATGATCTATTTTGAAGTTAAAATAGTAGCTGGAGAAAAGAAAGTCCCGATTATAGACTCATATTCTTGGCAGCCGATATCTAAAATTAATCATTTAAACCTATTATTTGAAGATGAGCGTGAAGTCATACTAAATTATATAAAAAAGAAAAAACAACTCATTTAATCTTGCTCAAGGATATTATTTTATCTCTATATAGGTGCATGGAAATCCGTTGTCTTTAAAAAAAACTATAAAAATATATAGAGGGGAAGTTAAATAATTGATTAATACAACCCTTAATTTAATGAAAATTGTCATGCATACTACTATGAGGAATAACTTAGTCCTTATGAATCATTACCTCAATTCGAGGGACATTTTGTTATCTAGATCTAAGAGACCATAAAGTATATTATTTATATCCCCCGAGATAATTTATCTAGTTAACAAAAAAAGCTACTGGCTTCGACAGTAGCTTTTTCTGTTCTCGTAAGGAAACTGGAGAATTAGCATTATGATACCTCACGGCGTCTTGAGTAGTTTGCTCCGTCTAGAAAAGATTCATGTAAGAAAAACCAAAAAATTAATGCTTTCTTATATTTACTATTTTAGCAACATTGTTTAAGTGTTTTTCCGATTCTTCTAACCGTTTTCTGGTATTTATTAAAGATTTTTGAACAGATGAAGGTGTAATAATTGAGTCTTTAATACTTTTGGCTTCTGTACATACCAAGTGACCTATCCCATCTTTCCATTGGATCGTACATTTAAAATTCCCAAATAAGTTGTTACGTATCTGTAAAATCAGATGTTTTGTTATAGGATCGGAATTAGCATTCTGTGAGAGCATTACTATAGCTTTATTTCGGTCTTCTTTATGAATAATATTCCATATGTTAGATGTAGTATGGAAATATGAATGAGTTATATGTGAAGAATTTAGAATTGTTCCTTCTTGACTGATTTGAAAGTAAGGAACAGGGATCCATTTAGTTGTACCAGTATCCATATTCTAGCTCCTTTAAATTACTTAATCTTTTTATTCACCATATCATATCTAAGTAAGTTTTGTATTTAGAAAGTGTATTGAGGTAAGTAAAAATGTATACAGAATATATTTTAAAAGAGAAAGGCTACTAGAATAAATCCGTAGCAGCTTAATAAATAAAAGAAATAGCAGTATTAAGCCTGTTCTTATAGCCTTTAAGGCTATTCTATAGCTGAGAAGTACGTATGAGTTTTTTTTGGGGGGGCTTGGTGCAGATTCTGAAACAATTGAACAGCTTTTGTCATAGATGGTGTATTGAGTTTCTTTAAGATAATTCTTCTTTGATTCTTAATCGTACACTCTTCAGTCGAGCAACTTCATCAACTAAATCTGACGCTACATTCACGATATTTTCAATACCTATTAATAGTTTTTCGCTTTGACCCATGATAAGACCCTCCTATTTTTCGATAGCGACCCATGCTATAATAAAAGTCCAACGTTTTAATTGACACAGGGTGCTTCCTTTCCAGAGGAAGTGCCCTCTTATTATTTAGTTTGGATTTGCTAAGGTAAAAAGAAGTTTCAAAGGAAAATAAGGGAGATATTACTTTGCCATTATGGCAATAAATGATGTAAATAATTTTTTCTCAAAAGAGGAACTTTATAAATTTAATAAACATGCTGAAGAATGAAATAAAGAAGCCATCCTACCTCGAAAAGTTTTGGGTGGCTTGACAGATGATTTATTAAAACAACAAGTTTGTCCTGAGTGCTCTATTTTAGTCTATTAAGACTGATTGTTTGTAATAAAGTTTGATCAAAAATCCTGTATATAACAGGATTTTTTCTTGTTCTATAGTATAACCATTTTTTTGAACAAAGAAGAGCTTAGACTTAAATCTGTTGGGTTGAATTTATCTAACGAATGCTGTTCTATTATTGCTATACTAAGATTCGATGAGTTTTTAATGGATTTAAATGTTCATTATGAAGAAGGAGAGAATTGAATGGCTACAACAAAGACGAAAAAAGAAATTGCAGCAAAAGATCTAGAAACTAATACAACAACTGGTGAACAGCTAACGTATTATCGAATATTAGCCCCCCTAGAAGTAAAATCCCTGTTATCACATCTTAATTCAGATGAAAAGAAGTCTATTGCCCTTGATTTCGAAAAATCGAAAAATGAAGATTTAGAGCCTTTACGTCACACATTTATAGAAGAGGTAGACAAGCAGCAAACACGCTCTACTGAAACATCCGAAAACAAAGAATCTACGCCTTACAAAGTAGATCTTGTTAACATGCAAAAGGAAGCTTTTAATTTATTTGAAGAGATGATTCATGTATATGGTATCCCAGACGACGGTATTAGGTTACCAGTGAAGGAAGCTAAGTCAGATGAGTTAAACGAAGTGGTTTACATGAACAGTGAATCCACCCTTGTTACTTACCAAATCATTGAAACAGAGAAAGGATTCAAGGTCGTTATAGAAGATACTTTAACGTTGAATTTTGATAGGAGAAAGAAATCTGGTCTATTCCATCTACAAAAAGTAAAAAGCCTCGGTTCCTATATGAAATGTTTGCGATTAATAAACTATTACATACAGCGCAATAAGTTTCCTTTTCAATCTCTACAGTTATCTGGTGGAACATTAAATTTAAAGGGACATCTCCAACAAATTGAGGAAGAGATTGAATCCTACAAAGAACTGATAGATATTTGTACTCAAATTGGAATAAGTGAAAATTATATATTTGATGATAAGGAAGATTTCCCTTCCCTATTCAATGCTATAATCCATATCTTTAAAAATAAACAATATAACTTGCTTAATATTCGTCAAGAAAAACTGAAAAAAACGGAGATAATCAATATTGGACTTTCTAACTATGTAAAACTATCATTAGTGTATGCAGATGGATGTTTCCTTAACCTTTATAGTGAAGAAGCGTTAAAAATAATGGATAGACCTTCGTCTATAACAGGTGTAGCTAGTAACCACAGCCAGGATAATATTGAGCCTGTTATATTACCTGATAATCAGGGGAGTTATGGCCACAAAGTAAGTATGTTTGCTTCTCAGAAAATTGAAGAAATGGTGAAAGATACAAACTTTAATTTTGACATAATAAAATTATCTTTTGCCGATGAACATCATGATATACAAGCTGACTTAACAATTACTAGTTCTTTAGAGTATATAGACTTTTACGATAAATCTTATGATGAAAGCTATTTAGAATTTGCTCTTGATCTAAATCAACGATACTTAGCTAAGTATCCACAAGATGATATTGCAAAAATTAATATTTATCTCATTAAACTCAAGCAAGGCCATGAATTATCAGAAGATGAACAAAATGATCTTTATAACATACAAGCAAGAGCAGAAATGAATAACGAGCAAACAATATGTTTTGCATGTGAGGTTTTGTTGAAAAATAAGACAAAAGCGAAGAGAATATTTGTTACTCTTCCTGGTGAAGAAAAAGAAGAAATTAGGGAATTTCCAATCTACCGTTTTTATCAAAACTTGGAGTAGTGTGCTCATTTTCTTCTGTATATAGATTGCTAGTAAAATTTTATAAAAATTTTTGTGCTTAATAACAATAAATAAACCTTATTTAATCTTGTAGGGCCTACAAATCAAAGAAATCCTCTACCTTTAGTTTTGGATCAATCTTTTTTAGGATATTCATAACTTTCTTTATTGTAGAACCAGATGGAATATAACTTGAATCATTATAAATTTTACTAACCGTTTTTCTGTTTATTTTAGTTACTTTTACTACTTCTGTTTGAGTATAGCCTTTGTTCATTAAGTATTTTCCTAATTTACTTTTTTTAGTGATTTTAGGCATACTAACACGCTCCTTTTTATAAAGGATGGACGCATTTTCAAAAAACTATACATTTTTGTGAAAAAAAGTACGCAAAAAATTTCAACTACAACATATAATAAACTACAAAACAAAAAGTATATGAATATTGCTTATGCAAAGTTAGAATAATGTCGATATTTTTGTCATAATCATATAGCATGAATACAGTTAAGACCGCCTTATAGACTCATACATATTGGGCGGTCTTTGTTATCAATATTCTTTGAAATTTGACTTCACACAAAAAACCTTTTCTTATGGAGAAAAGGTTTTTTGTGTGAATATTAGATAACGAGATACCACCATTCTAGCAAATCATTTTCCAAAAAAGGTTTTTAACCACCTATAAAAACTCTTCTTTTGTTGTTGTGCTTTTTTTAACGCTCGAATTTCACGAGCCATTGAGATTAATTGACGTTCGCGTTCTTCAAATTTTGCATCGATATAGCTTTGTATGTCTTTCATTTGTACTTCAAGTGGTGCTAAGCTAAGGGTTTGTTTTTCAGTTGAAATGTTTGGTGGAGTGTCTAGTACTAAGTTGAATTTTTTTGCGACGGTTATAACGGCTTTTTCTAAGGTCATCTCGGGATGAGCATAAATTCTTTTTAGTTCATGAAAGATGGTAACGTCGTCGTTCGTATAAGCTAATCTACCGTTTTTTTTAGTGAATTGCACACCAATTTTGGCAAAATGGAAGTTGTATTTTCGTATAGTTGATATGGGTAAACCAAGTATATCGGCTAATTCTTCGGTGGTATATGCTGCTTCTGCGGTTATGACTCTCAACATATGATCACCTCCTCTTATCAAGAGAACTATTCTAGGTATATATGTAAAAACCTTCAAATAATAAGAGGACCGTATGTGGTGTTTTGTCATTTTGCCGTTAATATACCAATCTAAATCCTACTCAAAATGATCTAATTTTTATCTACATTCTCTGCTTGATTAAAATATTTAATCGTTTTGATATCCCCGTTTTTGAATACAATAACCTTTTCACCTTCATGAAAGGACACTTCTTTAATTTCTTTGTCATTGTCATCCTCGGGCTCTTCGATTGAATGAACAAGACAATGGATGGCCTGATCTAACTTTCTATCAGCCGTATTCAAGAAGGATACATTCAGGCCTAGATTTGCAAGAAACTCCCGATGCTTTTCCAATTCATCAGACGCCTTTTGAATATATTCAATCGCTTTTTGTTTATTATTCATTTAGTAGACTCCTACACCCTTATTTTTGATATTCATAGACAACAGGAACTTGATCCATTTTGACCGTTTTGGCCACGACATAACGACGGTAGCCATCTTTTAAGATCTTTGATTCTTTTTCAATCGTTAATGGCTCATCTAGGCGTCCTGTACGCTTCACAAAATCGATCACCTTTTGCGTTTTTTCAGGGTTTGGGCGTGTCTTCAAAAACTCTTCAGGAACGATAATATCATCAAAGTTCAATAGATCCTGAGTTCCCTTCGGCTGGTTGGATAGTGTTGTCTTTTTTTCCTCGGCCTTTTTCTCTTCTGTAGGCGCTTGTTGTACTTCTAGCTGAATAGGCTTTATCTCTTTCTTCTCTTCCTTTGCTACGGGTTGAGAAACAGGTGCTTGCTCTTCTTCCTGTTCTTTAGGTTCCGTGTTCTGCGAGGCCTCAGAAGACGGAGAAACCTCTTGTTTAAGTTCTTTTTTCTCTTCGGACTGATTCTTCTCTTTATCATTTTTGTTCGGGAGAACGGTAATCTGGAAACAGATGACCCCTACTTCACCAGGGCATTCATCAATGGGAATGTCTAACGTTGGTTCCCCTTGAATTAAGATTTTTTCATGTATGATACTTTTCTTCGTGAGTCCGGTTTTATTAAAGGCTTTCTTCGCAACAAACACCGTATACGAAATAAAGGTACTCTTCTTTAATCCTTTAGGCGCAGATGGTGACCCTTTTTCACGCATATCAAAAGCAACGTAGCGATCATATTCTCGTAAAGGTCCTGTGGCTGATCCGGTTAAGGTAATTTTATGTGGCATAATAGTCTCCTCCTGCGTAGATTAGTAGTTATTGTTTATTTAGAACACAGTTCTAAATAAACAAATCTCAATAGATTTTTAGCTATTAAGGGATTTCTTTACTTATTACATGTTCTCTTGTTTTGCATATAAACAGAAACGGTGCACATACTTTAAGTATGGACTTGTAGCTCAATGGCAGAGCAGCCAGTCGTATTACACTATACAACTTTGGCGTCTTGCAGGTTCAAATCCTGCCAAGTCCTCTCTTAAAACACTGAATACGTTAAAAATAATGATGGTTCTTATGATGCTTTAACTATTTTTAAAAATTAAGAAACTGGTTCCTTTAATTTAGCAGCATGTTGATGCAATAAATCCTGTTCCTCAGTTGTTAATGGTTGTCCTAAATCTTGTTTCAGTTCCGCCATTTCTAACGAACTGTACGTTGAGCAATGTTCTTGCAGCAAGTTTTCTTCTTCTGGCGTGAGTTCTTGTCCTAGGTCTTGCTTTAACTGGATTATTTCAAGCTGTTGTTCCACTGTAACTTCTGTTTCTAGTGTAGGTTCTTCTTGCTGCTGTTCAGCTTTTAACCAATCTGGAACTAGTTCCTTACGGATAATTCGTTTTGGTGTAGCCAATCTTGTTTCTTTGCTTTCGTTATGTATAACTTCTTGTTGGTTTGCGTATACTGATGAATAATCCTGGTCTTTAGGCTTTGTTAATTCATAGAATTGATTTTTCGCAATTTGATAGATTAATCGACACATATCCCGTAGGGATAACGGGTTACCTTGTTGATTGGTTTCATGCACATATTTATCTAATCCTACAATGGATGTATACGCAATTTCATGTACTTGTTCTTTTTTAATCACAATCTCTGTATCTCGTTTCACAGCTTTTGCAGCATTTTGAATACGAGCATAAAAGTCTTGTAGTTGATGTCCATATTTACCTGCATAGACTTGATTGACTTTCTTGGGAACACCTTTGATATAGCTGAATGACTGTGAAACAGATATTAAATGATTATTTATATGATTTACAGGTAAATCAAGGTTAATAAAGGCATCAGATGATTTATCGGCCTCTAAGCTTGGTGTATCAACGTTTTCAGCACTTTCTGGAGACGTCACAGGACGTGTCACAGGAGTGGTCATTTCTTCTTGTTGAAGCGTTTGTATGCCTGTTGTATCATGGGCAAAAAAGATTTCGTCGCAAATGTGATGAAAGTTCTTATGGCTTTTAAGGATAAATACATAACTGTCCGGATGAGTACCTGTTGCGTCTTCTTTAATGTAACGTGCCACAAGTACAAACGGAGTCGCTTTTAACGAGCGTACAAAACGAGAAACGGTACTTTTGGACACATTAAATTTCTTCATAAGTGTTTCAGAACGGATCGCTTGAATGCCCGTAGCCACTAGGTTATAGATGACATGATCGAGCATTTCCATTCTCTTTTTAGGAAATTCTTTATGTATAGCAGATTGTTGTTGTTTAAAGTGGGTACGAAGAATGTCTAAAAACTCTTCTTTCTTTCTCCGAAGTGTGGACTTGTGAGTCCATAACCATTTGAACCGTCCATTGAAGGTATCTACATCTTTTAAATAGCAAGTTAATATCTTTGTCATTTGTTCATCTTCTCCTTTAAGGAACACAAAAAAGACACTGTTTCCCTGGAAAAAGGAAAACAATGCCTTGATTTTGATGAACTAAGCCCTTGAAATAGATGTCAATTTCGTATAAAATAAAAACATAAGTTTTATTTTATAGAAAAACTAACTCTATTAACAAGAGACTTCGACAAGTGTTTTCCCTACCTTGGATAGGGTGAACGGTTTAAGAGTGTTGCTGCACTACTTAAACAGTTGAAGTCTTTTTTCTATTCCGGACATTTTTGTTAGTTTAATTATAGCGTTAAGTAGTCTCATAATTCAATAAAAAAATAGTAAAATATATCAAAACAAGTATATTTAGCTACGCAGATGCCATATTAGTGTAGAGATTGAGTCCATCATATATGAGATTTTTAGTTTTGGGGAGGGGAATTTTTTTCCCCTCCCCAATTAGCTTAGAATGTGTTACAATTATTGTTTTTTTATGTCAAAAACGTTTAGATTATGTAAATCTTCAAATGAGAATAACCTTTTTAGTAGCTGGAGACCTGCCATATAAGTAAAAGAACCCTAACGATTAATTCGTTGGGGTTCTTTTACTTACCAAATAGTTTTGAGAAGAAGCCTTTCGGTTCCTGTTGTTTGTCAGCATGAAGCTGTCGCATAGTATCTATTAACATTTGATCACGTTCAAGTTGTCGTTTTTCACGCTCTGCTTCTTTTTCTTCATTAGTTGCCGCCGTTTGTCGTATTACTTCAGCCATTGCCTGCATAGCATTTGCCATTTTTTCATTTTGACGTGCTAAATCTTCATTTTGTGATTCCAGCGTTTCAACTTTCGTTAGGATAGTTTTATATGCTTCAGTTAATTGTGTCAAAACTGGAGCATTCTCATTTGTTTCCCCTTCAACAACAATATCATGACCTTCCGAAGCAAGCAAAGCACGAATATAGTCATTAGGATGCCCTTCGGCTTTCAAGTCTTCTATAAGTGATAACACAGGAAAAATAGATTCTTTGTATTTCTTTGTCCGGCCTTTTCCGACGGTGTGCGGTTCTACAAATTCCTTATATGTATGGAGCCAATCATAAACACTAGACCTTGAACGCCCTAATTTGTCTGCTATTGCCGTTAAGGAATACACTTTTTCGTAGTCCATTACAAAAAACCCCCTTTGAAAAATACATCATGACATAATGATAACATAATAGAAACGTTTTATACCGTACAAAACAACATTTTGAACAAATAAAGACATTAAGGAAACAAATAGAGTCGTACAAAACGACATCTTGTACATCTTTTCGGCGAATCTCCGGACAAGTGACGGCTTTAGTTGAACTTGTTAGAACGATGGTTTAACTTGTCCGAGATGTAGTGTGCATGCCGGGTGGATTAAGTTCACCTTTAGTTTAACTAAAGGTGGTTTAAGGTGGACTTAAGGTTAACTTATTTGGGGATGCAAAGCGTAGTTTATATTCTATAGTGGTATTTATCTTTATTAAATGTAAAATTGACACTTCCTTAAATACAACCTTCGGATTAACGAGATTACTTGAATACGGTTAATCAATTCATCGATGTGTCCTATCATCGTGAAAAAGAAGGGTTTGAGGATCGTAAAAAGATTGCAAAATCCATCATAGACAAAGAGCTTTATGAGCAATTTTATCCTTCTGAAAAGTTCATATATGGAGATAGTTACACCTCGACTCCGAACGATGTACAGCTTTATGTTCAACAATATGATGGAGGGCAAGAAGAGGTCGAAGTGATTGCTGAGTTTACGAATCATCTTGTCATAAAAGATGAGAATGTGGATGATCAAACGCATGACATTATTAAAGTTTCCTTACGGAAAGAAGAGAATAAATAGATGGTTTATAGTATCGAAGAATTGAAAACAGAAATCATGAAATGAGGTGGTAGAAGTGGCATTTTAAAAGCAGCTGGAAGATTATCGGTTTAATTTAAGTCACAATCGGTCATGGAAGTATACAGCCGTTTTAATCTTTTTCTTTATCGGTTTTTTATCCTTACTGACATCAAAATTCTACTTAAAAGCAGAAGATTCGTTGTATCATATCAAAACCTACGAGGCAGTTTCTTCTAACATAACAGGAACCGTAACCATTGAAAATCGTGTGTATCATCCGGCTAACGGCTCACTAGATATGGTTATCAAAATGGATCAAACAGATGAAGCGGTGATAAGCTTTGTCGCACAAGAAAAAGCGAATCCAAACATCAAATTACCTGTTCATTTATTGTTTGAAGATGATGGATATTAGGTGGTAAGAATCAACGATCTATCTCCAAATTGGGAAGCACTTGCCTTTGATCTATATCAAGAAAATGACGAAAAAGAAACGGTAAACGTAGATGATGTAACGAGTGATTCAGAAACAGATTCAACAGAAGAAATAGATGCTCATGCGTTAATTACGACACTCTATTCTGACCAACGAAAAACGAAAAGTGAAGAAGGAAAAGGAACAAAAAGCAAACAAGAATATGCGCTTTTAGTCAATGATTTAGAGAAACAGTTTGTTAAAAAGAAAATGAAAAACTATGAACAAGCAATCACAGTAGAAGCCAAACATAAGCGTCAAACGCAACAAGAAATGAACGAATTACAACGTGATATGAAGTACCAAGTACAGGAGGGAAAAGCCGATACAGAATCAAAAATTACGATGGAAAAAGAGGCCATTCAATCGAGTGATGCAAGCATTCAGCTCTATAAAGATGAACAAAAAAGTTTACAGGAAAAGCTCCAAAAATTGAATGAAAAGCAACAAGATTTAGCCATGAAGTGAAAAAAGAGGTGTCGCCACTGACTCGCCAATGTGTCGCCAGAGAGTCGCCAGACACCGTTTTGGAGTCGCCAGAGAGTCGCCACTTTGAGGGTTTCCGTGATATCACGGTTTTGCTAGGCTTTGCCTAGCCTATCACACCCTGTGATAGCAAAAACCCCTTATGCTCTTCTCTCTTTTGTAGTGGGGAACCACAATTTACAGGAAAGGAACGAATGTCATGGATATGTTTTTACAAAATATCGATCTGATTGCCGTTAAAAAAATAGATGAAATTACGAAAGAAAAGAACATTTCTTCCTGAGAATTTTTAAAAGCCGGCTTAAAAAGGAGGGATGTACTAAGAGAGATAAAGGATTATGACAAAGGGAGAAAAGAGAAATTATAAAATAGATTCACGAAATTTTTCGCACGGAATATTGGAGCACATTCTAGGGAAAAAGGAATGCAGGACAAGAAATGGAACGTGAAAAAAAGCAAAAGTTTGAAGGCGAAAGAATCTTCTTTTTTCATACTCGGAAGATAGAAGCAGCAAGCAAACCAACGAATCAAGATTTGGTTATTATCAATAATTACTACAACAAGCTTGCTTGTTTTACAGTGGCTATATCGAAATCGTTGATTCAGTAGCAACGAGTAAAACATGGAGAAAACGCCTGTTGGCTTTTTTAAAGTCGTAAACAAGATTAAAAATCGTCCATATTATACAGGTCATATATAATATAAGGTTTTATGTAATGTCTCACTTCTCTCTCTCTAAATATTCTTTCTACTCTTTGTTTTTTCGACATTTTTTATACCTTTTCTTTTTTATAATGTAAAGTACATAGAAAGCATAAGACACGAGGAGGAGTGCAGATGAACATGGTAGCAGACGTAGAAATAAGAGAAGAAAAGATGACCCTAAATGATGAAGAGATTGTTCAAGCGTTTCAAAAAGGTGACGAAGATGTTTTCAATGTGCTCATAAAGAAATATGATTATTTGGTCTGTTCAAAGGTAAAAAGATACTTCCTGCTAGGAGGAGATCGAGAAGATCTCTTACAAGAAGCAAGGCTAGGGTTATATAAAGCTGTTCGCGATTTTAAAGCAGAAGGGATGAGTTCATTTAGAGGATTTGCTGATCTATGCATTACACGTCAACTCATTACAGCTATAAAGGCAAGTGCTCGTCAAAAACATTCCCCCTTAAATAATGCCGCCTCTTTAAACATACCTAGGAATTCAAAGCGATTGGAAGATGATTTGATTCTTATGGAGATGCTTCCTCATCCACGTGCTGTAAGCCCCGAACAAGCTGCTGTAGAAAGGGAGAATAAAAGGGAGAGGGAACAAATGTTACAAGAAATACTGTCACCTATTGAAAAAGATGTATTCGCTCTATATATGAAGGGACAAACATATATGCAAATCTCTCAGAATCTACATCTTCCTCAAAAAACAGTAGATAATGCGCTTTACCGAGTTAAGAAAAAAATGAAGCATCAAATGCAGTACCTATATTTACAGCAATCATCCTGACAGACGTGGATAAGTTTCTATGAGCTATTCGTTCTAAATTCATACAACATTTATTGCATAGATACTACTTTTTTCTTTTATTTATAGTAAAGATAATGATGAGTAAGTTAATAGAAGGTGATGGGAATGAAAGGACAACAATGGAGTATAATGATGTTTAATGATGCAAAAGAAACGATACAATCAATTATCTATACATGGAATCCACTCTCTTTGCATGCTTCTGAGGAATATGAGTATGAAGCTACATGGATCCTTCCTATGGTGTACAAAGTACCAAACGTTGAGAGTCTGGCGATTGAGATAACAGATATATTAAATCAGTCATTTAATAGTACGTTAACAAAAGAAGAGTGTAGAGGAATTGCTCAGCAAATCTGGGAGCAGATAAGAGAATAGATAAACGCAAGCTTATAGTTAGATAAGTGCTTAAAAAGAAGAGATTTCTTCCTAATCCTCATTTCTGAAACGAGTTACGATATACAACTTTATTTACTATAAGCTATCTCTCTTTAATACCTAATAGAAGAAACCTGCCCCAAGATAATTATTGAGTTTTAATGGATTGATGATGAGTGAAACGAATATTTTGTAGAAATTTCGGGTTCGAAAAGTGTTGATTTATTAAAAATAATAAATTATCCTATTACTAGTAAAAAAAGGAAGGGTGGACGTGAAACAATGATTAATTAATCCTATTTTCTAAGAAAAAATTCGTTGAATAATACGATTGTTTTTTCTGAATAGGATTAGACTGTACTTTTACATACAAATCAAATTGATCATTGTATTCCTTTCTTTCGGAATGTCATGCCAATATTGTTGTTGTACTGTACTTCCCCCTGTTCAGAAAATACGCAGGAGGTTTTTTGTTTTGGAAGAGAAATTACCCGTAAACCATTCAACCAAGTTGTTTGGAAACCGTGTTTTTCAAGCTATTATTATCTCTGGGTTATTCTTGCAAATAGGGATCTGGGTTAGAAATTTTGCTGTACTTCTTTTCATAATGGAGAAGACAAACGGAGACCCATTTGCAGTATCTTTGATTTCTGTAGCAGAATTTGCACCAATTTTTATTTTCTCTTTTATTGGCGGAACATTTGCAGATCGCTGGCGTCCGAAACGTACCATGGTATGGTGTGATATTTTAAGTGCTATATCTGTATTTGCTGTGCTTGTCACGCTTATACTTGGATCTTGGCACATTGTTTTTTTCGCCACTTTAATTTCTGCAATCCTTTCCCAATTCTCCCAGCCTTCAGGGATGAAACTGTTTAAAATGCATTTACCGGAGGAGCAAATGCAGGTAGGGATGTCAGTCTATCAAACGATTTTTGCGATATTCATGGTTCTAGGACCAATACTAGGGACATTTGCCTTTCAAGCCTTTGGTATAAATCTCTCCATTGCCATCACAGGTACGGCCTTTTTACTATCAGCAGCAGCACTCACTTTTCTACCTTCCGACCGAAAGATGGAAGAAGAGAGTGGGACTACATCACTGCTAAGTGAAATGAAAAGTGGTATTAAGTATGTTTTGGGGAAGAAAGAGTTGAGCCTGTTAGGTCTATGCTTTTTAGCAGCTGGACTAGGAATAGGGTTTATTCAGCCTCTCTCCATTTTCCTTGTAACAGAGCAGTTGGGTTTAGCAAAAGAAAATCTCCAGTGGTTACTTACAGCTAATGGAATTGGCATGATCTTAGGCGGAGCAGTAGTGATGATTTTTGCCAAAACAGTAGCTCCGCAAAGGCTGCTGGCATTTGGAATGGTTGGTAATGCAATAGGGTTTGCCATAATGGGGTTATCAGTAAACCTATGGCTGACGCTAGGAGCTCAGTTTCTAAATGGTCTCATGTTACCGTGTATTCAGATTGGTATAAATACGATGATCTTACAGAGAACGGAGGCTGCTTTTATTGGCAGGGTCAATGGGATTCTAAGTCCTCTTTTCACGGGAGCCATGGTATTGACGATGAGTGTAGCCGGTATTCTAAAAGAGCAGTTTTCATTGGTTGTCATATTTGAGGCAGCAGCAGTCTTGTTTATTATAGGTTTGATTTTTATATTACCCCTATATAATTTAAAAGAGGAGACGAAGCAGGAAGGTATAAAATTAGGAGAGTAAAAGGAAAACTCTTTATAAATTCTTCTCTAAATATCCACAATGAAAAATAAACAGTTTCATTATAAAAGTACAGCCAAAAGAAATTAGAATGAAATACGGTATGTTTTAATGTTTTAATTCTAAAAGGTGTGGTACACATATAGTACAGTATCAATGTCACTTAAAATTGAATGCTGTGAATGGTTAAATACTTAGCTTAATGAAGGGACTGGTTCGGTTTTGAAAGACGTAACAGCGACTTCAGCAAATGTATTACCCCAATTGACAAGTAGGTATTGTGATTTAACGAATGGTACTCTCGTTATGAACCGTTATACGTAACGAAAGGGCCTCACAAGGGCAAATGAACATGAGAATTATTTTTAGTAAGAGAGGGGAGTCTGCATCATTTTTGATGCAGACTCTTTTTAGGTTGAAGCTATAAAGTAAGGTACATAAGGTATTGAATCTGAATATTATTTGTAGATACAAGTTCTACTTAATTTGAATAATTGTTGATAGATGTAAGGTTTTGTAGATAACTAAGTTGCTCTTACATATTGAATATTTATCCTATATCAAGTACAATAAGTTAAATATAAGTTCAACTTAAAAGATGAGGTGTTTATAAATGAAAATTTCACGTTTTAATAAAGATTGTGGTAACTCCGTTGATATGAACATTATGGATGGATATCTATTTGATTTTCCAACGAATGTAGTTGAACTTCAAAAAGAAGCTGCAGACTCGTTTTTCACAGATGCTGTTACAGCTCCAGAAGAATTTAAGAAGCGTATTTTACTTTCTACAACCATTCATGGGGAAGAGAAAGAGCGTTATTTCTTAGTAGGAGATATTGCTGCAAGTCAATTACTTGCCAACAATCACATTAATAAATTACATAATAAAATTACTAGTCATATTCCATACATTACCTTTTTAGCTGCCATTTCGTATTACCATGCGTTACATGCGAAAAATAAAAAAGACAATACCATTGAAATTGACTATTTTTCTACCATGTTACCAATCTGGCTCCTTAAGAAAGAGAGCACATTTGGAGCAGCTCAAAAAGCTATGGCCAATCGCTTCTTAGGCGACCATACGTTTACCGTGCATACGCCAGGTTTTGAAAATACGTTAAAAGTAGTAGTAGAAGAAAGTGCATGCTTAAAAGAGGGAGAAAGTGCACGTTTTGCGTTGAAAAAAGACTTAACACTTCAAGATCGTGAAGATGCGAATGAGTACGTAGAATGCGAAACGGTAATGGTGGACATCGGTGGAGGTTCCATTGATGTAGTTATTCTACCAGAAGGGTTGAAAGCTGCCAATAGTCGTGAATCGTTCCAAAGCATTGAAGGTATTCCTTATTTAGCGCATATTGATAAATTGCGTAAAGAGAAATTTCTAGAATTATTTACAGACTTACGTGCCTTTGATCAATTTATTCTCGATAACTACAGCAAGCAAAAGTTTGTATTAAAAAACGAGAATACAGGTGAATCTATTGATTTAACAAGTACAATCAAATCTTCACTACGAGAATATGTGGAGATTTTATTAGCTAAATTAAATGACGTCGCACCACCACCAGCAAATAAACTACGTAAGTATGTATATTGCGGCGGAGTAGCTCCCACTTTAGAAGTAGCTATCATGAATAGTATGCGTGAGAAAATTGGAGAAGAACGTACGGAGAAGTATCATAAGGTTCCCCAAGATAGCCGCCATTTAAATTTATTTGGCTTAGAGATTCGTAGTCTTGGTTATGTTCAAAAGAAGCAAGCAGCAGAGAAGAAAGCCGTTAAATCCTAATAACGTAGGTGATAGGGATGTCAGAGCGTCAAAACGCCTTTACGATTAAGACAAATCGATTGAGTGATGAAGTTTATAATAAACTAGCTAAACATGCTAAATCGCGTAGGTTAGGGGACTATATTTCATCTTTAATTCTACGTGATCTAGATGATTCATCTAAGGGAAGAAAAGCAATAGAAGACAAAAAAACCTACGAAATACTTGAACATATCAAGAATGAATTAGCTGATTTAAAAACACTAGCACAAACGACAAGTTTTGTAGGAAACCATTCCTTCAAAGAAGAAGAGCCTTCAAAGGTTCCCCAACTGAAAGAAGGAAAGGTTGCAGATTTAGAAAATATATCTGGCTCATTAGACGATGACGACTTAGAAGAATATAACGATTTTTAAACAGTAAGACCACTAGAATCCATCCTAGTGGTTTTTTCTGTTTTACATATCACTACACTCATAAGGTGGTGATTCATTCATCTTAGGTAGTATATAAACCATTTATATAAATATTTCTCTAGCTATGAAACATTTATGTAGCAAAAGCAGGCTTAAACCTGCTACTACTTTGGCAAGTTCCTTTATTTATCATAGGATGTAGTATTTTCGTGTGATAAAGAGAATAAATTCTTTAAGTCAATGTTTTCTATGTCAGTCACATAAGCTACAATCAAAAAAATAAAAATAATCCAGTATATGATTTTTTTCAATCCCCCCAACTCCTTCACTAAAAACAGTATTATGAGAAACACTTAGAATTGCAATAAATAGACATTTAACTGCGATATAAAGGATATTTTTTCTGGTAGCTTTTTAGTACCAACATTTCAACACTTCTGCACCAGAATCCCCTTAACTGTGTATAGTTAATTTATGATTGAGGTTGTTCAATATAGATAGTTCGAAAAGGTACATCTATTTAGATGGTTGGAGGCAATAAAATTTTACGTGACAAGCAAAAAATACAGATACAATCATAAGGCTATTACAAGGAAGTAACGTTCTTATTCCTTTTCATTTTGTTGAACATGTTAGCAAAATAAGTGATATTTTCCACGTGAGCTTGATTAACGACATTTAGTAAATTAAAGGTTAAAAGCCTTCTAAAAAAGCCACTCTTTTAGAGTGGCTTCAGTGCAGAGGTACGGTTTCTTCAATGCAACGGGCATAATTTAATGTTATGTCATGGATATAACATCTCGTGTTTTTGTTAGTTTTAAAAGATGGCGTACTGCATAGGCAAATCCATCTTCATCATTTGTTTTAGTTATTAAATCAGCTTTTTGTTGAATGTCTAGAGGAGCATTTCCCATAGCAACTGAAGTAGTTGCTACTTCGAATTGGGCAAGATCATTGCCGCCATCTCCGAAAGCAAAAATTTCTTCAAAGTTCAAATTCATCATCTGTTGGTAACGCAATATAGCCTTTCCTTTATGCGCTTCGTTTGAAGTGATTTCTACGTTATTGGGAAAAGAAGAAGCCATCGAAATATCAAATTGATCAGCTAATGCCCTTTTTACTTCTTCGACTTTTTCCAATTGCTCGTACTGTACCAAAGCAATTAGTTTATAGATTTTAAGGTTGTCTTTATTTAGAATTTCATCGTAATTGTATTCGTGAAAAAGAGTGGCGAGCTCTTCCTTGCTTTTATTATGTAATGGAGGCAAAGTTGAAGGAAAGCCACCATAATTAGTGTATACAAGAATCCCTACACCAATTTCATTTAGAATTGAAAATATTTTTTTATATGTAGAAACAGTTATAGTTGCCTCATACAGCAATTCTCTTGTTTTTGAATATAAAACAGAACCATTAATACAAAAAATAGGAACTTCCATATTTTGTACCGCCTTCAGTTTAATTACGTCTGCATAGGCTCGGCCTGTATTCAAAATAATGCTATGTCCTTGTTCGTGCAAGTCTTTTAAGGTTTTCACATTTTTTTCAGATATTTCATGTTGAGAGTTTAATAACGTACCATCTAAATCAATTGAAATACATTTCATTGTTTGATCTTAATTCCTTTCTCATCTTTAGTCTTTTGTACGAACTAAAGTTACCCTATTTTTGTTATTACTTAAGATAGCTGTATTAAATCATACCTTTTCTAACTATAAAAGTTCGGTATAAAACGTTTAATCCCTGCTTCAGAATCTGCTGCCAATGAATGAGGAAGAGTATTTCTATAATCTATCTCATAAAAAAAATCTATAATTAAGAAAAATAATCCATTTAAAGAAAGCGTTTTACTTTATAAACGTGGTAATATCAGATAGAATAAAAGAGGCTCGTCAGCTATCTTGAAGCTTGGGAAAGTATAGATTTCATACATATAACTCTATTGTAAAGAAAAAATACATTTTGATTTTCAAACTATTGGAGGAAAGAAATCATGAAATTTTTTATTGATACTGCAAACCTTGAAGACATTAAGAAAGCATACAAAGTGGGAGTTTTATCTGGCGTTACAACCAATCCATCCCTAGTAGCAAAAGAAGGCGTAAGATTTGAAGATCGTATTGAAGAAATCCTTCAAATGGTGCCAGAAGTTGAATCTGTTTCAGCTGAGGTAACACCTGATGCAATTACAGCTGAAGATATGATTGCTCAAGCTGAAGAATTAATTAAAATTAATGATGGCGATAAAAATATTACGATTAAACTTCCTATGACGTTAGCTGGATTAGAAGCTACTCGTTATCTTTCTAAAAAAGGTGTAAAAACAAATGTAACTCTTATTTTCACAGTGAATCAAGCTCTCTTAGCTGCTCGTGCTGGTGCAACCTACGTTTCTCCTTTTTTAGGACGATTAGATGATATCTCTGAGGATGGAGTACACTTAGTATCCAGAATCGCAGAACTATTCCGTGTTCAAAATATCGATTCTCAAATCATTGCTGCATCTGTAAGACATCCAGATCATGTAACTCGTGTAGCAATGGCAGGTGCTCATATTGCAACAATTCCTTACGCCGTTATCGAACAATTAGTAAAACATCCTTTAACTGAACAAGGAATTGAGAAATTTGCAACTGATTGGGAAAAAGCTGTTAAAAACTAAAACAAATTGAATTTTAACATTAAGTGTGAAGTTGATTGAGTATAATATTTTAGATATATTTATTTTTTGTCATATGGATGCCTATGGGCATCCTTTTTTATTTCTCTTTTCTTGCCTTTGCCTAAGGTAGAATAATAATATAAATTTTTTCGATATATCTGATTAGAAGTTTATTCATAATAACTAACGGAAGTTACAATATGATTTTATATAAATACAATTTAATGTTATTAATAAGAGTAATAGTTAACGTATTTTATTAAAAATATCCTCACATTAAATACTTGTAAATTTTCTACTTAGCTAACATGAATATAACAATTTCTCAAAAGAGAAATAAAAGATAGATTGTTATATTGCAAGAAGTTTAAAATATCATTTGTCATTATCTTCGATAAATAGTAAAACCAATACTTCATAATAAATATTTGTTCTAATATTTATTTAACGTATTTAGATTATCATGAAACAAAAATGATTTTTACCTTAAAGCGTTAAATTATCTATATTAATAGACAATCTTTCTTTTATTGCTATTCCTTAGCCAAAAAAGCACAAACCATATATAGTGGACTTGTGCTTTTCTATTTTTACAGATATCGTCGAATCTACTTACCATAACGTTCCTTCTAGGAATTAATTATGAACTATTATGCTAATAAGCAACCTTAAGGGATTTATTGACTTTTATCTTCCCATGGTTCGAAGGAAAATGGAATTCCAACCATTTTTGCAGTTAATTCATCATAGGACACGAGATCCTTTTTTGACAATTCTTTTAATGAGCGTTTGCCCATTGCTCTTAATGCCATTTTCATTTCTTCTGTACTTGCTGTTAAGAACTTCTCTGCTGCTTTTACTCCTTCTTCAATCTTAAATTGATCCTTGAATTTCCCTTGATTCCAAACGACTTGTGTAGGCGGTTCAAATGGAAGGGGATTCAATGATTGAGTATGAGAGACGGTAAATAACATAGCAGAGCCTACATATACTGCATCAGCTCCTAGAGCGATTACTTTTAAAAAATGCCCGGGTACTAGGAGGCCGCCAGAGGCAATTAAACTAATTTTCCCTTTCATGTTTCTCTTTTCTAAATGATTGGCAGCCCTGACAATCGCATGTAGGGTTGGGATTCCAAAGTCATCAGCTAAAATAGGTGGGGCACCTAATGTAGCTGCTTGTCCCCCATCTACCGCAATATAATCAATACCAATATCAATTAAATGATCGATATCCTCTTCAATTTTCCCTCCAGCACCCATTTTGGCCCCAATTGGAACACCACCAGACAGCTCTCGAAGTGTTTCAACAAGTTCTTTCAAATCATCTAAAGTTTGGTCTTCAAAAAAATTATCATAAATCACCGCATCTTCGTTTTCCTTTAATCCCATCACTTCACGGGCACGGCCTGTTAAATTTTTAGGTGAAATTTTCCCACCTGTTCCTGCTAAAGCACCTTGTCCAAATTTAACTTCAATCATATCAGCCCGTTTAAATAGTTCTTCTTCTTTTGACCAATCTGTTTTTGAAAACTGTAAAATATACTTTCCAGCTTGGTTTAATTCTTCAGGTAAGACCCCCCCTTCCCCAGAGTTAATCGCTGTTCCGACATTATTAGCTGCTTCAGCCAAAGAAAGCCTTACTTCTTCACTAAGTGCAATGCCATAGGCCATTCCACTGATCATAAGTGGAATTTTTATTTTCATTGGTTTTTTTGCTTTTGGACCAATGGTAACCACAACGTCTACATCTTCCTCGCCATCAATTGGAAATGGTGACGTTTGCGCAGGGATAAAGGTAAGTGTATCCAAATGTGGCCATTTTTTAGAAGATCCAAGTGGACGATGGAGGACATCGCCCGTCGCTGCACGCAAACTATTTTCTAGCATATTTTGAATACCCATATGCCGAAGTCCTGGCATCAATTCCATTATATTTTCTTGATAACTATCGGTTAAAACGATCTTTCCCATTTGCTTCACTGTTCGTTTTATTATCCAGCGCCAACCAAAAAGAACGAATAAAAAAAAGACAAATATAAGTGCCATCATCGCAAAGGTCAAATAATAAAAAATGTTCGACATATTTATTACTCCATATTTAGCATATTTTCAATAATTAAGTTTACAATTCATATTTTATCCAAAAAAGAGAAATTATATAAAGAAGAGGGTTTGAAAATATTTGAGCTTTTTACATTCCTAATTGTATAAAAGTTTTACTTTCAACCAAACTATGGATATATATAAGGGGGTGATTTCATGAACATAATGAAGGATGTTATTTATCGGTCTTATCCATTAGCTTCAAAATATTGGATTATGCGACAAACTTGGAGAAATCTATTGTTTTTACATTGGCCTATTCCACTAAAAAAACTTCGGCCATATGTTCCGTCTTCTCTACAAATTGACACCTTTAATGGATCTGCATGGATAGGTGTCATTTTATTCGTTTTAGAGGGAATCTATCCCCGTGGAATATCATCTATTTCCCTAACCCCTAAATTTCCAGAAATCAATGTAAGGACATATGTTAAACGTGATGGTAAGCCCGGTATTTACTTTATGTCTATTGACGTTGGGAACTGGGCTTCCTTAAACATTGCAAAGAAATGGTATCGATTGCCCTATCATTCAGCGCAAATTTCTTTTCGAAAAGAAGGTCAAATCTTTCATTGCCAGAGTATTCGTAAAGGAAACACGAATACTCCTATATCCTTCAAGGGTAAATATGCTCCCGTATCTGAAATTTATTTTTCAAAAGAAGGAACCCTTGATCATTGGTTAACTGAGCGATATTGTCTCTATAGTTCGAATAACGGAGCCGACATCTACTCTGGTGAAATACACCACCAGCCTTGGCCGTTACAAAAAGCAGAGATAGAAATATTCAGGAATAACCTTTTTATACCTTTTCATTTTAACCTTTCTGAAGTAGAACCGATCGCTCATTTCTCCGTAGGTGTGGATTCGCTAATATGGAATATTAAGAAAATAAGAAACGAATAAAAATCATTCAATCGGAATCCAGATGTATTCCAAACTTAGGGATGATCTATAATTTATATTTACACAAAAGTAAAAATGCATTTATTGGAAATATGAAGTGATATGAAATGCTCTCATAATAGTTAAAATTTAAAAACTGTAAAATTATTTATTATAGACTAAACTCCCCTTTTATCAGGCTAACAGTACCGTTCCATTGTATATAAATCTCATAACTATACATAATATTTTAAAAATACTTTGTAAAAGGAAGTTGAAGTAGTGGATAGAGAACAAGTTATTGAAATTTATCAACAAGTTCTAGATGGGAAAAGAAAACGATTTCCTAATTATTTCTTTGTAGGTAAGGAAGGAAAACAATATATGAGCTATATGACATGCTATCTACTTGAGCAACGGTTATCAATCCCTATTCATGAAATCCCTCTTAAAGTAGGAGCAGGTATGTTATGGTCTCATCGTCTCAGACCACCTGCTATGCTATATGGATGGAATTATTATGAAGTCATTGATAATGCCTATCCAGGAAGATTTAAACCATGGCAGTTCCAACAAGTTCCTGATAAATATTGGGATGGAGAAGAGGGAAAAGAACGTGCTATTGAGGCAGTAAAATATGTAATTGAGGAAGAACTAAAAATCCCTTTTAATGAGATTCCTCTTCGGGTTAACATTCACTTTTTTAATCAACATAGCCTAGGAGGTGTCTTTTCCCTTTTCGGCCAATCCCCTTTTCAAGTGGTAGAAGCTGTTTATCCGGGGGTCTTTAAACCCTGGCAATTTGCTCATGTTCCCATGAATTGTTGGAAAAATGAAGAATACATTCGAGAGGCAATGGAGGATTTTTTATTCAAACAGCTTCATTTCTCTTCTTATTACGAGGCTTTTCTCAAATTAAAAGGAACTCATTTCACCGATTTTCAGTTAACTGGTCTCTTTCAAATGGCGTTTGATTCCAGAATGAACAATGTGAAGGTATGGATAAAAAACCAACTAACGAATATCGATAATGAATTATTTTATGTGGATCTTGATTAATGAAAGAATTGATTGAAACGAATAGAACGAATAGTCTGAACTACATTCCTATTATTTCTATTCCCTTTTAAAAAATAGCGATTGATAAGTATGTAGTTATTGGCTTTGATTTCTCTTCTTTATAAAAAGATACACAGATTCAGCAAAAAAAAGAAACAGAAGAAAAAAGAGCACGAATAATTCGGTAACTTCTATTACCCGAAAAGGATTCACCGCATTATATAATGCTTGAAAAATATTGATGCCTAAAGAAAAGGCCATTAAACATCCCATCATTAAAAGGGCAATACCAATGATTTTCATACTTATCACGCTCCATTTAGTAGCTTCTTCTTTTTTATATAGTATGACACAAAAACTTTTGTTGAATATTACATAAAACAACTATATGTGGTTAAAATAACCAAAAATAAAGAAGGGGACTCAAATCTATGCCTTCATTGTTTAAAAATGGAAAACTAAAAAAGATTCGCCAGCAACAGAGTGAAAATAACCCTATTGATAATTCGGTAGAATATATACAATATTCCTTATCATCCAATCTCGATACGATTCAACAAAAAACGGGAAAGAGTTCAGATGTTGTTATCCGTCAGATAAAAATGGGAAGCAATTCGGACATAGAAACAGCGATCATCTATGTAGAAGGTATTGTAGACAATCAATCGATTCAAGAATTCTTATTGGAATCCATGATGAAAGATGATAAGAAATCAACATTGAATGTGCACAATGCGTTAGACCTGATTTCTGAAGATATGATGACCATTGGTAACGTATCACCCATCCATAACTGGGATGACTTATTTTCAACCTTAATGGCAGGTGATACTCTTGTTCTAGTAGACGGCGTAAATCAGGCACTGAGCGCCAGTACCAAAGGTGGAGAAACACGTTCGATTGCAGAATCGAATACCCAAATGGTGGTACGAGGTCCAAAAGGAGCGTTTACAGAGTCAATCGGGACAAATACAGCCATGGTACGCCGAATCATAAAGACCCCTGATTTATGGACAGAATCATTCAAGATAGGTCGTGCAACCAATACGGATGTGACGCTTATGTACATTCATGGGATTGCCAATGATAAAGTCATTCAAGAAATCCGTCAGCGATTAAACAAGATTGATATTGATAGTATTTTGGAATCAGGTTATATTGAACAACTGATTGAAGATCAAACAGCGACTCCTTTTCCCACTATTTATAATACCGAAAGGCCTGATGTAGTGGCTGGAAATTTGTTAGAGGGGCGCATTGCTATTTTCGTTGATGGAACTCCTTTTGTACTAGTTGCTCCGGCTTTATTCATCCAATTTTTCCAGTCGGCTGAAGATTATTATGCCCGTTTTGACATTGCTACATCGATTCGTTTGTTACGCATTGTTATGTTTCTGATTTCTCTTATTGCACCTGCTACCTATGTCGCCGTCACGACCTTCCATCAGGAGATGGTGCCGACAACACTTATTGTAGCCATTGCTGCACAGAGAGAAGCCGTTCCCTTTCCAGCATTCGTAGAAGCCCTCCTCATGGAAATTACCTTTGAAATTTTACGCGAAGCAGGGATTCGATTGCCAAAAGCCATTGGTTCGGCCGTTTCCATTGTTGGAGCTCTTGTAATTGGGCAAGCAGCCGTTCAAGCGAGCATTGTGTCACCAGCTATGGTTATTATCGTCTCTATCACCGCAATTGCTAGTTTTGCTACACCTTCCTTTGATATGGCTATTTCGGCTCGTTTAATTCGCTTTTTATTTATGTTAGGTGCAGCAACATTTGGTTTTTATGGCATTATCCTCTGCCTTCTAATGATGGTCGTTCATCTATGTAGCTTACGATCGTTCGGTGTGCCCTATATGGCTCCATTTGCACCATTTATACCCGTCAATAATGGAGATACAGTGGTACGACTGCCATGGTGGACATTAAGACAACGGCCGAGATTAATTAGTGCAAATACGATTCGAGAAGGGACAAATCAGCGTCCTCAGCCTCCTGCATCTCGTGGTATGGTGAACCGAGATCTTGAAGAAGGTGACAACAATGAAGCGTAAAGGAGTTCTTCTTTTATTAATGATGACAATGACACTCTTGCTTTCTAGTTGTTGGAGTAAAAAAGAGTTAACCGACCTTGCCATTGTATCAGCCATAGGCGTTGACAAAACAGAAGATGGAAGATATACCGTCACGCTTCAAATTATTAATCCGGGAAACGTGGCTGGAGAACTGGTAGGGGGAGGTGGTTCTCAAAGTCCACCTATTACGATCTATTCAGCTTCGGGAAACAATCTAGTCGAAGCAAGTAGACGGGCTTCCAGTAGAATTTCTCGCCGTTTGTATTATGCCCATGCGAACCTGGTAGTTATTGGTGAAAAGCTAGCAAGAGAAGATGGAATAAACGTTTTAATAGATGCTTTTGATCGAGATCCGGAATTTCGAGCTACTGCCACTATGGTGATTGCAAATCACACAAGTGCAGCAGATCTCGTCAAAACATTAACACCCGTTGATAAAATTCCAGCGAATAAAGTGCTGAAAACGTTAGAATTCACAGAAAGAAAATGGGGAGAGAACGTAAAAGTATCACTCCAAGACGTCATGATGGGACTCGAGTCTCCTGGAGGGAAATCCGTTGTAGGAGGATTTCGTATGGTTGGAGATCATAAGCAAGCGCGAATGTTAGAGAACCTTCAAGAAAGTGCGCCTGCAGCAACGCTTCGAGCTTCTGGAATTGCCGTTTTAAAACAAGGAAAGTTAGTGGATTGGTTGTATGGAAAAACAGCAAGAGGAACGGTATGGATTCTAGATAAAATCCAAGGCACCGATATTAATATTGATTGGGGAGGGAGAAAAGAAACCGTTGCCTATCAAACTGTCCGTCAAAAAACAAGTGTATCTGCTCAAATAAAGAATGGACAACCTTATATTTCAGTTCATACCCGTGTAGAAGGAGATATTGGTGAAATGGAGGTACCTGTTGATATAACCAATCCAAAGGTCATCACAAAGATCGAGCAATCCCTGAGGAAAGAAATTAAAAAAGAGTTGAAGATGGCTATTGAACGTGCGCAAAAAGATAAAACAGATATCCTTGGATTTGGCGAAGTCTTCCACAGTTCGAGACCAAAAGAATGGAAAAAAATAAAATCCGAATGGAATGATGTGTACTTCCCAAAATCAAAAGTCGACATCACCGTAGAAGCCTATGTACGTCGTGCTGGCTTACGAAATAAGTCGTTTCTTTCAGGAGTAAAAGAGAATCAATAACGATAAGAAAGGAGGTACCAATTAAATGGAGAAAGCTAAAATTAGTGCAGTTCAATTATTTATTTTAATGGAACTATTTGAATTAGGCAGTGCTTTATTGGTACCTCTCGCCATAGATGCCAAACAGGATGCCTGGTTGGCGATTCTGCTTGGCATGCTAGGTAGCCTGGTTCTATTTTTAGTCTATCATAAACTGTATACATATTATCCCGACTTCTTGCCTACAGAGTACATGCAAAAGATCTTAGGAAAAGTCCTTGGAACGATACTTGCCGTTATCTATGTTCTTTACTTTATGTATGATGCTTCAAGGGTTCTACGTGATTTTGGTGAGATGTTGTTAACCTTTGCCTATGCCGATACGCCTTTGTTTATAGCGAATGCCTTATTGATGCTGGTCATTATTTATACCATTCGACAAGGAATTGAGGTTATTGCTCGATCAGGAGAGCTACTGTTTATTTTCATGTATGCCCTGGCGATTATTGGATTTATTCTAATTGTTTCTTCAGGTTTAATCGATATTACACACTTAAAGCCAGTACTTGAAGAAGGCTTGTTACCGGTTCTAAACGTGGCAGTGACTCAAACCTTGTATTTCCCTTTTACTGAAGCCATTGCGTTTACGATGATTTTTCCCTATTTAAAGAATCCCAAGAAAGCTAAGGTAACCATACTGTCTGTAATCGGATTAAGTGGTATCAATTTGGCTCTTACCATGATGATTAATGTCAGTGTGCTAGGCGTAGACTTGACAGCACGTTCACAATTCCCTCTTCTTAGTACGGTACAAGCTATTCAAGTCGCTAATTTCTTAGAACGTCTTGATGTATTTTTTATGCTCGCTTTAGTTATTGGTATTTTCTTTAAAATTAGCGTGTTATTTTATGCAGCTGTCATAGGAACAGCTAACTTATTTAAGATTAAATCACCTTCACGACTTTCGTATCCCTTGGGGCTAGTCATTCTATTTATGTCTATCACGATTGCGAGCAATTTTCAAGAACATCTCCATGAAGGAATGAAAATAGTACCATTAGTTCTGCAAATGCCTCTCTTCACGATTATGCCTCTTTTGCTTCTTGTTATAGCTTTCTTAAAAAACAGGAAGAAACAGAGAGAGTAGCATATTGGACTCTTTAATTTTCATATAGGACATTGTCATTATTGTTAAAAATTTCGGCGAGGCCTCTCCTTCTGAAACCACTACTTCTGGTTTGGACTAGCCTTATAGAAAATCCGTGATATCTACATAACTCACAAAAGATTACAAGTGATAAAAAGGCAAAAAAACAATTTAAGAAAGAAAAATAACGATGTAAATGATAGCGAAAAGGAGGTGTCAGGTGAATGGAAAAAGCCAAGATTAGCGCTAGCCAGCTTTTTATCTTAATGGTTTTGTTTGAGCTGGGTACTACTTTATTGTTACCTATTGCCATGGACGCAAAACAGGACTCTTGGCTTGCGATTCTGCTTGGAACCGTATTCAGTTTTGTTCTGTTTCTAGTCTATAATAAACTTTACTCGTACTATCCAGATATTTTACCTACAGAGTACATGCAAAAAATCTTAGGTAAAGCCCTAGGAAGCGTACTGGCCTTTCTTTATATCTTTTATTTTATCTATAATGTAGCAAGGGTTCTACGCGATATCGGCGAAATGCTGTTAACCTTTGCGTATCCCGATACCCCTTTGTTTATTGCGAATGCTTTATTGATTCTTGTTATTATTTATACAGTTCGCAAAGGTATCGAAGTAATAGCGCGATCCGGAGAAATCTTTTTTATCATCATGTATATCCTAGCCATCACTGGCTTTATTCTGATTGTATGTTCGGGATTAATCGATATTACGAACTTACAACCAGTACTTGAAGAAGGGATATTCCAACCCTTGAAAGTTGTTTTTACTCAAATCTTGTATTTTCCTTTTAGTGAAGCGATTGTGTTTACAATGATTTTACCGTATTTAAAAAACCCAAAGAAAGCCAAAGTGACCATGTTATGTGCATCAGGATTAGCTGGCATCAACTTGACTATTGCCATGCTGATTAACATTAGTGTACTTGGGGTTGATTTGACTGAACGTTCCCAATTTCCTCTTCTTAGCACCATACAAAGCATCCAAGTAGCTGACTTTTTAGAACGGCTTGATGTGTTTTTTATGATTGCTTTAGTTACCGGTGGTTTCTTTAAGATAAGCGTGTTGCTTTATGCGGCTGTCATAGGAACGGCCAACTTATTTAAGATTAAATCATCTTCACGACTTTCATATCCTATAGGACTTATGATTCTATTTATGTCAATAACGATTTCTAGCAATTTTCAAGAACACCTCCATGAAGGATTGGAGATAGAGATGTTTGTTTTGTATATTCCCCTCTCTGCGATTATTCCTCTTCTGCTGCTTCTTGTTGCTTTTTTGAAAAATAGAAAGAAAAAGAGAGGATAAAAGGTTCATTTTCCTGATTTTTCTTATGATGAAATAACTCTTACAATCCGTCGAATCCTTCTAAGCTAGTGTTTATCAATGTAATTTTAAACTATGGGAGTGTTTTTTTTGTATACTTGGTTTTATGATCATTTCATCAATACAATTCTATTTCCTCTTACTTGTATAGTGATGGTAGCCATCCTATTAAGTGCATATGCGTACTTTAAATTTAAAAAAACAAATAATTAACAGTTACTAGGGCTTGTTGATTTCTAATATGGACCTTTCTCATTTAAAATTTAATTATTTATACAAGATATTGTTATTGCTTATATTAATGGTTTAAAAAAAGTTCGCTATCTAAAAGAGTCAGTCACCATAATGAATTTTATCGGCAACAAAATAAAAAGCCACCCAGTATTTGCAGGACAGGTGGCTTTTCACTATTAAAATGCATGTGCAAAAATATAATAACATATTACTTCCATAAAGACTATATTTTACCGTACAAGCATATGTATAAAAGATGCACTTTTTATCCATCCTTCTTCCATTTGGATATCGAGTAAACTTAGTCATATCAACGATGTATAAAAAGCTGCATATTTGATAATTGTGACCCTGTTAGAACCCTTACTCCCAAAAGGGTTCTTTTTTTGCATGTGTACCGGAAAGAGCTGTTATGTAAACTAGAGATATATATAATATTCATAATAAAAAAGCCTGGTTTGTGGTAATATTTTCTATATGGGAGGTTGGAGAAATTGAAGACAATAGGCTTATTAGGTGGAATGAGTTGGGAGTCATCAAGTGAATATTACAGAATTATTAATCAAACAGTAAATAGAAAATTAGGAGGACATCACTCTGCTAAAAGTGTGATGTATTCTGTGGACTTTGAAGAAATAAAAAAATTACAACATAATAATAGGTGGGATGAAGCAACAAAATTGATGGTTGAAGGAGCTCAATACATTGAAAAAGGTGGAGCTGACTTTTTAGTTATTTGTACAAATACTATGCATAAAATGGCAAGTGAGATTCAGCAGCACATTAGTATTCCTATCTTACATATTGCAGATGCGACATCTAGGAAAATAAAAGATCAAGGGATTAGTAGGATAGGATTGCTTGGTACAAAGTTTACAATGGAAGAGGACTTCTATAAAGGTCGACTTATAACTAATTTCAATCTTGACGTTAACATTCCCAGTAAAAAAGAGCGCGAAATTGTACATGATATTATTTACAAAGAATTATGTTTAGGGAAAATTGAAGAAGATTCCAAAAGTGCGTATCAAAAAATTATAAATGGTTTAATTAATGATGGGATAGAAGGAGTTATATTAGGTTGTACTGAGATTTCCTTACTAATTAATCAGAATGATATCTCCATACCTATATTTGATACAACAGAAATACATGCGCAAGCAGCAGTTGATTGGGCGTTAGAGCTATTCGAAGAGAATAAACTATGAATTTTTGATCGGACTAAAGAAATCAGATTAAGGGGTAGCGATATATGGAGACTGATATGAAATCGTATTGGAATAATCGATATGAGGAAGGAACCATTTGGGGGACAATTGAATGTCCCTCAGCTGTTTTAGCTCATCAATGTTTTGAAGAACAGTTAGTGAAGAATATTATTGTACCTGGATGTGGATATGGACGTAACAGTTTATATTTTGCTCAAAAAGGATTTAAAGTAATGGGATTTGATATTTCAAATAGAGCAATTCATTATGCTCTAGATCAATCAAATAAGTTTTCACTAGAAAATCTTAAATATAAAGTTGGGAGTTTATTTAATCTAGATTTTTCACATGATGAAGAGTTTGATGGAGTTTACCTATCCAATGTTATACATTTATTTTTAAAAGAAGAAAGAAAACAGTTAATTGAAATTATGACTTCTTTACTTAAACCTGGTGGTATCCTGGTTCTTTCTTGTATTTCAGTTTACGATACAGCTAACTATGGACAAGGTGAAGAAATAGAGCCAAATACGTTTATGAAACATAAAAATAAACTATTACATTTTTATAGTGAAGAGGAATTACATGATATCTTAAGCGAGGATTATCAGATAATACAAAAAAAATTACATACTCAAACTGAGCTAGATCCTAGTGGTAAAAAGGAAACGTTAAGACTTTGGTTCGTTGCTGCAAAGAAAAAGATTAAAAGAATAGACTAGTACCCCTAAGCTCACCAATAAAGGCTTCTTAGAACATGTTTTATGTTAACTAGGAGCCTATATATGCTAAAAAGAAAACAACTACCTTCATAAGAAGATAGCTGCTTTCTATTGATAAATTAATTTGTGGATGAAGCCTAACAAGACTTCTTAGGTAGTTTGCTCAAAATTCTTCTCCTGATAGCGTTGGTAGAACCAAATAGCAATAGCTAACCAGCAACCACTAGCAAAATAGCCTCCAATAACGTCGCTAGGATAATGTACACCTAAGTAAATACGACTAATACCTATTGCTAAAATCATTATAATGCTAATAACGATTAAAAGTGTACGTCCCCAGCGAGTCGGAATATGACGCCAAAGCAAAAATGAAAGAACACCGTAAACAGCAAAGGCACTCATGGCATGTCCACTTGGAAAACTATAACCATTGATTTCGATTAATCGATGGAAATCAGGACGTGCACGCTGAAAAAGTAGTTTTAGTAGCTCGTTTAGGATTGGAGAACCTACAATAATTGCAATAAATAAAATAAGCTCTGTTCGATGTTTTAATACTTTATAAAGAAAAAACAAACTAAAGAGAGAAATCACTGCAACGGATGGCGTAGAACCAATGAAAGTAAAGCACTTCATAATAGTGGTTAACCCAGGAGTTTCGAACCCTTGGATAAGCGATATAATAGACCGATCAAATGCCACGATTTTTGATCCACTAATTAAGATAGCCATCCCACTAAAACAAATCAGGGACAACACGCTTAACATAAAAGCAAGTGTAAATTGAAATTTCAACTTCATACTAGATACCTCTAATTTCTGTCCTTTATCAAGCTGCTTTTGATGAAACGTGATAAAGTTTTTTTATTTTTAGATTTTAATGCTTCTTTGCTTTTAAAGTTAGGAGCATTACAAATAAAGAGCTCGTTTTATATGCACATTTACAAAGAGTTATCAAACAGAGGCAGTACAATCGTTACATTTGTTCCTTCACCTTCTTTACTTTCGATATTAATGGTACCGTCGTACTTTTCCACCCATCGTTTGGCTATAGCCAGTCCTAAGCCAAGTCCGCCTTGTTTTCTGCTCCTTGCTTTATCCACCCGATAAAATCTATTTAAAATATAGGGTATATCTTCTTCTGGAATTCCAATTCCTTTATCCATTACTTTAAGGGATACTTTTTCATTGATTAGAGAACAGCCTATAACTACCTCTTTCTCTTCCTTCTTAGAATATTTGACTGCATTATCTAACAAAATGATTAATATTTGTTCTAGATGGCGAGAGGAAATATTTACATACAGATTTTCATGCGTATGTTTTATTTTAAACTCATAGTTGCTATACAGCACTTCAAAATTCCTTACAACATGTTGAATAGTGGCTAATACGTTAATAGGTTCAACATCTACAGGATTTATCAGACTATTTTCAGCGCGAGATAGCTCTAATAATTCTTGTACCAGATTCGTTAAACGTTCTACTTCTTTCAGACTGGATTTCAAGGATTTATCTAATACTGCCGCATCATTTTTCCCCCAGCGATTTAACAATGTCAAATGGCCTTGAATAATGGCTAACGGAGTCCTTAATTCATGTGAAGCATCCTCTACAAACTGTTTTTGCTGTAAAAAGGAGTCTTCTAAGCTATCCATTAACTCATTAAATAAACTCCCCAATTGAGCAAACTCATCGTTTTTTTCATTAACCGGAACCCGTTCCTCAAGGCCATTTGTTTTTATTTTTTTCATCGTTAATGTTAACGCTTGAATGTTAGATAGTATTTTCTTTGCTAAAATAGTTCCACCTAGAATACTAAAGATTAGTGAGCCTATTCCTGCAGCAAGCATTAATAAAAAAATCTTGTCCATAAAGGCATCGGACATCTCCATATTTCTAACAATTTCAACGGTTCCAGTGAAGTTGTTGGTGACAATTGGAGAACGAAGAACGAGTAGACGTTCATCGTGGTTTCGAACCACTTTATACTCTTGGTGCTTCACTGTTTTCGGTTGCTGCCAGTTTGGTGAAACATTGTTTGAGGTACTGGTTATAATGTGCCCTTTCTTATCAAGAACACGAATCAACTGATTCTTTTCATTAATTTTTGATAAGTACCCTTCACTTTTTTCAATTTGTTTTAAAGATAAAGGTTCATCATCAGATTGAATAAAAGCGAGAACCTCGTTTAATTGATGAATACCATTTTGCTTCTCATAATTTAAAATACCGTTATCAATCACAATATATTGAAAGAGGTTATACGAGAGAAAAAGTAAAAATAAAAACATGGAAGACCATAACGTTATCTTCCATCTTACAGGTAAGTCTTTTATATAATTTATCCACTTTCTCATTTAAACATCACGCATCACGTACCCAACCCCTCTGATGGTCTGAATATATAACTCTTTATCCTCTGCACTTAATTTGTTTCTTAAATATCTAACATATACATCTACAACATTCGTTTCAACAACTGAATCATATCCCCACACTTGCTCTAAAAGTATATCTCTCGTTAATACTTTATTAACGTTACGCATGAAAATAGCTAGAAGTTCAAATTCTTTGTTCGTGAGTTCAATCAGCATTTTCTCTTTCATCACCGTTCTTGATTCCAAATCAAGTTCAATATCTTTGAATGTTAATAGTAGCTTCTGATCAACTATCTTCTTGTTTTCTTGACGTCTAAAAATAACTCGCATCCTTGCAAATAATTCTTCAATGGCAAATGGTTTCGACAAATAATCGTCAGCTCCATTATCAAGACCCATTACTCTGTCCATAACACTATCCTTGGCCGTTAACATAATAACAGGGGTATTCTTAGTTGTTCTTAGCCTTCTACACACTTCAATGCCATTTAACCCAGGCATCATTAAATCAAGTAATATAATATCGTAATCCTGCTTAGTTGCTTTATCTAAACCAGTACGACCATCATAAGCTACGTCAACTAAATATCCCTCATATTTTAATTCTAATTCTAAAAATTCTACTAGTCCTTCTTCATCCTCTATAATTAGTACCTTTTGCATATAAAATATTCTCCTTTATCTAAGAATGAAAGAATATAGAAACTTATAAAAATCAAACTTTTATTTTCTTACTTTTTCAATTCCTGACATTTTGACTTTTCTTTATTTTTGCGAATAACTTTAAAAATGAAATAAAGCCCAAAAGCTATAACTGAAAATACTAAAGCCAAATTCACATATGATCCAGAAATTTGATTAATTTGTCTCCAATTGCTTCCTAAAGTTTTTCCAAGGTAAATGAATAAAATACTCCAAGGAACGATGGCAGCAATCGTATATAAAATAAAGCGAGTAAAAGCCATTTTTGTAATTCCAGCAGGAATTGAAATAGCATGTCGAATGATAGGAATAAAGCGAGTAAAAAAGACTACACCTGCCCCATACTGATTGAACCATGTTTCGGATTTTTCGAGATGCCTTGGACTTATTAAGAGAAATTTTCCGTATCTCAATAACAAAGGCCTTCCCCCATAAGAACCTAATACATATAAAAATATTTGTGCAATTAAGCCTCCTATTGTTCCAGCAATTGCGGCTCCTATAAAGGTGATTTTTCCTTGGGAGACAAGAAATCCTGCATAGGATAATACGATTTCACTAGGAATTACTTCTACCATTAATGCTGATGCTATACCTATGTATCCCAGCTTTGAAAGGTAAGCAAATGCAGCTGTAATAAATGTTTTCATTATTTCCGTCCTTCCTTAAGCACTTTTCTTCAATTTATCAAATGAAAATTAGATTTAAATAAAAAAAAGATTAAGAAAAAATGAAATTACTTCTTAATCTTCTTTAATGAACGATATAAGGTTGTTTTTGAAATTCCTGTAGCCTCTTGAATTTGCATAACTGTCATTTTTTGAGATAAATATAAAGAAATGGCTTCATTAAGCTTTTGTTGATTAACTTTAGGCCTTCCGCCGTTCCTTCCTCTAGGCCTACCTGTTTTTAAACTTGCTACTTTGCGTTCATGAAGGATGTTTCGACTAAATTCACTGAGAATTTCTAAAGTCTTAAACATGATCTTTCCTGTTGGTATACGTGTATCAAGCTGGTCCTCAATACTAACAAATATAATACCTTTTTCTCGGATATAATTCGTAATCTCGAGTAATTGAGTAATGGAATCTGCTAGGTGCTTTAGTTTACGTACAACAAAAATGTCACTGGGCTTTAATAAATCTAAAATCCTTAGTACTTGAATATCTTTCGTTTCTGATGTAGAGTTTTTCGAGTGGAAAATTTGATTACAACCATATTTTTTTAATGTCTCTATTTGTAACTCTAAGGTGTAATCATCATTACTATATCCTACATATCCCACTATCATCGATGTTACCTCCTATATAACGAATAGGTATTACGAAGAGAATTTTTAAGTTAGGTTTTTCTAAATAATAATAAAAATGGTGCTTTACATTTCTTTAATCGTGTATCCTATACCTCGAACTGTTTGAATAAAAGGTGAATTAAAACCTTCTTCAATCTTCTTTCTTAAATAGCTTATATAAACATCCAGTACATTTGTATCTCCCTCGTATTCATATCCCCACACATTTAGCAAAATACCTTCACGTGTAACCGTTTTATTTTTGTGAAGGACTAAATATACCAATAAATCGTATTCTTTAGGCGTTAAGCAGATATCTTGTCCAGCTCTAGTTACTTCTCTTGAATCCATATTGATAATCACATCGTTAATTAATAATAACGAATATTTTCCCGTTTTTTCTCTAGTAGCAAGATTCTTATAACGTAGCAAAGAGCGTATTCGCGCTAATAATTCTTCCGTTTTAAAAGGCTTAGTTATATAATCATTTGCTCCATGATCCAACCCCATTACCTTGTCTAGTGTTGAGTTACGGGCTGTTAAAAGAATGATAGGTACGTTAATTTCTCTTTTTCTTAATTTACGTAAAACCTCGATACCACTCATTTTAGGTAGCATAATATCAAGTAAAATTAAATCAAACGTATCTGATAAGGCCGTCTCGAGCCCGCACCTTCCATTGTTTTCAATTTCAACTTGGTAATCCTCATGTTCAAGTTCCATTTTCAATATATTCCCTATCTCTACTTCATCTTCCACAATTAAAATACGTTCTGTCATATGATCCCTCTTTTCAAGCTCTACATTTATTTATAGCTTTCTGCTTTACTTGTCGTTTTTTCCATCGCCAATAGAAATATATAGCTGCTACAAGCCAACATCCCATCGTAAAATAGGAACCTATAATATTACTAGGATAATTTAACCTAAAATAAATTCGACTTATTCCAATGCCCAAGATGATGACAGAAGCGATACACACTAAGAGAAAACGCCCCCATAGTCTAGAACTAGGACCCCATAATTGAATTACTAGTATTGCGTATACAACGATTAGACTTACTGTATGTTCGCCTACGTGTTGAAGGCTATAACCACTGACTTTAATTAAGTGATGTAAATCTGGACGACCAATAGAGTAAAACATTTTTTGTATCTTATTAAGTATGAAAGATCCACTGATAATCCCCAAGAATAAAATAAGTTCAGTCCTATATTTGAATATTTTATAGAAGAGACATAGGCTTCCAAAAGAAAGCGTTACAATAAAAGGGGTGGACCCTAGAAATATAAAAACGTTCATTATTCTTTTAGATATAGGGAACCTGAGGTGTTGAACATAAGATAAAATGAGGCTATTAATATGAATATATGTTTCCCCACTAATTTTAAAAAAAATCATGTCCACAAAAATGATTAAATATAGACTTGAAATAAAGGCCACTAGAAATTGGATTTTAAAATTCATATAATACATGCAATCCCTTAAATGCGAATTTTCGGAAATCATAATGTGATGTCCCACTTTTTATCTATTGTTTTTTTGCTTTAATCACCATTACTTCACTAATATCATTAAAAGTAGATGAGGGTTTTACAACAGCCAATTGTGTTAATCCATACTCATCGGGTTGTACTTTAATCACTTTTCCTAAAGTCAATCCCCCTTGGAATATGGAACTGATGGGAGAAGTTTGAACTTTATCCCTTACATTAACCTGAGCGTCACTAGGGATTTTTTTAACAATTAAATTCCCCTTCTTTTCATCATAGTTTTCTAATGTTCCATTCACATTTTTCTTATCTTTTAAAATTACCGCCATACGATTTGTCCGAAGGTTTGAGCTAATTAGTTCTACCATAGAATTTGATGTAAAAACTTTAGATACCTTCCCAATAACTCCATTTGCATTAAGCACATTCATATCTACTTTTATCCCTTGCTTAGCTCCCTTATCAATAATTAACTCATTATCCCAATTACTTATTGAACGATCAATTACAGTAGCAGATATAGGATTATAAGCTTTCATTCTATTTTGAACTTTTAAAAGTTCTGTTAGTTCTTTATTTTCATGTTTTAACTTATAAACATTCGCTTCAGCCTGACTTTGAGTGGCTAGTTCATTCTTTAGGGTAGCATTCTCTTTGTAAGTTGCAAATAACTGACTCAATTGTTGAGACTCACTCCAAGAAAACTTGTCTAAAAAAGGCATGCTGCCTTTGTATAAGATCCCAATAAAAATGAATGCCCCTACAGTTAAAATTCCTCCTACTAAAACATATCTGTATCTTTTTCTCTTTTTTTGAAAACGTATCAAATCTACACCTTCCTACCATTAGTCATGCTATTTACAATGTTACTAACTATTTCTTAAAGATTTATTAATTCACTTTAATTAAACGCACGTATACCACTCTTTAGAAGGTTAAAGAGTGGTATATATGGATGCTTCTAAAGTTTTTTATAAAGATATTCACCCTTATTTTTGATGAATAAAGGGCACTTGATCCTTTTTCGTTTTAGTTAGATAAATGACTAAGCTTAAGATTACTAAAAGAAATATTGCACTTGTTCCCATTGTTCCTAATCCAAGTCCACCAGCATGATGAGACTGTGACAGGTAGTCTCCTACAGAAGCTCCTAAAGGACGAGTTAAGATATAAGCAATCCAAAAAGAAAGAACAGCAGGAAGCTTAAAACGATAGTAAGCAATTGTTACAATTCCAATTAATACAGCAAACATTAAGGCTGACTTCCAATAACCCATGTGAAGGCTTTCTGCAATAAAGTCTCCTGCTGCAGTACCTAGCGCAAACGTAAAAAGAATCGCTAACCAATAAAAAGCTTCTCGCTTGCGTGTAAAAATAGAGTGAATAGATAGTGTTTTCTCATTTGCATACCATACAAAAAATGTAATGGACAGTAAGAGAGCAAAAACAATATTGCTAACCTCAAGAGGCACTCCAAAATGATCAGTTAGGTTATCTGTAACAAGAGTACCCACGACGCTAATTAATAAGACTGTTAGCCAATAGATACTAGGTACATATTTTTTCGCCTTAAATTGTAAAAATAACACGATAGCAAGCAGTATACCCATGATATAGGTTGTATTCGTTAATCCTAGATGTAAATTTTCATTCAAAAAATCAGCAGCTGTTTCTCCAACCGTAGTTGCCATAATTTTGATAATCCAAAAGAAAATTGTCACTTCAGGTACCTTATTCAGTATTCTCTTTGTTAGAGAATTAGAATTCGAAGTGTTTTCCACTTGGGTCATATTTATATCATTATTTTCCACCTCTGAATCGAACGCCATTTATAACGCCTCCCCTATCTTTCTAGTGTTTACTCTTATTTTTCCTTTTTTGTTTTAATGTGTTGCATAAATTTAATTTAATAGACTGGGATGAAATTAAGATGAGAATAAAATGAGAATTTCATAAAAAATATATTATGTATGGATTCTAAAATGATTGTTAGATTTTAAGAATTCAATTAGGACAAAGTAGGAATGTTTGTTAATAAAGTAGGTTTCTTTAAACATATCACTTCCGATAAATTACATTATGGTGTGTAATAAAGATACGACAGCAAATAGACCTGCAATGGAAGACTTGAGCCGATGAGCCTTGAAAGGGACTCGCACGGTTCCTAGGGGAGGAAGGGGCAGTGATGACCCTAACTTATCCAACTTAACTAGATTTTTGTATCCTATATAGATTTAAAATAAAATTGGGGTTTTTTAGTCCTTTTTATTTCATACTTTCATTTTTGTAATTAAAACCCATTATTTTGTATGAATGATGTAGAATGAAATGTAAGTGTTAAGAGGAGGAGTGTTATGATAGATCTTTCCTACAAGTCGAAGATTAAGGATTTTCATAATAAAATGAATAATCAATTTGGTTTCAAAATATTAAATATTTTAAATGGACAGGTAATGTATGAGGTGTTTCAAACAAATAAATTATTGGCAAAAGGTGAGTCTATTCCTTTTAATGAAGCCATGTGCTCACATGGGACAAGTGTTGCAATATTCAGTGACGAATTTATAAATTTAAGGGCTTTAGGACATAAGGTATCTATACAAGAATACAAAAATCTCACTATGACACCCTTGAAACAACTGTTTGAAAAAGAGTATAAATGTATAGTCTTGTGGTTTGGTGATGATATGTTTTGTCAAATAAATATGTTAACGGTGCTAGCATATTTAGAACAAGTGGCGTATAAGGGGAAAGTATTTTTCAATATGATTAATGAAATGACTTATGAGATTGAAACAACTGAAATATTTTTAAGCAGTTATAAAAAGGTTTATCAACAAGTATTGATAGATCATCAGTTCCCTAACATAAAAGTAATACCTAGCATGTTTGAAGGAATTAGGTTATACATGGAATATATAAAGGCCGATAATGAAATCATAACGTATATAAGAAAAAATGAAGATCAATCACAAAATGAATTGTTAGAAAATTTATTCCAGTCATTTCCTCAGTATGGTCTAGGAGATGTGCAATATTTAAAAATTATTGAGACTATAGGCAAAGTTTAGCACTTTGCTTATAGTCTTTTTTATAGAGAAATTAATAATTTGTCAACATGTTATAAGCTTCTACCTATAAACCCTTGATATTACTCAATTTATAGAGGGAGCTCTATATATCATATACAGCCTAAAAACAGAAAAAACAACTGGGTTCATTCAGTTGTTTTTTCTGTTTCATGAATGATAATCAATGTTTGGCCGACGTTGCAGAACGTCTTAAGTAGTTTGCTCAAAGCTTTAATAATAATTCTTTAAATTTACTTTCTTCTACATTAAATTCTAATTAGTTATATAAAAAGACTTTTATTGCAGGAAATTATAAGAAGTATGTTGAATAAATAGTATCAATTTCCGTATGTTTGATATTAAATGTTGGATCCAAATTAATTCCTATTAGGAAAATTGGAGGAATTGTGAGTGTCAAAGGAAGAGAGTAAGCTTGATCAGGAATGGATAAGTCTTATGAAGAAATCATATCAATTAGGTCTCTCAATCGTAGAAGTAAAAGAATTTATATATTTAAACTAAAAAGAGCCTGTTTCTAAATGATTCAGGCTCTTTTTGGTTCTGATAATTGTGATTATTGTAACTAAATCTGTATACGATATACAGCTTAAAAAGAGAAAAAAACTACCTTATTTTGTGTGGTATGCTCCCCTTATAATAGACAAGTAAAAGAAAGCAAATAATATAGACTGCTGTTAATTCATCACTCAAGGAAATAGCTAGTCCCTTTACAAAAACTTTCATAATGGTGTTTTACCTAGAAGTATAAAAGTTTTATAAGTCACTCTTTTTTTTCATTTTTTTTCAAGCGTTCTCCTAGCCCATCCATAATGATTTTAATAAATTCTTTTTCTGAAATACTGCAATAAGATTCAAGTGGCTTCAATACTGAATCGGGACGGATTTTTATTTCGATTATATTATGAGTACACTTTCTAATTTCCATCCACTTTTCGTCTGTTAATTGAAATGATAAATGTGCTCCCATAACATTCTCTCCAACTTTCTCTAATATGTTTGTATTAGATAGAACTTTTAAATGGTTATAAATTAGGTGACATAATCATTTTTATTTATATTAATGCTTTGCAAGCTGTATTTACTCTACTGACCTGAGCTCCAATTACAACTGTAGCATCTAGTTCGACACAATGTGTAACTTTGGGGATTAGTCCATTTTGAGCAAATATCTCAGCCGTTTGCAAGACCTGTTTCTGGCTAGTCTCGACAAGTAAATAACCACTGGGCGCCAGCCATATTGGTGCTTCAGAAGCTACCCTTTTTTGGACACCTAGACCTTCCATCCCTCCATCGAGTGCCACCCTATTCTCATATTTACGTGCCTCCTGGGGTAACAACTCGATTGAATCTGTAGGTACGTAGGGCGCGTTTGCGACCAAGATATCGACACGGTTATGTAATGCGGATGGAAGGGGATGATAGAGGTCACCTTTATACACATTCCCCCCAAAGAAAGTAGTATTGTGACGTGCACACCTTACTGAAGCTGGATCGATGTCGGTTGCATACAGCTCAATGTGGCCTATAACTTTGGCCAGGGCGGCTCCAACTGCACCCGTACCACAACACAAGTCAACTATGATGGATCCTGGAGTAGTAAGAGAAGCTGCCTGTTGAACGAGAAACTCAGTGCGCCGACGTGGTACGAAGACTCCCTGTTCCACTTTTATTCGCATACCGCAGAAATCTGCCCAACCAACAACGTACTCAAGGGGAAGACCAGTTGCTCGCCGTTCCACCATGCCGATGAGTGTGTCCAATGTCTGGGCCTCTGAAATAAGTAATCGAGCCTCATCTTCTGCAAAAACACAACCGGCAGTTCTAAGCTTGTTTATTATAATTTCTTCTGTTTTCTTGTCTATATAATTATGAATCTGTTTCTCCATTCATTTCACCATTCCAAATACCTTATTGAAGTTATGTTCATTGATAACTAATTCCTTGGAATTTAGAGGAATCCTTCTTCAACCGTTCTTTAATTACATAAGCAAGGTGTATATTATATAGCTAGTTAAGTTAGGTAGGAGGACATTCTTGAGAGTATCTTCCTACCGTAACTAGTAAAGAGGATTGCGTATAATGGAAGCTGCAAAAACTTAAAAAGCCTATACTTTCTTAATTATAATCGATGAAATCTAACAATAAAGTTCATTAAATTAAACTTTTGGCAATGTATGACTAAGTCCTTTGCCAATAAGGTTGGCTGAAACTGGTTTCTTTCCTATTTCCCTAGCCCATATCGATAATTGTCCAATATGGTGTATTTCGTGAGCAATCATATGACGCATAACTTCTCCCCAAGTATCAGTTGCTATCCTTCCGTCTGGTTGTGGATCATAAAGAATATTGTTTTCCTTTTCTGCATTCCAACCCCTAACAAACTCTCTTACCTCAAACTGAAAGTTTGTATCTAGCTGGCGAACTTTTTCTAAGCTTTGATATTCCTCAAAACTCTCCTGAAAATCATCCTTTCCCTGAAGAACGCGAACCCAACTCCACTCTACATCAACAATGTGAAAGAGAGTATGTAATATTCCTCCTACTCCCCCTGTTCGTTTCCGAAGCAATTCCTCTAGTGGAATATTCTCACACCATTGATACCACTCTTCTCTAACCAACCAGTTATAATGAAACATAGTTTGCAAACTAATTCCTCCGTTTACTGTATTTTTCACTTTGTCTCTTTTTTAATGGGGTTATTAATTAGTTCGACAAATATTTATAGATACCTATCTCATTGGAATAGGGCAAGGTAATACATAGGGTCGTATAGGCTGTTTTATTCCTAGAAACTACATTATGGTAACTAAGAATAAATACTATATACTACTTATGAACATAAAATGGACAGAATTCATAAAGGGTTTTTTATAAATGAGACGAAGTAAATTATTTGAATGGCTATAAGTCGATGTCAAGGTGATTGGTTCTTTAAAATAAAGATACCCTAATACCACTTTTGAACAATGAATAAAATTCCATTCGACAATAAAATAATATTAAATTGTAATGGGTGGAGGAATTTCAATGGATTTGTATTACGAAGTTAATGGGCATGGCCATCCTGTTGTTCTCCTAACTGGTGGTGCTGATGTACGGAACTGGACATTTATGGTACCTCTTTTAGCAAAACACTATAAGGTTGTTGCTTGTGATGGACGTGGGACGGGGAAATCACCGGTCCCTGTAGAAGATGTCAACCCTGTTAAAGATTTGCTGTCACTACTTGATCATCTAGAAATCAGCCAGGCAACGCTTATCGGTCACTCAATGGGTGGTCAAATTACTACTGAATTCGCTCTGAATTATCCTGAAAGGGTTTCAAAACTTGTTTTGCTTGCGCCTGGATTATCTGGGTTTACCTATTCCAAAGAATTTGAAGAGAACATGAAGAAGATTCATCAAGCTGCCCCAGATATAGATAAGATGGTTGAGCTTTTGCTCGGCGATTCATCGTATCGTGTTCTAACGATGAGTCCTCACCGGGGTTTAATGGTTCAAATGCTCAAGCACCATATGAATCGAATGTTTGAATGGCCAGCCGTTAACTTGATTTGGCAGCAACCATTGGCAATCGAAAGATTAGGAGAATTGACGACTAAAACATTGTTGATAATTGGTAAGGAGGATTCACCTGATAACCTTCGTATGGCTGATTACTTTCGAAAGCACTCAGATGCTCGCATCATAGAAATTCCAGGTGCTGACCATATGGTCAATCTCACCCATCCCGAGAAATTGTATCATCAGATTAATGATTTTATAAAGAGATGAAATGTTAGAAAGTATCCCTGAAATGGTACATGAAACGAGAAGGCCGATGTTTTTAATAATCGTAGCAGAAAAGAACTAATTTGTTTCATGAAGAAGAATTAATTGATTAAATAATTAAAAGGTGTCCTAATTTACCAAGGGACACCTTTTTTTGTTTCCTAGAAGCCGTATTATGTAAACTGATTTTGTATATCATATACAGCTTAAAAAAACGAAAAACCAACCTCTGAGTCCTAAAGGTTGGTTTTTCTGTAACGTATCAAGGGTTTAAGAATGATACCTCACGTATCTTGAGTAGTTTGCTCAAGTTATCAATGACTTATGTATTAAAAGAAAAAACCACCTGATTTGTCAGAGATAGGTTTTTCTTTTAGAAAATCTGCATGTGAGTAGTTTGCTTACCATAGTTAATAACTATACATAATATAATAAAAAAGAAAGTCTACTGGGGATCTCAGTAGACTTTCTTTTAGTTCAATTATAAAACCCAGAAGTTAATTTTATTGCTTATTATAAGAATATGTACATTTACTCTTTTTATAACCTGTACTAACATATAAATCCAGTGAAAAGGATGGTTCTTTCACTGGATTTATACGAGGTGTATTTATTTAATACATTATAGCATCGTAGATAGTTTGCACAAATACATTTTTTATTATCGATCCTAGTTCTTAAAAATAATGATTTTCATATACTATAGAGCCCGGAAAAGCTAATCTTCTTTTGGAACTCAACTTTCAAAAGTAGAGAGAAAACACCCTGACTATTGAGAACATAGTTAGGGTGTTTTCGTTTTGGTAATACTTACCACAAAAAAGCTACTGGTGCATAAGCCAGTAGCTTTTTTGACAACGCAATTAGAAGTTAGTATAGATAGTACTTCACATCATGAGTAGTTTGTTCATATTATAGACAGCTTATGTATTAAAAAAAGCCTACCTGATTTGTCAGAGGTAGACCTTTTTTAGAAACTGTATCTGTATATAAATAGTGTGGCTCGATATTGGTCTTTTATTCATAATGAAAAATCTCCTGATTGCTTTTGTATCAGGAGATTTTTTGAGTAGCATGCTGTCAACTCGAAAAGTGGAGATTACCAAACGGAAGCTTCACAGCGTCTTAGATAGTTTGTTCAATTTAGTAAGAATTTATGTATAAAAAATAGAAAACTACTGGTGCCTAATCAGTAGTTTTCTCCGTAAATAGTGCTTATTTAGAAGTTGTTTTGAAATCATATATTGACCTCTAGATTAGTATGCTTACGAAATAAACGGTTATACAAAGAAATAGCAAAAACCTCACCTTATATAACGAAAGATAGGCTTTTTGTTTGAAACAGAAACTGTACATTAAAGTAGTTCTTTTAAAAATAAGATGGTCATATATTCCAATTAAAGCTTGAAAAAATCTTCTTCCCTAGGGACTCAACATTCACAGGTGAGAAGAAAATAAACTCACTATATGCTAAATAGTGAGTTTATTTTGATTATCTTGTAAATTTAGACGTAGAAAACCCTACTGATAAGATCAGTAGGGTTTTCTATTTAAGAAGGTAGCTGGTGAATGAACTTCACTTCTAGAATAGTCTTCTCTATATATTGCATAATATACATTAAATTACCAATAAGCATGGTGGTACAATGAATTGGGACACATATGTTATTTTTGAGGTTGTGGTACTTTTCTAAATAGAAAAGTACCCTTCTTTTTTTCTTAATCGATGAGATACCTTTAAGAAAAGGATTGCAATAATAATTGCAATCCTCTTCCCACATGGCAACTATTATTTAAATAACAAGGAAGTGAAGAAGGTATTTCAGTTATCTATGGAGAGAAATAAATCCATCACTTTCTTTATTATCACAGTTGAACCACCTTTTATTCAGTTAATACTTTCCTTGTATCTATTTTTGTGTAATCCATATGATAAGTGCATACACAAGGGAGGTGAAACAATATGTCAAACAACAGTGGTAATAACAATGATTTATTAGTACGTGGTGCTGAACAAGCAATCGATCAAATGAAATATGAAATCGCGAGCGAGTTTGGTGTAAACCTTGGTGCTGAAGCGACTGCACGTGCAAACGGTTCAGTAGGTGGGGAAATCACAAAACGTCTTGTAGCTACAGCTCAACAACAATTAGCTGGTGGTTTCTCAGGCCAATCAGGTACTTCTCGTTAATTTTAAAGCGCACATGTAAATTTAATACCCTTTATGGCTTTAGTTACCTGTCTTTGGCAGGTAACTTTTCCGTTGTTTATAGAACAAAAAGACTGTCTCTTTTGGAGATAGTCTTTTGTTCTACTTTAAGGAAAATTTAGTTGTGAACTTACAACGAAATTGATCCCTTGGATCTCGAATAGTTTAATTCATTTATTTAAAAATATACGTACCAACAGAAAAAAGAATGACAAACAAGGTGTCATTCTTTTTCCTGCACATGGCAAGTGTATAGATTTTATCACAAGGAAATGAAACATGTAATTCCACTTTTTACAGCGTAATTTGTTTCTACCCTTTAGTATGATCAATGGATGAGGATTTATCCATCCATTAATTACCATGTATATACCCCTTGTATAATAGGAAACTTAAGAAAAACAAGGAGGTGACACAACATGGCAAACAACAAAAGCAGCAACAACAACGAATTATTAGTACGTGGTGCTGAACAAGCAATCGACCAATTAAAATACGAAATCGCGAGCGAATTTGGTGTAAACCTTGGTGCTGATACAACTTCACGTGCAAACGGATCAGTAGGTGGCGAAATCACTAAGCGTCTTGTACAAATGGCTGAGCAACAACTTGGCGGCGGACGTTTCTAAAACAACTTTATAAATGATGGCTGAAGGAAGAATGGGAATCCATTCTTCCTTTCATTATGGGAATTTTCTATTATCATAGGCAGAAGACCAAATAAAAACGTATATAAATCAAAATAAAAAAACCGCCTAAGAAGGCAGCTCTCTTTATAACAAGGGTATTGTGGTCTATCCTAGTCCATGCATCTTGATTAGTTTACCTAAAATAGTGAATAGTATTCCTTAATAAAACTATCTTTTGTATATATGGAAGAATAATAAAACAAGGTATGGAGATGTTAAGCATGTGCATAGTGAGAAAGGTGGCACATTATTATGAATATGTTAAGGAGGATAACAATGGGTATTTTAAGTGGAAATCCTACAGAAGAACCAATGCATTATGGTGAGGTATTTGGAACATGGTCATATCTTTCTACCTCAAAAGGGTTAGTAGCTGGTTATCAAACCTTTCTAAATCATGTAGGAGACAAGGAACTACATAAACTAGTCCAAGAAACAATTGAACAATGTCAGCAAGAAATGAAGGGAATAGAGACTCTATTAAAAGAGAATGGTGTGGCTCTACCGCCAACTCCTCCTGAACGTCCAGAAGCATGCTTAGATGATATCCCAGTAGGTGCACGTGTTCAAGATCCAGAAGTCGCAGCAGCTATCTCAATGGATATAGCTGCTGGTCTAGTAGCTTGTAGCCAATTGATCGGCCAATCAATTCGTGAAGATATTGCAGCCATGTTTGCACAAATTCACATGCAAAAAGTAGCTCTTGGTGGAAAGTTTCTACGACTTAACAAAGAAAAAGGCTGGTTAATTCCCCCACCACTTCATAAGTCTAAACAAACGGATTGTTAATGAGCTTTCTATAAGATGCAAAAAGGTGTCTCTTAGCAAATAGGGATACCTTTTTATTTCCGATAACTGTGATTATACTAACTAAGAGTGTATGACGTATACAGTCTAAAAATAGAAAAAGACCATCTCTTCCCAGTCAAAAGAGATAGTCTTTTTCTGTAAGTTGAATTAACCATAGTCGTTAGATGATGCTCTATTGCATCTTGAGCAGTTTGCTCACTAGGTAAAAGATTATACAAAAAATAAAAAAGAACCCTTTGCTAATCAAGGCAAAGGATTTACTGCGGTTAATTTACATAAATTAAATATTAAAATGGTAATATTAATTATAAAATTAGCGTTCTAAGCCATAATAGGCAAGACTATTCGACTTACAATTATTTTTTGATACTTGAAATATTTATTCATATTTACTGCATTCGAGAGTGGGTGTAGTCTAATGCTCCATAAAGACTGTTGAAAGTGACGATATCATTTAATTTTACACCTAACTGAACCATTGTAAGAGCAATTTCAGAGCGAATGCCACTTAATACAACATCTATTCCTATCAGCTTCAAAGCCGCAACTACTTTGAAAAGTTGGTCTGCCACCATGGTATCAATAATAGGTACAGCAGATAGATCAATAATTAACCAACTTAGTTTGTAAGTATCACCTTGTTTCAATGCATTTTCCATTAAAATTTGAGCTCTATGTGTATCAATCTCTCCTACAAGAGGAATTACACCAATTTCTTTTGTTAGACGCACTACAGGTATAGATAGTTCATCTATAGCGTACTGAGCAGATTGAATCTTATCTGTATATTCTTTCATATAAGATTTGCTTACCCAATGTACAGCTTTATCTACTACTAAATTATATCTAGATATAACCTTAGAGAACAAATCAAAAGAAAAATTTTCTTTCTTTGCTTCTTCTGTAATGATTTCTCCAATTTGATTTCGATAATAACTGATTTCTTCTAAAGCAATATCTAAAGGAAGTTGAAGAGTTGTTAATACATTTGCTACTTCCATTCCCCACTTTTCTAAGATTTGAAAAGTATGATCTTCATTAATAGATATAGATTCTGCATAGATTCTAATTAAATTCTCTCGCCAAGGAACCAATTGAACATACACATCATGATTATAAAAATGATAGTGTCTTTTTTGTTCAGCTAATTCTTCTTTTTTATGTAAGATTACAGCCGTAATCTGTTGTAATTTTTTATTTAGCAATACATCTTCCATTTTTTCACCTACTAAACATCATGATTATGTAGTAAAAGCATAACATATATAAGTTTGTAGTAAAATGGATCAACATATACAAAAACTAGGTAACTTAAATCGTACGACTGAGTGATTGCAACGTGTTTTTTTATCACCTTACTTTATTAGCAAGGAATCTATTGATTACGAGGTTTCTGTAATTGTGATTATGTTAACTACAGATGTATGTCATATACAGTATAAAAAAACGAAAAACCAACCTCTGAGTCCTAAAGGTTGGTTTTTCTGCTCTTGGAGAAGAGATTCGTGTTGGACATTGGATGCCTCACGGCGTCATGAGTAGTTTGCTTAACATAGTCAGTAACTATACATAATAAAAAAGAAAGTCTACTGGGGATCTCAGTAGACTTTCTTTTCGTTCATTTATAAAACCCCGAAGTTAATTTTACTTCTTGTTATAAGAATATGTACGTTTATTCTCTTTATAACCTGTACCAATATATAAAACCAGTTGAAAAAGTGGTTCTTTCACTGGCTTTATACGAGGTGTATTTATTTAATGCATTATAGCATCGTAGATAGTTTACGCAAATTCATTTTGTATTATAAATACTGGTTCTTAACTACTGCTGATTTTCATATACTATAGAACTCGGAAAAGCTAATCTTCTTTTGGGACTCAACCTTCAAAAGTAGAGGGAAAGCACCCTGACTATTTAAAATATAGTCAGGGTGTTTTCGTTTTGGTAATCCTTATTGAAAACAGAAAAAAGCTACTGGTTCATCAGGGACCAATAGCTTTTTTCGTGAAGCAATTAGAAGTTAGTCGTGATGATCTTACACATCTTGAGTAGTTTGCTCAAGTTATCAATAACGTATGTGTCACAAAGAAAAACCCACCTGATTTGTCAGAGGTGGATTCCCTTTAGAAATTCTACATATAGTTAGTTTGCTCAAAATACTATTAATTATCCGTCTGTATAAGAGTCGAGTATAAATTACTTTTAATAGGGGTTCCGAAAATATTGATTATTTTAACTTCTATGTCTTAGTAATTATATCTTCAACTCTTTATTTAAGAGCAATAAGAACTTTGCTTGAGATTTCTCATTATGAATCATTCTTTTAACACGAAAATTACTTTGTAAGTAAGCTCTGACTTCTCTATTTCCGATAAGTAGTGAATAGTATTGGTTATTCTCATAAATCTTTTTAAACCATTCTTGTTGCCTTAGTAACCTAATATTACTATCAATTTTCCTTGTATCTAAAACGCCCGTGCTGAATCCTACCCCACCTGAAAGGAGATCAGATATAAAGTCAATCATTAATACATCTCACCTTATTTTATATTTATGGCCTATTATAACTTTATTTAGCTATTATTTATATTTCATTAGGTTTCCGATAAGGCGTTTTATGTTAATTAGAATGACTACTTAACATTAAATTTATAAATAAAAGCTTACTTCTAATTTGGTTTTTATTACAGATGGAAGGCATAAACGATATGAAATACATTGCGACATTGTATTTCATAAAAAAAATTGTTAATATAAAGGTACAATTATGAGAGGACTGATGAATGGACGATGATTAACTAATCTATATTTTTATTTGAAATGAATAACTTCAAACTACAAAATATAGGATTAGTCTATCCATTTTTATAAATCAGTTCATACTTTATTTGTCATTATTCCAATGGCAAATAAGCACTTATTTAACATAAGTGAAAGACTAATCCTTCCAATTACAAACTGGGAGGATTTTTTATGTTCTCCTAGGTAGGCTTAATATTTTTTAATGCTGCAACTTAATCTAATGAATAAAGGAGAGAGAGAAATGAGCAATTCAGACACTATTGTGACGCATGTAATACTCTGTATAAGTCGTTAATATCCATCAAACTTATAACAGAGTAATTTAGAATAGATGGATGTGCCGACTTTGTATAAAAAGTAAAAAGTGTTGCTATACAAAGGAGGAATTATGATGTCAATGATACAAGTTCAAAATTTAACTTTTTCTTATCCAAGTAGTTTTGACAATATTTTTGAAGACGTAAACTTTCAAATAGATACGGATTGGAAACTTGGATTTATCGGTAGAAATGGACGAGGTAAAACAACATTCTTCAATTTATTATTAGAGAATTATGAGTATAGTGGGGAAATCATTTCTTCTGTAGAATTTAATTATTTCCCTTATCCAGTTTCGGATAAAGACAAGTATACTCATGAAATCTTAGAAGAAATCTGCCCCCAAGTAGAATATTGGGAATTTCTTCGTGAAATATCCTATTTGAATGTTGATGCGGAGGTCATGTACCGACCATTTAAAACATTATCTAATGGGGAACAAACAAAGGTGTTGCTTGCTGGACTTTTTTTGAATGAGGGTCAATTTCTATTGATTGATGAACCAACTAATCACCTAGACACTGATGCACGAAAGATAGTCTCTGATTATCTAAGGAAGAAAAAAGGGTTTATTTTAATTTCCCATGACAGAATGTTTTTAGATGGATGCGTGGATCATATCTTATCTATCAATAGAGCAAACATTGAAGTTCAAAGTGGTAACTATTCTTCGTGGAAATTAAACTTTGATAGACAGCAGGAGCACGAAGAAGCAAAAAATCAACGTCTACAAAAAGACATTGGAAGATTAAAACAATCTTCAAAGCGTGCAACAGGTTGGTCTAATCAAGTGGAATCTTCCAAAAATGGGACAACAAATTCTGGTTCTAAGTTGGATAAAGGTTTTGTAGGACATAAGGCAGAAAAGATGATGAAGAGAGCAAAGAACCTTGAAACAAGGCAACAAAAAGCTATTGAAGAAAAGTCCAAGTTGTTGAAAAATGTGGAAAAAACTGAGTCCTTAAAATTAAAACCATTAGAATTTCAATCAAATGAATTGATTAATTTGACTGATGTATCTGTTAAGTATAATGCCCAAATAGTAAACAAGCCAATTAGCTTTAAAGTTGAACAAGGTGACCGTATTGTACTCGATGGAAAGAATGGAAGTGGCAAAAGTAGTATCCTAAAACTAATTCTAGGAAAACCAATACAGTATACAGGCTCAATGAATGCAGGATCTGGCCTCATTATTTCTTATGTCCAACAAGATACCTCTCACTTGAAAGGACGATTGTCGGACTTCATTGAAGAATATGAGATTGATGAAACGTTATTTAAATCTATCCTACGTAAGATGGATTTTGACCGAATTCAATTTGAGAAAGATATATCTCACTATTCTGGTGGACAAAAGAAAAAGCTGCTTATAGCCAAAAGTTTATGTGAAAAAGCTCATTTATATATTTGGGATGAACCACTAAATTTTATTGATATTTATTCGCGTGTGCAGATTGAAGAACTCATTCAAAGCTTTAGTCCCACAATGATTATCGTTGAGCATGATCAAGCATTTCAACAAACAGTTGCAACGAAAATTATCTCTATGTAAGCAAATATGAAAAATTAAAGCTTTAATTGTAGATTAGATTATTAAACAAACTATAGGGAGCGTTAGTCTAAGAAAAGATTAGCGCTTCTTCTTGATGCCTGGAATACCTATTATGTCAACTACCTTTGTATATCATATACAGCTTAAAAACAGAAAAAACCACTGAACAGGGGTCAGTAGTTTTCTCATAAAGCATGTTGTGAGCTCAAGAAAGTATTGTTCATAATTATCCAGCATGTCCTCCCCTCCTGATGTTATTTCTTTTATATTACCCATTCGACATATACTGACACTTAATTTTTGGTAAACAAAGTTACATAGACTCGATATGTATGAAGTATAAAATTAAAAACAAAAAAACTCCTGAGGCCACTCAGGAGTTTTTTACGGCATATAGTTAACTAAAGGGAGGTAATATTTAGTCCCTTTCTTATTCTTTTTGTGGATAGTTAATTTGATTTTGGTGCCTTCCTTTAACATATAAAGTCTTGTTCTAATTATTTAATTTTTTTAGCTATTTATAAAAATTTTTCATAATTTCCCTAACATTGTTATGAAATCAGAATATTCTGCTATTTATAATTTAAATTGTAAGCGATTTCATTTATAATCATAATTAGGTTGGGCAGCAAGCGTGGCTGTCATTGTATATGGCGAAGGTGGGGCCAGTACAAGATGAAATTAGCTTATCATACGAAATAAATTGTTAATTTGTATGTATAAGAGATTGCTAGTTAGGCAATAATGAAAAATAAGAGCACAAATAAAGGAGGTCAAGCTATTGAGCGAACATAAACAGGTTTTCTCTACATTTATTAAGGAAGATCAATTTGACTTACATTCCTATCTTACTTATCTATTTATCAATGAATGTAAAAAAAGTGTAGTAAATCAGTTAGAACAAGAACATGTAAATCAATAAATTTTAAGAGCTGAAAGGATTACTTATGATGGATGAAAAAAAGTGTAGGTGACTTGATCTTTCTTAATAGAAGGAATAAGTCGCCTATTCGTGTTTCGTCTAAACATTCATTGTGATTAAATAACTAACACCTATACTTCTTATAACCACCTATTAGGTTTTCTTACCTTTAAATAAATTATTAAAAATATAGAAATTAAATATAAAATTAATAATAACCCACGTTTTATAATACTTTAATAAATTAGTTATTAATGTTATTCCAATGTTAAAACATCATAAAATATAAAAGTAAATGAATAAACTACATTATAAAAAATAAAGTTTACATATTTACACTTAGTGACGACAAATGGATCATTATTCTCTCTCTATATATAAATTGTATAATCTTATCAAAAACAATACGAGATTAAAAGAGATATAGATTTTTATGTAAGTTTAATTTAAAGTTATTAGTAAGAGTAATAGATAACGTATTTTATTAAAAATAGTGTTAATCATTACATACCTTGTAGAAAAAGCCCATATTTGTCGCCATATAGAGTAAATAGTTAAACTAATGATTTATATAAAATACTTAACTATTTACTTATATATTCAAATTACTTTCATATAGGTTATCAATAACCTGAATATGTTATATTTCTAATTAATACATCAGGTTAAAATGAAAAAACTGAGTAATTTAATAAATTTTATTATAATTCTTCCATGCAACCTTTATTTCTAACCTTATCATATTGAAATATCCTCCCTCACCTAAAATGTAATATATTACTAATGAAAACAATAAAAAGCATATTGTACACTTAATGGGTATGTAAGTAATATTTTATGGAGGTTTTAAATTGAAAGCTACTGGCATCGTTAGGAAACTAGACAACCTGGGAAGAGTAGTCTTACCCATCGAACTAAGAAGAACATTAAATATTAAAAAGAACGAACCTGTTGAAATTTTTGTAGAAAATGAGAATATTGTATTGAAAAAATATTCACCTAATTTAGCTTGTAAAGTGACAGGTGAAGTTTCTGAAGATAATCTAATCTTGGCAAAAGGAAAAGTAATTCTAAGCCGTGAGGGAGTAAAGCAACTGCTTAAAGAGTTAGAAGTAAAGTTATAACTCCAATATGAAGAATGAGAGCAGGCTCTTTTCGACTTTCATACCTTGTTTTTTAATTAAAATGTCTATCCGATCATTTTGAGCAAGAATACTGTAAAGTATCTTCTATGATAAATATGCTAAAAGAGATGGGAAAACAGTTAACTTTAGCATGGTTGGAAATGTATAACTTTTCATATCTTGAGCAAACTACTAAAGTCAACGTGATCTGTTCTTTATAGGAATAGATTATAAAAAGCCACTGATGTATCAGTGGCTTTTTTCGTTTTAAGCTGTATATGATATAAATTTAGTTAACATAAAACGTAAAATGTAAAACTATATCCGTGCCTTTTTTAAAAGAAAAGAGAAAATGTAGGCTTAACCTTTATTTTAGTAAAATGGCTTATAGGACTCAATTTTTCTTTGAAACCATTGTAAGATGTCATAATATTGCCGTTTATTAAGTTAAGGCTAATAATCATAACAGTAAAAGTAATCATTACAAATTCGCTTTCATTTAGATTCTTTATGGACAAACTTTTTCATTTAAATTATAGTTTGTAATAATAATTAATGGAATGAAGTCTCTAGCTCTATAAAAAGGGGGATGGTTTGTTGGATAAGTTTATCTCAGGAAAAATTGCGTTAAATGAATATATTCAGCGTACAAGAAGTAATGGAGTGTCTTTTTATGTTCACTACTGGGGAGTTATGCCACAGCATTATAATAATTTACCTCATAAACATTCATTCTTTGAGGTGTGTTACGTACTTGAAGGAGAAGGAACTTATATAGACCAGGGATGTACATATCAAATAAAAGAAAATACAATGTTCCTTTCAAGACCCGGTATTTTACACCAAATAAAAAGCGACACCGGACTTTTTCTCTTATATGTGGGGTTTGAACTAGTTGAATCAGAATCAAGTGAAAAATGGGTAACAATAATTGAAGAGACAAAACAATGTTCTGAAGTAGTGATAGATGTAAAAGAAGATACGGGTGCATCGTTAATGTGGAAGTCTCTTTTAATTCAAGCAGCAAGAAGTGAAAGCGCTCTTTTTGAGGAAATACTATCAAATTTAGCTCATTCCCTTATTCTTTCATTAATACAAAACTTTGTTGCGACTTCGAATTACGATAGTCAGAAGATTGTTCAGAAAAAGTCTTCATTAGTCCTTACCCTTGCGAAATTATATATTAAAGATAATCTATCAAATTCTATTAAACTTACGGATACAGCCACTTATTTACATCTATCTAGCCGACACCTCTCTCGGCTATTTAAAGCTGAATTAGGTATAAGCTACTCCGAGTATGTACAAAATGAAAGGATTCAAAAAGCTGCTATATTACTCAAAACTACCGATTTATCTATTAGAGATATTGCGCAAGAAACAGGATTTCCAGACGTTCACTACTTTACACGTGTTTTTACCGCTTCAATGCATAGTTCACCAGGACGTTTTCGCGCTCTATATACAAAGTTAAAAACAGTTATATATAAAGATTAGTTAACTCTTCTCTACTTAATGTCATTTATGAAAAAGTAGAGAAGAGTTATTTTTATTAAATAAAATTAGTAATGTTTCGATAAAATTGTCCTTAAAAGATAAAAAGTAGTCCTCTTAAAACAAAGACGATTAAGATTTCATATTTTATACTATGTATTATAGAAACGGAATTTATTGAATAATCAATTAAATAAAAGCGTTTCCAATCACTTATTTTTCAACATATTAAGATTATTTTATAAAAATGGATAAGTTTAGTTAACCAACAACGATATCGCTAATTTATAAGCAAAGTTGTAAAGTGATAAAAATCGTTGAAAAGATTTGTCCTATAATTATAATCTTAATAAATGATTTTAGACAGATTTTTTAGGAGGATACAACCATGAAATTATCTTATGTAACAGACAGTTTAGGACATTTACCTTTTGAAAAAATGTTAGACGTAGTAACAGAGATGGGAATCGATACGATTGAAATGACTACAGGAGGGTGGTCACCAGCTCCTCACTTGAGACTAGATGAACTTTTAGAAAGCGATTACAAGAGAACTGAATTCTTAAATGAATTGGAAAAACGTAATATTAGACTTTGTGCATTAAATTGTTCTGGGAACCCATTAGATCCAGGTGAGTTGGGTAAAGATCATCGAGAAGTGACCAATAAAACATTCGAACTAGCCAAATTATTAGGTGTAAAGAAAGTAATCATGATGAGTGGTTTACCTGCTGGAAGTCCTGAAGATAAAATCCCAAACTGGATTACCTATACGGTAAGCTGGCCTCCAGTATTAAAAGATATTTTAGACTATCAATGGAATGAAGTAGCGATACCTTACTGGAAAGAGCTAGTTAAGAAAGCTGAATCCTGCGGTATTGAAAAAATCGCTCTTGAAAACTTCAGTTCCCAATTAGTTTATAATCCTGAAACATTATTTAAATTGCGTAATGCAGTAGGACCTATCGTAGGGCTAAATTTAGATCCAAGCCACTTAATCTGGATGGGCGCAGATCCGATTTTGTCAGCTAGAGAATTAGGGGCAGCTATCCACCATGTTCATGGAAAAGACGTGCGCCTTGAGCGACATCTGTCAGGGGTTAACGGGGTAATGGAAACAAAAGAAGTGACAGATGTAGCGAATAGAGCTTGGAATTATGTAGCAGTAGGTTGTGGACAGGATTTACAGTGGTGGAAAGAATTTTTCTCTGTTGTTAAGATGATGGGCTATGACGAAGAAGTTTCTTTAGAAATGGAAGATTTAACAATGTCAGTTGAAGCAGGAGTTCGAACTTCAATTGATGCATTAAAACAAACGCTTAGCTTTTAATTTAAATACTGAATTACTTCAGATATCTTAGAATTTAATATTACTTAATATTAGAAAAAATATGTAAAAGAGAGGAAGTCTACTATGTTAAATGGAGAGAAAAAAATTGCAAGACCGTTACGCTGGGGTATGGTTGGTGGAGGAAGACTAGGACAAGTTGGTTATAAGCATCGAATCGGGGCCCTTAGAGATAACACAGCTTTTCAATTGGTAGCTGGAGCATTCGATATTGATCCTGCTAGAGGAAAAGATTTTGGTGTCAACATTGGGGTCTCTGAAGATCGTTGTTATCCAAATTATGAAACGATGTTTGCAGAAGAAGCGAAGCGAAAAGATGGACTTGAGGTTGTATCAATTGCAACACCTAATGGTACTCATTATGAAATTTGTAAGGCGGCGTTACATGCAGGTCTACATGTAATTTGCGAAAAGCCTTTATTTTTTACCAGTGATGAGGTGTTAGAGATTAAAGCACTAGCTGAAGATAAAGGGAAAATTGTTGGGGTAACGTATGGATTCTCTGGTAATCAGTTACTGCTTCAAATGAGAGCAATGATTGAAAAGGGAGAAATCGGTGATGTGCGAGTAGTTGAATTACAGTATACGCATGGATTTAATGCCACTGATGATGGAGACAAAGTGAATGCTGCACAAAAGTGGCGCGTGGATCCTAAAGTTGCGGGACCAAGCTATGTCTTAGGTGATCTATCTACGCACACGTACTATATGTCACAGTTAATCATGCCACAAATGAAAATCAAACAATTGTTATGTGATCGTCAGAGCTTTATCGGCAGTCGCGCTCCCCTAGAGGACAATGCTTATGTTTTAATGCACTATGAAAATGGTGCAGTAGGTAGACTGTGGACATCTTCTATTGACGCGGGTTGTATGGACGGTCATCGAATTCGCATCGTGGGTTCAAAAGCAAGCTTAGAATGGTGGGACAGCAAGCCGAATGAATTACGATATGAAGTGCAAGGGCAACCAATCCAAACGTTGATCCGATCAATGCCTTACTTAGATGAAAGCTGTAACGCGGATGAGCGTTTAGGTGCTTTACACCAGGAAGGGCTTTCTGAGTCATGGTCAAATATTTACCTGAAGTTTGCGATTGCGATTGATGCAAAAATGCGTGGTGATCAAGAAACGTTAGATACACTTGTTTATCCAGATATTAATGCAGGGCTGGAAGGCGTTCGCTGGATTGAAAATTGTGTACGTTCAGCAGACCAGGGATCTGTATGGGTGGATTTTGAGAGTAACAAAGAAGCTGCATTGGTAGGAGAAACTCTTTAAATTTAGGTAGGATTGATAACGATAAAAGTACCAAAATATCAAATAAAAGCCGTGGGGTTGGTTGTGAAAGCTAATGTCACGGCTTTTAAATAAAAGGATATGTTAAAGAATCATGTAGATTTTAATTATTAAATTATTGAAAAAATAAAGGTCACCACTTTCATTAATTTTTAATGCTTTAAAGGGAATAGTGAATTAAAAAATTTAAAATGGGAGAAAGGAAAGAGTCCTGATGATTTTGAGGGAGGCACTAGATTTAAGTAAAAGTATAGCAAACGATCGGATGGATATGTATGAATTAACAAAGGATAAGAGTTTCTCTGACCCAGATGTAATAAAAATCAGTCAACAGTTGGAATTTAAAATTCAGAATATTAAAAAAATAGTAAAGGATATCCGTTCCTTCTAAATGTGTCTACTCGATTATGAGGGCGAAAACATGCTTAAACTTTGCGATCGTTAATTGAGATAAACCTTCATAAAGGCAAACAAAAATAAATCTATATACTATCTTCTATATTGAAATTTAATCCAAGACTATGTTGTTCCGTTCTTCTAGCCAAAATGTTACTACTTTTATTGGGATAGTAGAAAGCATACCCAAAGGGTAATAAATGTAAGCGCTTTTAAGGTGGAGATAGCTCGACGCAGAGGTTTTTGTTTACAGTAAGCCTCAATTGATGATTTTTATGCAGATGTGAGGACTTAGGTTACCTATCTTTATTAAAAGGGAGGTGTTTCCTTTGTAGTAACACTTAGTAAAAATCTTGATGGATAAGTATTATGTTAAAACAAATACGATCAATACAGGGGGAATTTAACTTGGAAAATCTCAAGTTGCCTAATGATTACTCAGCTCAGACGGAGCAGGTCAAGGAAAAGGACTCAAAAAAGTTTTTAAAATTGGTCACCATTGTATCAACGTTTGGGGGACTATTATTCGGATATGATACGGGGGTTATTAATGGGGCGCTTCCATTTATGGCTCGTCCTGATCAATTAAACTTAAATCCTTTTACGGAAGGTTTAGTAGCAAGTTCTCTTGTATTAGGTGCTGCGTTTGGTTCCATATTTGGTGGACGCTTATCTGATAATAAAGGACGTAGGAAGGTTATTTTGTATCTTGCGATATTATTTTTCTTTTCTGCAGCTGGTTGTGTCGTAGCGCCAAATACCACTATAATGGTTGCTTTTCGTTTTCTATTGGGACTTGCCGTGGGTGGAGCTTCTGTAGTCATTCCATCATATCTTGCTGAAATAGCACCTGCAGACAGGCGCGGTGTATTGGTTACACAAAATGAATTGATGATTGTTACTGGTCAGTTTCTTGCCTATATATTTAATGCGGTTATTGGAAATGTCTTTGGTGATGCAGGACACGCTTGGCGTTATATGTTGGTAATTGCGACATTGCCAGCCTTGGCGCTCTGGATTGGAGTACTTATTTTACCTGAAAGTCCTCGATGGTTAGCATCTAAAGGAAAAATGGGTGATGCATTGAAAATACTTCAAAAGATTCGTAGTGAAAGTATCGCTCAACAAGAATTGAAAGATATAAAAGCATATATTTCAGAAGAGCAAAAAATAGAAAAAATAAGTTTTAGAGATTTAGGTATACCCTGGATTCGTCGTATTGTGGTCCTAGGTATTTCTATTGGGTCTATATCCCAATTAGTGGGTATCAATTCTATTATGTATTATGGAACAAAAATTCTTGAAAATTCTGGTTTCGGTACAAAAACAGCATTAATTGCAAACGTAGCAAATGGATTAATTGCTGTTGTAGCAGTTATTGTTGGGATGTCGCTACTAAATAAAGTGAACAGAAGGCCCATGTTACTTACAGGGTTAACAGGGGTAACGGTTGCACTTATAACGATTGGTATTTCTGCTCTCATGCTTACCGGATCTCCAATGTTGCCATATGTAGTGTTGTCAATGACAGTTGTATACTTAGCCTTTTTTCAGGGAGCTATTGGTCCGATGTCATGGCTCATACTAGCTGAAATCTTCCCTGTTCGTTTACGTGGTATTGGTATGGGGTTGGCTGTATTATGTTTATGGCTTTGCAATTTTTTAGTAGGATTATTCTTCCCTATTCTTATGGATACAGTCGGACTTTCAGGAACATTTTTTCTATTCGCTGTATTTGGTATTGTGGGAATAATATATGTAGCAAAATTCTTGCCAGAGACTAGAGGGCTTTCATTAGAACAAATAGAGGCTAACTTTAAAAAAGAAAGCTGATAAAAGAGATCAAATAACGTTACATATATACCAATTAATCTTGAGAAAACTTCACCTTACCGTGGAGTTTTGCTTTTTTAATAGATAGCTAAAAAAATAATAGCTGAAGGGGTTGGAATAAGTGAAAACTTACGTACGTTGGGGAGTCTTAAGTACTGCACAAGTTGCGCAAGATGAATTACTGCCTGCTTATATGAAGGCGGTGAATGCAGAAGTCATTGCCATTGCTAGTTCGAATATAAAGGTTAGGGAAATTTCTTCAAAATTTGAGATTCCAAAAATTTATGAGGCCTATGACAAGCTATTGGAAGATCCAGAAATTGATGCTGTATATATTCCATTACCAAACGCACTTCATTCACATTGGGTAAAGGAGGCTGCAAAAAAAGGGAAGCATGTATTATGTGAAAAGCCAGCAGCATTAACCTTTAAAGAAACTAAAGAAATGATTGAGATATGTAGGGAAAATGGCGTGATGTTTATGGAAGGATTTATGTATCAGTTTCACCCCCAACATCAAAGAGTAAAAGAGATTATAGCTTCTGGTGAAATTGGAGACGTAAAAACAATGAAGGCAACTCTTTCATCCTATCTTAAAAACCAGAACGGAAACATTCGTATGAATGGCGAATTAGGGGGAGGTAGCTTATATGATATGGGTTGCTACTGTATCCATGCCATTCGAAATATTTTAAATTCGGAGCCTAAAAGAATTTTTACCTCTATGCAAAAAGACCATGATAGACAAGTAGATATTGCTGTAACAGGATTGATGGAACTTAATAATGGAATGACAGCTATATTTGATGGTGCTATGGATCGAACACGAACAGATTATTATGAAATTATTGGAACAGAGGGAAGCATTCAACTACCAAGAGCCTTCGCACCTCAAGTATTTAATGGTAAAGCTTCTATCCTAATATATACAAAGGACGGAAATTACAGAGAAGAGGAAATTATTGAAGATCAGTATAAACTTCAAGTTGAATACTTCTCTAACTGTATATTAGAGGGAGAAATACAATCCTATTTTCTAGAAAATACAATTAATAATATGAAAGTCATTGATGCATGCTTTAAATCTGTTGAAAAGGAAGCTTTTATAAACGTTTCGTCAGAGGTCCTGAAGGTATCTAATTAAAAAAGGATTGAACGAAATGAAAATATTTTAGAGTGTAATTTTTTTATTTCATTTGAGAATATCTATTTTAGAGGAACTAGGAGTGTTATAGATGAGTATTAAAATTTCAGGAGCGCCTTGTTGTTGGGGCGTTGATGACTCCCAAAATCCTTATCTACCACCTTGGCAAAGAGTTTTGAACGAAGCTTCACAAGCCGGTTATAAAGGGATTGAGTTAGGGCCTTATGGATACATTCCTATGAACATTGAAAAAGTACAAGTAGAGCTTTCTAAAAATGATTTAACGATAATAGCAGGAACTATTTTTGATGATTTAGTATCAAAGTCAAACTTAGAAAATTTACTACATCAGGTAGATAATATTTGTTCATTAATAACAAAGATGCCTTCACCCCCCCGAGAAAAAGGACAAAAATTCCGAACTCCCTATTTAGTAATTATTGATTGGGGACACGATGAGAGAGACTATGATGCAGGGCATCCAGAAAGCGCAGTACGATTGTCTGAAAGAGAGTGGGACAATATGATGGCTCATATTCGTGCACTGGCAGTAAGGGCATGGGATAAATATAGGGTTCGCTCTGTTATTCATCCTCATGCAGGAGGATACATTGAATTTGAAGATGAAATTGAAAAACTTTTAGAAGATATACCTTATGAAATAGCAGGACTTTGCTTAGATACAGGGCATTTATACTATTCAAAAATGGATCCAATAAAATGGCTTCAAAAGTGTGAAGATCGACTGGATTACATTCACTTTAAAGATATTAATCTCGATATATATAAACAAGTAATGGAAGAACATATTCGCTTTTTCGATGCGTGCGCTAAAGGAGTTATGTGTCCAATTGGACAAGGTATCATTGACTATGATTCAATTCATAAATTATTAAAAGAAATTGATTACCATGGGTACATCACAATTGAGCAGGAGCGAGATCCAAGAAACTCTGACACAAGTTTACGTGATGTTAAACAAAGCGTCGACTATTTAAAAAGTGTTGGTTATTAATCGAAAACGAATTTAAAGAAAAGTGATATAAAAAAATAATGTACGGAGAGAAAATGGTGCTGTTTGGGTAGAGTATCAATAACTTTTAAAAGTAATTTAATTAATTCTAAATAGGTTTACGTCCGACGACAGTGCATCCATCTAACACAAAATTACTAGATATAACGGGTTATATAATCTTAAATTTCTTACGGAAGTGAAACAAACAACATCCAACTGCGCTTTACTTCATTTAAGGGTTAAATTACTTTTTAATCTATTATTTTCGGGAAAAATCGAGTATTATCTTCACAACTCATTTTCCTGAATCGACAAAAATACAGTGTTAATTAATAAAAAATTAGAGAACTTCAGCAAATTTAACTAGAGATTCATTCCAGAAAAGGTTTTAGATTTACAAGTTAAGGATGAGGATGGGAATGTTAAAAACAAAGCGAATTCAACAAATTCAGGAATATGTTTTAAAACACCAATCCGTCTCGTTAGATGATCTAGGTACTGTTTTTGGTGTCTCTAAGACCACGATTAGACGTGATATTCGAAAGTTAATTAAAGAAGGGATGATTCAAAAAGTATATGGTGGAGTAGCTATAAGCCATGCAAAACTTGAATCATTTAACGAGAGAAAGGCACGGAATCAGCTTCAAAAAAGGTTAATTGCCAAAACTGCAGCCGATTATGTAGAAAATGGAGACGTAATATTTATAGATTCAGGTACAACCACATTAGAAATGATTACATTTCTAAAAAACAAACAAATAACTATCATTACTAATAACCTGGATATTATAATTGAAGCCTTACCTTTCGAAAATTTGAATGTGATTTCAACTGGCGGTTTTCTCGAACGTGACACTAAATCATTTTCTAGTTATAGCCATGCAGATTCTTTTAAGAAATATAATTTTGATAAGGTATTTATGGCTTCAACAGGTGTTTCAATAGTAAATGGAGTCACAAATTCATCGCCCATTGAAAGTGGAATTAAAGAAACAATAGTAAAGGGAAATGCAGACGTTTTTTTATTGGTAGATCATACTAAACTTGATAAGTATGCTATGGTCACTTATTGCGGATTGGAAGAGATTGATTACTTAATAACGGATGATTGCCTAGATGACAGTTATCAAGATTACGCTAAAGAAAATAGTATTAAGCTCGTCGTTATTAAAGAATAAACAGTTATTATCTTTCTTAACGACCTTTTGGTACGAATAACCAGTAAAAGAAATTAATTTATATTCTTCCCCAATATAAACGGATAATAAATAGCAACTTGAGCAAACTACCCAAGACGCCGCGAGGTATCGACTACTTTCGAACCCTTATTCGTTTCTCTAAACAGAAAAACCTACTGATCTCTGGGGACTGACCCCTGTCCAGTAGGTTTTTCTGTTTTTTAAGTGTATATGATATACATTTGTAGTTAACATAATCAATATTATAGGCAATTAAAAATTGCGTCTTTAGTTTCAAAAGAAAAATACATCCTTGTGAATATACTAGCTAATCAACAGCGAAAAAGTCAGAGGTAAAGCCCCTGACTCATAATATACTGGTTTCTGTAAAGAATATATTTATGTCTAAAATTATTCTTTTGGAGGAAATTATGTATGACTAAGCATCACACACAACTTACCTCATCCGAAATAGCTTCTATTTGGACTGGTTATATGAATGATAGTATGTCCCAATGTATATTAAGTTATTTTCTAAAACAAATAGAAGATGAGGATATTCGTCCAGTTATCCAATTTGCATATGACATTTCGTCTAAACACTTGAAAAAACTTACGAATATTTTTCAACAAGAGAAATTACCCATTCCAACAGCCTTCACTATGGGACATGATGTTAATTTAAATGCACCACGTCTTTTTACAGATTCTTTTATGCTCATATATATTAATCACATGGCGAAAGCAGGCATGTTAGCCTACAGTGGGTTTGTTTCAATGAGTGCTCGAGAAGATATCCGAACGTACTTTATAACAGGACTTCAAGAGGTAGCGACTTTGTTCAATCAAAGTTCAATTGTTGCACTGTCAAAAGGAATATTCATTCGATCTCCCTATATATCCTATCCAACAACAATCGATTATGTAGATAGTAAACAATATTTAAGTGGTTTCTCTTTTTTTAGTAAACAACGGCCATTAAATTCGATGGAAATTTCCCATCTATTTATGAATATTCAAACAAACCTTATAGGTGCTAAACTTTCACTAGCGTTTGCTCAAACATCCCCTCGAAAAGATGTTCAAGGTTGGATGATAAGAGGTAGTAAAATTGCAGAAAAACATATTCAAATTTTCACTAAAGCTCTTCTTAATAATGATATACAATCACCTATATCATCAGATATTGCTATTAGTGATTCAACAATACCAGCATTTTCGGATAAGCTTGCCATGTTTCATATGAGCATTTTAACTGCAGCAGGATCAGGAAACTATGCAACAGCAGCTGCAGCAAGTCAAAGAAGTGACCTTTTTTTGAATTATGAAAGATTATCGTTTGAAGTTGCTCAATATGCTAAAGATGGCGCTGATATCATGATCCGCCATCAATGGCTTGAACAACCACCTGGAACAAAAGACAAGGAACAACTAGCTAAGAAAAAAGAATAAAGCTATATATTTAGAGCAAACTACTCACGATGCGACAAGGCGTCAACACAACATTGTGGTTACTGTATAGAAAAAGGCTGCCTCTTTTGTCTGAAGAGGTAGTCTTTTCTTTTTTAAAGATATATACGGTATACAAAGTTAGTTACCATAAAACACGTTCTCGGCAACCATAAACAAATAGCAGCTTAATTCAAGCTGCTATTTGTTATACATACTTTTCTTTTATCTGAGCATTATACTTAAGAAAAGCTGAAATATTCACTCTAATATATAAAGGTGGATTCATATAAATGAATGGTAAAATTCATAAAGTCTTTCTTACAATTTTAGGTGTTTCTGCTATTCCCTTTGCTATTCTCTTTCTTACAGACCAGTTAGTTAGGATAACCAATAGAAAAGAGCTACCTTAGATCTGGTAACTTTTTCATTTTGGACTATATCTACTACGAATTTCTAGTTACCACAATGGATTTTATCGGAAATTACATGCTAAAAACCTTATTTCATTAAAAAATTCATATCTATTAATAAGTTAGTAAATATTATCCAAGAGGTGATCATGTGGATAAGAATAAGTTAAAACTCACATCTTCCGAAATAGGAACACTATGGGGAGAGTATGTAAACGGAACAATGACAGATGTAGTAAATCGATATATGTTCTCTATTATTGAGGATGAGTCAATAAAGGCCATTTTTGAGGATGCTCTCAAAACCTTCGCAAAACAAAAGAAACAAATCGTAGCTTTTATAGAAAACGAAGGGTTTCCAGTTCCAATTGGATTTACTGAGTCTGACCTCAATAAAGGTACCAAAAAATTATTCACTGATATATTCTGCTTGAATTATTTACATATCATGACGTTACATGGCTTGCTAGGACATACAACCTCATTAGGTGTTTCTGTCAGAGAAGACTTACGCCACTTCTACGATTCATGTGATAATGATGCAAAAAGGATGTATCATCAAACGATTGAATTATTACTTGAAAAAGGGGAGTTTCAGAGGGACCCTTATTTTTATCCTGCTACGAACCCAGAATTTATTTCTAGCCAGGATTTCACGGATGGGTTTTTCGGAAAAGGAAGACGTTTAACTGCAATAGAAATCATAAGTATTTCTTTCAACCTCAAAAAAAGCATTATGGCTAAATCTCTTTCTATTGGATTTAGTCAGGTCGCTCAATCAAAAGAAGTAAGAAAGTTTTTAGAGGCGTCGGAGAAAACAGCTGATGATCAAATACAATCCTTTTCAAAAATAATGCACGCAGATAATTTACCCGTTCCTAAATCGTGGGAGACAGAAGTAACAACTTCAACAGACTCTCCTTTTTCTGATAAATTAATGATGTATCATATTGGTTTCTTATTCCAAGCTGCACAAGCTTATCATGGCACAGGTTTAGCATCAGCCATGCGAACAGATCTTGTAACAACTTACGAAGGCACCATTCTCAAAAATCTAATGGTAACAAAAAAATGGTTTAACATTATGGTGAAAAATAAATGGTTGGAACAACCACCACTTGCTCCTAACAGAAAAGAAATTGCAAAAGAGAAATGAGAAAAAACATCCATACAGCTGGATGTTTTTTCTGTTTTTTGGCTGTATACGATATGCAAATCTAGTTAACATAATGTACCTTTTAGGAAATAAAACAGAAAGGGCTTCAAATAGATATGAGGCCTTTATATTTATATAAAGAAAAGCTTAATTCTTTAAGATATTATGCTTTACTAAACTTCGATAATAGCTATAAATAATAAAATACGC
>Ga0268254_10000091_pt1 | contig 97539 bp, 80 predicted proteins | sample AgamicOrSfrz_FD_200251 | JGI IMG/M metagenome (GOLD analysis project Ga0268254, IMG submission 200251) | Agave microbial communities from Guanajuato, Mexico - Or.Sf.rz (v2) (version 3) | ecosystem: Host-associated > Plants > Phyllosphere > Phylloplane/Leaf | place: Guanajuato, Mexico...
ACGGCATCTTCTGACGGGTCTCGCGATCCATCATCTGATGTCAGTCGGATGGGCCGCCGTCAATGCGTTCACGCTTGCCGCCATTCAGGAGAACGTCCGGCCTTGCCGCAGCTCGCGCTCAGAGCATGGCCAGCGTTTTGCGCTAGCGACCGCTCTCACGATCGTCGCGGCGTTCAGCGACTACGTGGTGGTGCCCAGGCGCTTCACCCCAGGTTTTGAATTCCATCTAAAGGTGCCGCACATCGCATCGGTGTATGTCGCGTTTGGCGCCGGACTGGTCGCGCCTTTCGTCGTCGAAGATTTTTGCAAGATACGGCGGCTCGGTCCGAGCGGCGATTATCCGACGGCACGCCCCCTCGGACCAATCGAGTCCAGGCTTTAGGAGTGGTAGATGTGGTTCCTGTTTGATGATCAGGAAGAATGAAAAAAAACGGCCTGCCACAGGCAGGCCGCGCGCTGGGAGGCGCGGAAACCGGCGTGAAGAGCCGCGGTCGCACCGTTGTTACACATCGTCTGGTTCGCGGCCTCCAGAACCGGGCAGGTGGGTTAGACACCGCTGCAACCTGACTTCGACAATTGCGCCAATCTTCGACAGACGGTAACCCAGCGCTGATACTGCACCGGGCGAATGCGCCGATAGCGTGCTGGACTGGAACAGGTCGCCGTGAAACTCCACCTCGATAACGTCGATATCCCTTGTTGATCTGATCACTGCTTCCGCTTCCACGATTCCCGGGCGCGTGAGGGAAACCAGCGTCAGCCGGACGACGACCGGCTCACCCGCGACGACCTTACCGTTGTGCATCGTCACGACCGTCCGCCGAGCGCGCCAGATAGGCGGCAACGAGATCGGGAAGGCGCGTGAGCAGCCACCGCGCCATCTCAACTTCTTGGGGCAGGATCTGCTTGCAGATCCTCCTTGTTTCCAGGTCGCCCGCAGCGTGGGCCGCAACGATCAACGCGGTATAGGCAGCGATTTCGGTGTGTTCGAACACATATCCACTCATCGCTGCTTTCACAACCTCATCGCTCATCGCCATCCCACCGACCGCCTGACCGAAAGCCACTATCTCGCCCGTCATGCCCTTGACCAGCGAGGGGCCGGTGCCAAGGCGCGTCAGACAACTTTCGAGCAGGGCCTGCTGACCCAAGGTTTCCTCCAGATGCTGCTCAATACGCGTGCGCACGTCGGGGTAGTTTTCCAGACGCGACGCCTGAGCCCTAAGCATTGCCTCGGCCTGCTGTTCCATCGCATATGCATCGCGCAACCAGTCCACGAGATGTTCGCTGCGGCTTGCCATGTGGACCTCTCGGAACCGCAATCGCGTGCGGCCTGCGCGCCCTGGCTCCGGCCAGTGCAGCCCGAATGCGCGCAACGGGCGTTCCTGCGTGGCATGCGGCAACCCGGTAGTGAGCGGATCAGAATGGATACCGCGAATGCTCGTTCTGCATGACCTCCATTGCATTGGGGACGGCGCGGCCCACCCGAGTAGTGCTACGAGTTCGATCACTGGTTACACTGTCACTGCGAACGTACATCAACGATTGCGTTGCCTCACCGGTGGCGCAAGCAGCATCTGATGAGCCGGCATATCATGACCAGGCCCCGTCTGAAAGTTTCGGTTGCTGCCAGGACCACGGATACCATCACGGTCCGGGCGCTGGCTACCGCATTTATCCTGGCTATCAGCGTACGCCGACAGGAGAATACGTTGGTACGCTTAGGGTCGTCCGGTTAAGAGACAGCAAGCTGCTTTATCCATTCGACGGTGCAGCGCAGATAGGGCCATGCAGTACTGGCAGCGAGGCGCGCCAGGTTGCGGAGCGTGTTGGCGGTAATGTCCTGCTGGCCGTCATCAGAAATCCGGAGCCGTGACCGGTTCATTTACGCTTTTCGGATTCGCTTCGCACGCCCATAGGCGCGGCACGGGCCTTGCGCGAACGAATGTGCAGGTCCGTGGTTCGACCTGCGGGAGAAGTGTTATGGACGACTCACAATGTACAAGGCAGGAGCCTCTGGATGCTGACTACCGCGGTTACTTTATTTTATCGGCGCTTCAGACAAACCGATCTGGCGTATGGGTTCGGCGCGTTGAGGTAACGCTGCGTGGACGGCCCATCGGCTTAAGTTACGAATAGCCGGATCTGGCGCAGCCTACGCGTGAGGAGGTGGTGAGTAAGACGCTCGCATGGCGCCACGGAAAATGTGTGAGGATCTATGAAACGCCTGTCATTGTCGGCGCTCAGACCGACGCAGACGACGGTGGGGCTGGACTATGTGGACGCAAGGGCGCTGATCACTGCAAGATATGCCGGGGCTGCGCGTGAGCGGTTCATGCTGGACCACGCTATCCGGATCGTTATGGGCCCGGAGACAGGCCTTATATCGTCGACCATCATCACTGGGCACGTGCGTGGCATAACCTCCGATATGGCGATGCCCCGGTTATTGTGGTCGCGGATCTGCCGGGGCTTGAAAACGGTGTCATCGGCACCTGTAAATTGATACACCGTCGGCACTGAGGAATTGATACACCTCGACGAAGGGATAATGGCCGCTTTGAGCGGCGATGATCTCGTACGAGGGATACATGCAGATCAGGATATTGCACAAGCAGGGCAAGAGCCTGCGTGCCATTGCTTGTGAGGTTGGCTGCTCCGTCAACACCGTAAGGAAGTATCTGGCGACGCAGGATGCGCCGACGTTTCGGCCCGCGGCGACTCCGCGCGAGTCGACTGAAACCGTTCGAAGCCTATCTTCGGGAACGGATCGCGTCAGCGGCACCGGACTGGATTCCAGCGACAGTTCTGTGGCGCGAGATTCAGTCGAAGGGATTCGATGGCGGCGAAAGAATCGTGCGCAAGTTCGTTGCCACACTGAGGCTTGTACCGACGCCCGATCCTTTGGTGCGATTCGAGACTGCTGCGGGCGATCAGATGCGGGTCGACTGGGTCGAGTTCCGCAGGCGCAAAGGAGCGAATCTGTTCGCATTTGTAGCCACTCTCGGCTATAGCCGTGCGACCTACGTCGAATTCGTTTCCGACATGCGGCTCGATACTTTGCTGAGGTGTCACGTCAACTGTTTTAACTGGTTCGGCGGTGTGCCGCGCCGGGCGCTGTACGACAATATGAAGACCGTTGTCATCGAACGGGATGCATACGGTCCGAAGCAGCACCGCTTCCAGCCGGGGTTTCTCGACTTCGCCCGGCACTACGGGTTTCAGCCCCAGCTTTGTCGGCCTTATCGCGCGAAGACCAAAGGCAAGGTCGAACGGATGAACGGATATTTGCGCCGCAGTTTCTACGTTCCGTTGGCCGCTCAGTTCAAGGCGGCCAACGTCGAATGGACGCGACGACCGCCAACACTGAAGTCTGGCGTTGGCTACGCGAAGTTGCGCATGTCCGGATACATGGAACGACCCGCCTGAAGCCAGGCGAGCAACTACTTATTGAGCAGAAGGCCTTGCAGAGCGTACCGCCACCGTATCCGGCGCTGTTACCAGCAACGACACCGGCGAGCGGACAAGAGTTGCGCGAGCGATTCCACGACTGGCTGTCTCCGCTGCAGCACCCGCTGTCCGTGTACGACCAGCTGATTCGGGTTGCCGCATGAACATCGCACACGAACGCGTGGCGCAGCTATGCGCCCAACTGAAGCTCACGACCATCGCGGACGCGTTGCCACACCTGGCGCAAAAGGCGATCGCCGACGAGGTGAACCTGACAGAGTTTCTCGAATCGGTACTGAAGGCCGAGCACACAGCGCGGCTCGTCAGACAGCGCGCGACGTTTGCACGCCTGGCCGGCTTCCCGACGATCAAGACCCTCGACGGCTTCGACTTCGCAGCAGCCAGCGGTGTGCCCAGATCTCAGGTCCAGGAGTTGGCAAGGCTGACGTTTCTGGAGCGAAACGAGAACGTCGTATTACTCGGACCGAGTGGCACAGGCAACACGCACATTGCAATGGCACTTGGTTATGCGGTAACGCAAGCTGGGATCAAGGTGCGTTTCATCACCGCAGCGGACCTGCTGATGATACTGACCACGGCACATCGACAGAATCAGCTGGGAGACGCGCTAAAACGATTCGTCAACCCGTACAGGCTGTTGATCATCGATGAGATCGGATACCTGCCGATGAGCCGTGGGCAGGCCAATCTGTTCTTCCAGGTGATCGCCAAACGATACGAGCGTGGCAGTCTGATCGTGACCAGCAACCTTCCGTTCGGGCAGTGGGACCAGACGTTCGCCGATGACGCAACGCTCACTGCTGCCATGCTCGACCGGCTATTGCATCAGGCTCACGTCGTGGCAATCCAGGGCGAGAGCTATCGACTACGCGACAAGCGGCGCGCCGGACTGGTTATGAAGAGATCGACTACAACAAAGGAGAACGCCGCCAACGGAATGCGGTCGGCACCGCAATAACACTACAACCCGGTGTATCAAATCCGATGTGCCGATGCCGACAGAAACCGTATCAATTCCTGAGTGCCGTTGACAACGGGCGGTTCTGGGCCAGGATGGAGTCGAAAGACTGGGTCCATCCATTCGCCGAAAACGGCCCTCAACCGGTTCGTGATAATGAGTCCAGGCTGAATTTGTTGCGTGAAGGCCGTTGCGGTGGACCCATCGCCGGCCGTCTCGACGGAATAGCCCGCAAACTGCAAGACACATTCCACGCTTTCACGGCGCTGCGGTCGCGTCATCCACCAGAAGAATTGGGTCGATTCGCTCACCAATGAGCTGTCCAGATCACCTTGGGGCGGCAACCGCGATTATCGCCTCCTTGCAGAAGCTCCTTAGGTCTGCTCGCGCGCTCGCGCGGTGCCCCCACCTGCTTAATGACTGTAGGCGGCTCGAATTACAGCGCTCCTTGCGTTACTCCGGATTCGACCTGCTCGCTGCGCGAGAGGAATTTGCGCGGCCGCTGGCAAGGGTCCGGACTCTACGTCTGCCGCTGCATTGCCAAGGCGCATCAGGGCATCATCAAAGCGCAATGGTCCGATCGCGGCATCCGCTTTACTGTGCGCATACGCCGTTTAGCGGTGCTCAGCCAGATCTCGTGCCACGGTCACCTGCGCCCCAAGCGCCCGTTAATCACCTCGTGCAGTTTGAACATGGCCATTTTAAGTTCACGGTCCTCGATCAGCGCGCGGGCGGTGAAAATCAGATCGTTTTCAAAAGGATCGGTCATGGCCAGCCGTTCGGTCTCGCGGACCAGTCGAAGAATCTCGCGGCATAGCAAATCCGGATAACGCCCTGATCCATACCGGTTCAGTTCATTCATCAGCACCGCCCAGCGGTCGGCGAGCTGGCCCGCGGTTTCGTGATCTAACTGTTCCATGACAGACCCGCTGACGTCACAGTTCCATCTTAGACAGTTAGGTGCCAGGTGTCGCATGATTTTGGGCAGCAAATCATCAGTTCAAGGGCTCGGTCTTAGGATACTTGCTACGGTGTCGCATCGATCAGCGTTGACCCGATGGCTAAACATCGGAATTTGCAATCAGAGCGGTCGAGCGTCCATTTCCCTGCATGCTGGTGTCATTCGCGAGAATTAGCCGAATGTCGCACGCGGGTCCGGGCTGCGTCACTCCGCTCCCGAAACGCGTCGCTCGAAAGCGGTCACTGAATTCAGCGGTCCTTAAGCGGCCAGTCGGCAATGCGTACTCCCGACCCGAAGCGGTCGTCGGGCCCGTCCTTACTCGAAGGGCGCTTTCAAGCTATAACGGCCATTCTGACGGTCATTTTGGTCGGCGGGTCATCGGGGTCGTTGCAGCCGTTCGAGTGTCGGCCACTGTTAGCGACCTCGACTCTTATGTCAGCCGTTCCCCGTTGTCGCCGCGGCGCTCACACGCACCCGCAGCGAGAGGCCGCCGTGGCGATCGATATCAATGGTCGGGCGATGCAAGAAGACCGATCCGCCCGACCTGGTCGAAGGGGATGTCTGCGCATTCCGCCTCGGTTCTCCTTTTCGCTACTCACCGGACGGTCCCAGGGTGATCGGAATCACTGAGCCTGGAAATCCACAAGCCGACGCCAATACTCATCCTGTCGCCCCTCGGGACTTCCTTCCTGCTGCCACAGAACGTAGGCGCGCTCCCGAAGATGCTGGTCAAGAGCGCGATGCCAGTATTCTTCCGCACGCCCTTCAGGGCGTCCTTCTTTCTCCCAGAGCAGATAGGCGCGTTCCCGAACAGCCTGCTCCAGGCCCGATTTCGTTTCCGAGTCCCTCAAGAAGTCATCGCCGTAGGGAGCCATCTGACCGCCCCGGCTCGTGTGCATCCTGGCCGTCAGGGTACCGAGTTCAGCGTCCGGCACAAGCCGGCTGTGCGCTGCTGCTTCCAGCGCCTTGGCCAGGTATTCGGAGTCGTCGGCGTTGCCCGACTCGCCCAGCGTAATCGGGTATGTGTGCAGCACAGTGCCGCTGCGGTCTATTACGTCAACCAGTCGCTCGATCATGATCGTCTTCCAGGTGTTTTCGTTGGGATGGAGGGGCCAGCCCATTGTCGGCCCCGGACCTGCACCGCTTGGGACGCCAATAGCGGCCCGCACAACTTGAACGCGTACCATGCCTGGAGGTAGGCCCGCACAAGGCCATTGGGACGAACTGCCATCAGCGCGCTGCATTCAAACGCTATGACAAATTGCACACGGACCGGGGAAGCTTCTGAAGAACAGCCTTTTCAGCTTCTCGTCGCAGGTGACAGGAAGTGCGCAATTTTCGTGCTGGACCCGGACGGTTTCATCAGAACGTGGAATGCCGGCGCCAACGCTTCACGGGCGATGCTGCCAGTGAAATCATCGGCCTGCACTTTTCGTTTTTTTGAGGGAGCATGACCGCGCTACAACCGCTGAGCAGCCGGTCAATACGAATGGTATCGACTGGCGCTCTCAGTCCGAGCGAATTTTTCTATGCGGACCTGCATAACGTTTCGGAAAACGAACTCCAGGGATGCAGGTAAATAAAGACGTCGATGTCAGCCAAAGGGTATACAGTGGAGAGACCGGTCGTCCATGAGCGACCTCCAGCTTAGGAGCCCCATCATGCGATCGCAATTCAAGCCCGCTTCTGCTGCAATTGGCAGGCAGAGCGAGTACGCCGCGGAATGCAGGACGCGTGCTCATATGCTCGACGCAGCAGATGCTCTGAGAGCAGAGAAAAGACGCGCCAGTTATGCCACGATCGACTCCAACGCCACTAAGTGGCGCTACTCGGCCGTGTACGAGAAAGACTGATCGCGGTGCTTAAATTTCCCAATCCCAGCCGTAGCTACGATGCCGCCCGACATTGCGTGTGTTTCTGGGGGTACGACGATTCGCGCGAGATCACCTTTATGATCGACGACGCAATGCTCAGAAATCTGCAACCTGGCGTTGGGTCCGACGAGCGTTCGCTGCTTGATGCCTTTGACGAGTTTCGTGAAAAGGTTCTCGAAATCGCCAACAGGCAGTATGTCGGCGGCCCGCAGAATCGGTATTCGATTTCATGATCTACAGCCCTGTCGCGAGAATGTTTCCTGATCTGTGAACACCGGCTTCGTGCAGGAAGCGCGCATGGTTTCGACGCCATAGTTCGCCAACCTCCCGCCTGGAATAAGACCCGTACCAAGATATGCGCTGGCCGGAACTGCAGCGCCCGGGCATGTGCCGGCTCGCCGCCTCTCCGATTTATTTCTGACGCATTGCGGTTCATCCCGGCGACCGTCGGGCGGTGGCCTCGCCTGATATCAATGCGCGCTCGACTTCATTGAATACGTTAAGCAGTCGGGTTACGCGCCTCGTGCCGTCAGGAAGCAGACTCTGCTGCTGCGATAGCGACGAGACTCGACGCTGCCAGTACGCTAGCGCCAGGGGATTTCCGTGCACAAGTAACGGAATGATCCGTTCGAGATGCGCCAGATCTCCTTCGAATTGGTAGCGCGACATCAGGATCCTTGCAAAGGTGATTCGGTGTCGCGGATCAGCTCTTTATGGGCCGCGCGCTCTGCGCGCTCCCGTACCAGCGTGTGAGGCGTCCGGAACGTCTCACACGAGCCATTGATGGCTTTACGCGCATGGCTTCAAGTCGAAATCAAGGTCGCATAAAGCCGCCTCCGGCACCCAGCAATTTCCTTGCGTGCCGGATCCACTGCTTCGGCCCTCTGTATTGAGTCCCGTCGACAACCCGCTTTTCATCTTCGGGGCCCACGGGCATACCATCATCCGTCGCATTCGCCGCGGCCTCTCTCTGTTTCCTGCTTTCTGCCAGTTCTTCGGCATTTACCTGGTCATCGATCATGATGCACTCCTGCTATGGAAAAAACTGGTTCGCCATCTGGTGGTCGGCATCGCCCCGATAGCGGGACGACGCGACCCATCGTAAGGTCGGGTTTTGAATGCTGACGCTGTCGTGGCGCGGGATGTAAGCCGTCCGCGAACACTCACCGGAAAACCGGCATCTAGGACAATTGCCCTTCGCCCCGGTTTCCAAGTTCGTGCACAGCAGCCAGCGTGAAGAACATGGAGCGCGTCGAGTGTCGCCCTTTTGCTGCAGCATCCACTCGCTGCAGCAGACTCTCGGGCAGACTGAATTGAACGCTCACAGCCTTCGAGGTAACCCGCGTCAGGTTGATCTCGACGAACATCCAGATCCCTTGCCCATCGTCCATGTCGAGCGATTGCAATTCCGATGTACTGCAGGTTGGAGCGGGTATGAGTTGCTCGCTGCGGTCATACATCAGTTCGACAACCTCTTGCGCGTTGCGTCTCAGCTTATCGAACGAATGGCCGCTCGCAACTGCTCGGGGAAGATCGGGAAAACTGGCGCGAAAGCCGGCAGTTCCATCACGGTGCACATAGAGCGGATATTGCATGACCTGCTCCACTTAGCTGCGTGCTGACTCGCATGCGGTACGTCATAGCGTACGAACGACGGGAACTGCCTGGGTCCTTTGGCATACGGATCACGATGCAGAAGGAATACGTGGTGAGAGTACGTACATAGCTCGTACTCTCTGTATTCGATAGTGGAGACGGTCATGATCGCGCGCTCCTTAAGCGATACTGACCGTCATGAACCGATACCTGTCCGGATGCGAAAAAGGGCCGCCAGGTACATCTGGATCTTCACCATGCGCTCATGGCCGTCGAAAAGCAAACTAAATCGTGACAGTGTGAAAGGAAAGCGTGCGTCGTGCCTGCATCGCCGGGACGACCTGCTCATGCAGGTCCAGAAAGCCCGATTATCAATGACGGACAATCGGCTAGCATGCTTCGAAGCGCTGCCATTTGAATGATTCGCTCAACACGTGCACTACCATGCCATCGACCGGCATTGAGTCAACCGAGCCGCACCACGCGGCAGGATACGCCTGCTGCAATTTCCCAACGGCATACAAGGCCGCCCAGACTTCGTGGGTCATCTGTGCTTTTCGCCGCAGCACTTCGCCGGCGTACAGGCGTTTAACATCGCATCCATACCGTACGAGCCCGCCGCTCGCTACGTAAGTTTCACGCATCGTCAGACGGCGCACCGATTGCCCAGTCTCATGGCACTCGTCGCCGGCGGTTTGCTCCCAATGCTGATTACGCGAAAACCACAGTACAGGCGTCCCGGTGGGCTCGGCCCCAATGCCGCCAGGGATGAGCATCCCGCTTGCGCTGATCTGCCGGAACTTTTGTCCCGTGGTGTAGTGCCATGCCAACATCGTTTGCTCCGGTCGGATTTGCCTGTCATTACCACTATTCGTCTCCTGTTTTCCTTTCGGAGAACGATGCGTGCTTCGTCACGCGACGTACGCGCCCGAGTTCACGTCTTCCCTTACGCGGAGACAAAGCGAAATCAGGAGCTTGTGCGAGCCGGCATCGAGCGGTACGCGCACCCGTCCATCACCCCATTCGAGACTCGCGCCGTCGAGCACCGCGCGCGTCACATCGAGCTCGTCAGCGGCTTCGACGTGAATCTCATACCGCGTCGAATCCATCGTCACCGTTGCTTCAAACCCCGGCCACGTGTCCGGAATACACGGATCGATCACGAGAAAACCGCCCTCGCGACAAATCCCGAGAATGCCCTCGACACCCGCCCGGTACATCCATCCAGCGGACCCGGTGTACCAGGTCCAGCCACCGCGCCCGGCGTGCGGCGGCACGGAATACACATCGGCGGCGACGACATAGGGCTCGACCCTGTAGCGGTCGACTTCTGTCGGCGTGCGCGCATGATTGACGGGGTTAAGCAGTGAAAACAGCGCGGCGGCCTTGTTGCCCTCGCGCATTTTGGTGAACGCGAGGATCGCCCACATCGCTGCGTGGCTATACTGCCCGCCGTTTTCACGCAGCCCCGGCGGATAGCCCTTGATATAGCCTGGATCGTGCGACGTTTTATCGAATGGCGGCGTGAATAGCAAAGCAAGCCCGTCGTCCGGACGGATCAGGTGCTTTTCCAGCGAGGTCATCGCCAGCGCCGCGCGGGCGGGATCTGCCGCGCCGGACAGCACCGCCCATGACTGCGCGATCGAATCGATCTGGCACTCGTCACTGTCTTTTGAGCCAAGCCACGTGCCGTCGTCGAACGTCGCCCGGCGATACCATTCGCCGTCCCATGCTTCACGCTCCAGCGCCTCGCGCACCGAGGCCGCATGCGCACGCCAGCGTGCAGCGTGCGCAACGGAAGCCGCATCGCGCGATTCAGCCAGCGGGGCAAACAATTCGATCGTCCGCAACAAGAGCCAGCCAAGCCAAACGCTTTCTCCCTTGCCCTGCGCACCGACGCGGTTCATGCCGTCGTTCCAGTCACCCGTGCCGATCAGAGGCAAACCGTGCTCGCCGGTCAGTTCCATACATTGATCCAGGCCCCGCGCACAATGCTCGAACAGCGACGCTGATTCATCCGCGACCATCGGCTGGAAGAACGCATCGTGCTCGCCAGGTCGCAGTGGCGGTCCATCGAGAAACGGCACGATCTCGTCGAGAATCGCGACGTCACCCGCGCAGCCAATGTAAGTCGCCGTCGCGAACGCGAGCCACACGCGGTCATCGGAAATCCGCGTGCGCACGCCTTGCCCCGACTGAGGCAACCACCAGTGCTGGAAATCGCCTTCGATGAACTGCCGCGCCGCAGTGCGCAACAAATGTCGCCGGGCCTCGTCCGGCTGCGCCAGCGTCAACGCCATGCCGTCCTGCAACTGATCGCGAAAGCCATACGCGCCGCTCGCCTGATAGAACGCCGAGCGTGCCCAGACACGACATGCGAGCGTCTGATACAGCAGCCAGCCGTTTAGCATCAGATCCATCGCGCGGTCGGGGGTCTTCACCTGGACGGTGCCGAGCACGTTCTGCCACTGGGTCGTCACCTCGGCGAGGACGGCGTCGAGGTCGGCCTTGCGATAACGCTCGATCAATGCGCGTGCGTCTTCGACGCACGCGCATTGCCCCACGAACGACACGACTTCGACGGTCTCACCCACGCCCAGCTCAATCACGCGCTGCAACGCCGCGCATGGATCGAGGCCCGCGCCGGTTGCGCCAGACAGCGGCGCGTTGCCGGTCAGCGCGGCGGGTGCCGCAGTCCGCCCGTTGCGGCCGAGAAATTCGGTGCGGTCGGCCGTCCATGAGGTCTGCCGGCCGCCAAGGTCGGCGAACGCGACTCGCCCCGCGAACCCCATGCTCCACGGATTGCGCGCCAGCATCGCGCCGGTAGTGGAGTCGATTTCCGTCACGATGAAGGGTCCCGATGCGCCGCGCGATGTGCCAAGGACCCATTCCATCCACGCCGTCACGGACAGACGGCGCGGCATGCCGGACAGATTGCGCAACGTCAGCCTCGAAATCTTCAGCGGGTCGGCGAGCGGCACGTATTGCAGCAAGTCGAGCGCGATGCCATTCGCCTCGTGTTCAAAGCGGCTATAGCCATGCCCGTGACGCGCCACATACGTCCCGCCGTCGCGGATTGGCAACGCGGTGGCGCCCCATACATCGCCAGTGACTTCGTCGCGCACATAGATGGCTTCGCCGGCCGGGTCTTCGACGGGGTCGTTCGACCACGGCGTGAGTTGATTCTCGCGGCTGTTTTCGGCCCAGGTGTAGCCGCTGCCTTCCGCCGCGACCTGAAAGCCAAAGCCGGAGTTGGCGATCACGTTGATCCACGGCGCGGGCGTGGTCGCGCCCCCCACGAGGACACTCACGTATTCCCGGCCGTCTTTATCGAAGCCGCCCAGACCGTTGAAGAACTCGAGCCTCGACGCAACCGGCGAAAGCGCGCGAGGCAGATGAGGCGCCGCGGGCCATGGCGACGAAATCGGCGGCTTCTGCCGGCGTAGCGCCAATGGCTGTCCCGGCGACTGCGGCAAGCGCGCGAGCTGGTCGGCGATCGAACCGCGGCGCGCGATCAACGCGACACGCGCGACCGATTGCAGCAGCGCCCGCGCCTCCACGCTCATCAAATCGGCGCGCAGCGTAAAGACCGCTCCTTGCGCGAGCTCTTCGCCGATACGCGGCCGCAACTGGCTGCTGCGCACGGCTGTTTCGATCGCACCCTGCAACTCCTGGATATAAGACGAAGCCCGTTCGTTGACGATGACGAGATCGACGTCCAGCCGCTTCATCCGCCAGTACTCGTGCGCCCTCAATAGTTGGCGGACTTGCGCGATGTCCTCGACGTCATCGATACGCAGCAGCACGATCGGCAGGTCGCCGGAGATCGCGTGCGGCCAGACTCCGGACTGAGGACCTGCTCCTCGAACGATCGCGTCCGACGGCGCCCTGAAACGCGCATCGGCGTAAATAACCGGCGCGGCGAGGCGCTGAAAATCCGCAGCCTCGTCGGCTTCGACATCGAGATGACGCAACTGCACCTGAGCCTGCGTCCAGGCTAGCGTTTTGGCGCGGTCGAACGCGTTGCGGTCATGGTGTTTGTCGACCAGATCGAGCAACAGCTCTCGCGACTCGGCCACTACTGTCCAGAACGTCACGCGCGCGACCTTGCCCGGCGGCACCAGCACGCGATATCTGAGCGCAAGGACCGGATCGAGTACGGTCCCGGCAGTATTGCTCAGCGGCTGATCGTCGAAGATCGCTGCCGCCGTGCCGGCGTTGCGCCCGCGCCCCAGAAAGCGCGCGCGATCCGATTCGTATTGCGGCTCGGCAACGATCTCGCCGTCGACAACCGCGAAATGCGCAGCCCACAGTTGTCTTTCGTCGTGCGAACGCAGACGGCGCGTGGCCACCAGCGCGCCGAACTCCGCAAGGTGCTCGGTCTGGACAAACATCCGTGAGAAGGCGGGATGCGCGTTGTCGGCAGCGGGCGTCGCGAGCACGATTTCCGCATAGGATGTCAGTTCGATCTCGCGCGCGCGGCGTCCACTGTTGGCCAACGAGACGCGGCGCACTTCACCGTCTGCTTCACCGGAAACCAGTACGTCCATCGTCGTTGTCAACGAGCCGTCGCGGCGGATGAATTCAGCATGGTCCTCGCCGAACACAACCTCTTCGTAATCGGCAGCGCTATCAGCCGGCTTTGCGCCTGCCGACCACACGTGGCCGCTCTGCGTGTCGCGCAGGAAGATGAAAGAACCCCAATCGTCGCGGGTTGCGTCTTCGCGCCAGCGCGTCACGGCGAGATCGCGCCAACGGCTGTAGCCGGCGCCGGTCGCAGTCAGCATGACGGCGTAGCGTCCATTCGACAGCAGGTGTGTCACGGGCGCCGCGCCGGCAACGGCCGACGCTGTGAGGCGCCGTACGGTCGGCGGCACGACGCCGGCGACCGTTGCTGACGTTTTCACTTCTTCGGCACGGGGATGCGCGACTGCGACATTGCGCGGCATACGCTCCTGCAGCAACAGTTCGCTGGCCTGGATCATGGGTTCGCGATGAAAACGTGCCCGCATCTGCGCGTCGAGCAACGTGTTCGCGATCGACACGATCGTCATGCCCTGATGATGGGCCATGAAATTGCGCACGATCGCAACATCCTCGTTCTCAGGTAGCCGCGAGCGGGTGAAATCGAGTGCTTCGTAGAAACCATAGCGACCCAGCGCGCCGAGCGCGGCGAGTCGTGCGTAGTTCTCTCGCGCGGCTAGTGGGTCGACCATCGCGGCTAGCCCCGTTGCATACGGTGCGATCACCCGGTTCTCCGAAAGCCCCCGCTTGAGGCCAAGGCCGGGCACGCCGAAATTCGAATACTGGTAGGTAAATTCGATGTCGCGTGCGTTGTACGCCGATTCAGAAATGCCCCACGGGATGCCGAGCGAACGCCCATACGCGGCTTGCCGTTCCACCACCAGGCGGCTTGTCTGCTCGAGCAGGCTGCCGACCGGTGCACGCATCACCAGCGAGGGCATCAGGTATTCGAACATCGACCCCGACCACGAGATCAGCGCCGATCCGTCACCGACCGGCGTTGCAGCGCGACCGAGGCGGAACCAGTGGCGCGTCGTCACGTCGCCTTTCGCGATGGCGAACAGGCTTGCGAGACGCGCTTCGGACGCCAGCAGGTCATAGCAGTTCACGTCCAGGCTGTTGTCGGATTGGGAGTAGCCGATCGACAGCAGCTTGCGTTCCGGATCGAGCAGGAATGCGAAGTCCATCTCGAGCGCCATCGCCCGCGACGTATCGGCGAGCGACTTCAGGCGTGCCTGCAGAAGCTCTGGTGCCGCGATGAGTTGTTGCCGGTCGCGGGCATGTTCGACCAGGCTTTTACTCAACGCGTCGATCCAGAACACCAGGTCGGCAGAACTATCGCCGCCGCCGGCGGGCACGAGTTCACGCGCTGCCTTCGCGGCCTTTTCGGTCAGCCGCGTGAGCGATGGCGACAGCGCTTCGAACGCCTGCGGACCGCGCAACTGCTTGCTGATCTCTTCGAGGATCGCAACCAGTTGCCTGCCATGTTCACCGCCTGCGGCGGGCAGCGTGTCGATGGCTTCACGCGCGAGTTGCAGGTTATCCATCAATCCGGGCCGCGCGGTCGGCGCGAGCAATTCCTGCGGCCACTCTTCGCACGCGTTGGCGAGAACGATCAGATGACCGGCCAGATTGCCGCTATCGACCGACGAAACATACGCCGGTGCCAGCACCTGGAGATCGAGCGTCCCGTACCAGTTATAGAAATGCCCCTTGAAACGCGTGAGCTTGTGCATCGAAGCGAACGCCGCTTCGAGCCGTTCGACGGTTTCCGTCGTCCCCGCCCAGCCAAAATCCCGTGCAGCAACCGCCGACAGCAGATAGAGCCCGAGGTTGGTCGGCGAGGTGCGGTGTGCGACGACCGGCTTCGGATCTTCCTGAAAATTATCGGGCGGCAGCATGTTCTCTGCCGGCGTAACGAAGGTCTCGAAGAAACGCCACGTGCGTCGCGCGATCAGGCGAAGGCTGCGTGCGTCCGCGTCCGCCATCGCGAAACGCCGCGCGACGGTCGGCGACCGGCTCGACCACAGCGCGAGCGCCGGCGCGGCAACCCATAACAGCGCAAACGGCAGCACGAGCGGCCAGTGTGAGGGGGCGAACGCGATCGCACCAACCGGCAGCACAAGGCCGAGCGCGACACCGCCTGTCATCTGCCGATAAAAGCCGCGCAAGTCGAGTCGGGGGCTGCCCTTCGACTGGGCGGCGGTGGTCCATTCGAGCAGCCGGCGATGCGTCAAGAACAGCCGTATCAGCGTGCGGATGATCGCATCGCCCATGCGCCACGCCTGGTCAGCGAGGAACGCGGTCGACAGAACTGTTTGCAAGGTTGCGAGCCGCACATCGGCGGCCAGCACGTCCAGATGATTGCGCAGATGGATACCGCTGCGGCGCGGCAGGATCGCGAACAGCGTCGGCAGGAATGCGGGAATCGCGAGCGCGCTTAGCACCAGCAGCGAGCCTGCCATTCCGGCGTCGATCGGCATCAGCCAGCACAGGCCGAGCGCGGCGACCATGAAGGGAGCGAGCAGCGAGCGGCGCAAATTGTCGAGCATCTTGAAGCGGCCGATCGACGGCATCGCGTATCGGTCCCGGCCGCGATAGCCGATGATCCACGGCAGCAATTGCCAGTCGCCACGCGTCCAGCGATGCTGGCGCTTGCCAATCACGTCGTAACGCGACGGCACTTCCTCGACCACCTCGACATCCGACGCGAGTCCGGCGCGCGCAAAGATCCCTTCGAACAGATCGTGACTGAGCAGCGCGTTTTCGGGCACGCGTCCCCGCAAAGCCGCCTCAAACGCATCGACGTCGTAAATGCCCTTGCCGGTATACGACCCTTCGCCGAACAGGTCCTGATAGACATCGGACACCGCCGCGGCGTACGGGTCCATCCCGCCGGGGCCGGAGAAGACGCGCTGATGCAGTGACCCTTCCTGCCCGACGGGCAGCGATGGCGTGACACGCGGTTGCAGGATCGCGTATCCGTTGACCACGCGTTGATCGGCGTCGCTAAACGTTGGCCGGTTCAGCGGATGCGCCATCTTGCCGATCAACCGCAACGCGGCGTCGCGTGGCAGACGCGTATCGGCGTCGAGTGTGATGACGTAGCGCACTTCGGGCGGCACCTGCGGTGCACGGCCGGCGATCGACACAAAGGTCGTATCCGTCGCACCGCGCAGCAGGCGGTTGAGTTCGTGCAGCTTGCCGCGCTTGCGTTCCCAGCCCATCCATTTGTTCTCCCTCGCATTGAACACGCGGCGGCGATATAGCAGCAGGAAACGGCTTCCGCCGGGGCCTGGCTCGTAACGGCGGTTCAGCTCGTCGATCGCGCCGGCGGCCACGGCCAGCAGGTGTGCGTCGTCCGGCAGCACTTCCTGATCCGCATCGAGCCCGTCCGCGAGCAACGCGAAAGACAGGTCGCCACCGGCTCCCGCGAGGTGATGCACTTCGAGGCGTTCGACCTGCTCGCGGAGATCGGCTTCGCTCGTCAGAAGCGTCGGCACGGCAACCAGTGCGCGCAATGACGACGGCACGCCGGCAGTCAGTTCGAGAGCGGGCAACGTGATTGCGCCGAAACTCCATGTCACCGCGCGATTGATTAGCGCGGTCGTGACCTCGGTGACGGGCAGGAATGCGCATACGGCAAACAACGCGAGTACCCAAGCTTCGGTACCGGGCGGCGCCAGTGTGGATAGTGCCCACAACGCGAGCGCCAGTAACGCCAGGGCGAGCGTCAGGATTGTGGCGACATAGCCGTGGATGCCGAGGCGGACGTTGAGGCGCGTGATCCGCAGACGCGCAGGCGCCCGGAATCCGACCGCCCGCTCCAGTGCTCGCCGGCCCTCGGCAATCAGGTGATAGCCAGGGTCGCCGGCGCGTTGCGCATGTGCGCCATCGCCTGCTTCCAGCGCCGCCACCCGGGCCGATTCCAGCGCTAGTCCCGCGACGTCGAGTTCGGTGAAAGAAGAGCCGCGCGCCAGTTGCTCGATCGCGCTGCGATACAGATTGCGCGTCGGAAAATCCATCGTCGCAAAGCCGCTGTCCGCGCGCAACCGGGCGTCGACAAGACTCACGCTCTCGAACAGTTCGGTCCAGTCGATGTCGGAAATCAGCCGCATGCTGGTGATCACATTGCGCACGGTGACGTTCGACGCGCCCTGCCGCTGCTGTGCGTGTTGCACGACTTCATCGACAGAGACGCCCTGAAGCTTGAGCCGCTCTTCCAGCCAGCCAAGTGCCGGCGTGATGCGCGGATCCTGGTCACGCAGCCGTTTTGCGAGCTGTGCGGCGAACAGCTCCGACAACAGGCCTGAGGAGCGCGTGGAAATGTCCGTTTCGAGCGCCGAACGGGCACTCCCCGATTCGAGCAGACGGTCGGTGAGTGCATCGGCGTCAGCGCGTGCGCTGCGGCCAGCAGTAATCTGGTCAGTCAGGCGTCGCAGGTTCTCGATCAGCACGATGCGCAACGTGATCGCCACGGCCCACAATTCGCCGATTGTCAGCGGCTGAATCCGTTGATACGCGCTGATGAAACGCCGCAGGATCTGCGGGTCGACGTGGCTGTCGGTATGCGCAACGAACGCCCACGCGATACCGAACACGCGCGGATACCCGGCGAACGGACCTGCGGCAAGCTTGGGCAACTGACGGTAGTAGCCGGGCGGCAAGTCGTCACGAATCTCGCGGATCTGCTCCTCGACGAGGTGATAGTTGTCGAGCAGCCATTCCGCGGCGGGCACCACGCCCCGGCCGCGCTCCAGTTCTTCGGCGCTCGCGCGGTAGGCCGCGAGCAGGACCGCGGCATTATCGTTCAGTCTCGCGTGCAGCGATAAAACGGCGGGCGGTGTCTTCGTGACCGGTTGCGCGGCAGCGAGGCTTTCCGCATGTTGCTCGAGCCGTTCGACGCCGAACAGTTCTTCGCGCACCGGCGCGGTGTCGGTCCACGGCGCCGACGGCGAACGATGTCTCGCGACATACCGGAGGATCGTTTTCACAGGCGCACTTCCTGCGGCGCCGATGAGTTCGGCCGGGTGAACCGGTCGCGGTGGCGTGTCATGTTAGCGGCGCGCACAGCGCTTGCCGTCGGGTTTGCCATCGTAATAGCGACCGACGCCTCATCGAGTTGGAACATGATCGGGACTTTCCTTCGGCGAGGCCACACCCCACCTTCGCATGCATGCACGCCTGCGGGATGTGGCTTGATTCACGGTGTGGGCGGACACGCGAGGAACCGTCAGGACAACCAAGCAGCTATGCGGCTTCCGCGGAAGCAGTCGGCAATGACTCGCCCCCGCGCAAAACGATAGCTGCCGTCGAGGGGCACACTAAATTTGGCAGATAAGCTTCGATGTGACCGTGCGGCAATCGGCGACGGGCAGGAGCACGTATGCACAGCCCCGTCGACGCAGCTTGCGGCTGAACATACGGAAAATGGAGCAGAAAGGACACGGATTCGTGTCCCAGGCGCCTGCTATTTCTTCCTGGCCGGTGCGCTGCCTGCGGTGGTCTTCGAGGCAAGCGCTGGGGACACGCCTACCGCAGGAGACACTACCTTTTTGGGTTGTTTGGGCTTTTTAACTTCGCGGTTACCGCGCATCGTGCTCTTCGCCAATATAGTTCCCCGGTTTTGCCCGTCGCGAAAGCAACGGCCATGTCGCCCAGTGTGAACGCATCTGGTGACGCTGTCGCGATTTATATTTTTTCGAGTACCGTGTAGATGCGTTCCCGACGAGCCGGCCAACTCGACGATCGCCGGATCGTCTGGATTTACCGGCGCATGCCATGCATGCACGATGCCATCGGAGCAAACGCCCTGTCCGAACGTAGCGATAGGGTGGACCGACTAAGGGGACTCGCGACGATATCGCCGCGCTCTGTCTCGTTGCCCGTCGGTAGCTACTTTGCACCGCTACTCAGTTTTGTGTGTTTTCCTCGCAATCTTCCCAGTACCTCAGCGGGTCGTGGTGTTGTGGATAGCGTGAGCTGAGCCACGCCGACAGCCTGGTCCAATCTGGATGGTTGGTACCGGTTCGAGCCGACCATGTTGACGACCTCTCGAGAATTTGACCGGTCCCGCGATCACGGACAAGCAAGCTGCCCAGTCCGCTCGATCTGTTCGCCTGCGACTCAACAACGTACCGTGGAAGAATCCTGAGTTCCGCATCCGTGGCCCACCCGTATAAGGCACGGACCACGCCGGACGGATCTCGCAACTCTATGGGGCCGGTCTCGGGGCGAACGGCGGTCCACCCTTCCGGAAACTCCGCGACAACCTCGTTTTTGCCCTCCCTCACCCACTTCACGCGCCAGGCCCGCGCCATCGCCTCGCGCAGGCGCGAGACCGACTCGTAGCCGGTCGGCAACTCGATCGACATCGGAAGAGTAATGAGGCTGTCTTTCCAGAGTTTGGTTTCGTCGTCGACGCGCTCGACCACGTCGAACACCCCTGCTTCGAATGGGTTCTCCGGCCGGCTCGATCCTGTCGTCTTACTGACGGGCAGCCCCTCGAAAAGGCGCTCAGCATCATGGCGGGTGAGTTTTGTCTTTCCTTTCTTCATTGGTTCCTCTACAGCAAAGTTGCTCGGTAACGGAAAGCCCTGATGACCGAAGTCTGGCACCGCTTCCTCTCACGCGCGTTTGAAGGTGCTCACCATCCAATTCTGCGCCATTACACTTTTTCCCGCTTGCGCGGCGGCGATCGCACGGCTTGTGCCGCCGTCCCTTTCGCCCGATGTCGGATGCATCGTAGCTATGGGATTGATGATCCGGCATCCTCAGCATTGCAAGAGATTTTCGAATGCTTCTTACCCCGCCGGACGCGAGGAGGACAGAGGCGTACCGGATCGGATTGTTCATCATCGCGGCAAATCTGGCATCGTTCTGGCGGTGAATCTGGAATGGCTGGTCGCCAAGGCGCGGCGCACTGACTCAATCATTGAATTCGTACCGCAAGTGGGTGATTTCGTCGCGGTGGACGAACCCCTGTTCTATCTGTACGGGAATTGTGGCGCAATCGATGAGAGGAGGCTCCGCACCCTGGTCGCTTTCGGGACGGAACGCAGCATGGAGCAGAACCCTATGTTCGCGTTTCGCATCCTGGTCGATATTGCGCTGAAAGCGCTGTCGGCGGCGATCAACGATCCGACGACGGCCGTGCTTGCCATCGACCAGTTCGCACCGACTATTGCGCGTGGTGGGCAAACGGTCTCCGCACATCGAAGAGATGGTGGATAAGTCGGGGCAGGTGCGCATGATCTTGCGGACGCCCAATTGGGAAGACTTCCTGCATACCAGCTTTCGCGAGATACGACAGTACGGCGCGGGCAGCGTTTAGATCGCGCGACGTCTGTCCGCGGCCATTGAGAATCTCGTTCAGAGCCTTCCGGAACATCGTCATGACGCGTTGCGCGTCGAATTGGCACTGCTCGATCGCGCGACCGTCAGCCTTGCACCAGGGTCCGGCCGAGAATCAGTAGCTCGTTGAACTGGGTCACCAGTTCAAAACACAAAGCAAACATCACGGCATAGAAAGGCCCGGGGAATCTTTGCATCCATCCGAGGATCGGAGCTGAAAAGCGGGTCCTAATGGGGTCCCGAGTCATGCACCAGGTGATGATCACCCCAATCGCCGCCCCCGCGAGTATGTCGGTCGGATAGTGCCAGCCGAGATAAACGCGCGGCAGTAATATGACGCTCGCGGTGTATAAAAGTGCGAGCACGCCGACGCCGCGTCGAACCAGGAAAATTCCCATCGCAACCGAAATCCACAACATCGCGTGGTCACTCGGAAACGAACTCCACGCGGGCAGTACGGCCGGGTCGAGGCCACCTGACGGAAAATTGAAGTGCAGGTCGGGATTGAACATGGGCCGCATCCGGAATGGCAAATATCGGGCGATAACCCGGAACACCGCGAGTGCGAGAAGACCGCTCGCGATCATCGCGACAACCATTTCACGCTCCCATTCGCCCCGCTGGCTGGGTTTGAACCATATCCACCCCAATATGGGTACGAGCACCAGGCCTTTGAATGTGTAGAGGTCCGCGATGACTCTTATCGGGTGGTTCAATACACCGCAAGTCATCGCAGTGTGCGTCAGAAAAGCCTGGATTGCCGTATCGAAAGGGTTCATCTTTGCATCTTCTCCCGCTCTTCCAGTTATGGAACTGCGCAGCCAAACGTTCGATCGGAGCGATGACGAGTTCATCGATATCCGACCTCTCGAGCGTGTCGTCACAGCACGTGCTTCACACTCGCAAACGTAGCCGTCAACGCCGCAAGCCTCCTTCGAGAAAGCGCGTGGCGGTCGCACGGAGTTGCCGCAGCGCCTTACCGTTTGAGCATGGGTACATGCTCTCGACACCACGTCCGTCTGGATCCGGTGAACCTCGCATGGGATCGTTCGCCTTTGGCTTCCAGGTCGCGCAGCCGGGCGACCACAGATGTATGGCCGATAGTGTCCTTTAGGCGATTCTTCGGCCGGCAACGTTGTTGAATACATCCGTCGCTTTATTCTCCTCCGCGATATTCGCAGGATCGGTGTGGCATCGAACCTTCTCCGGCCGTTGGCGCTTGTTTGCCGCGCGGTAGACCAGATCATAAAGGTACTGTCGGCCCCTTCACCGGCTGCTCTCCCATCTTGGCCCGGATAAAGTCCGACGAGCGACGGCTCAGTTCGGAATCAGCAGCCATTTTCTGTGCTCCCGCGTGTCCGACTCACGGGTTACATCTGCGCGTGCACCCCGGCGCGACACTCTCTGACGCCGGAGGAAATGGAAGATCGGTTCACACTCGAATGCCTCGCGCGGAAATGCACGATAACGATGCCGATGGCCTGAACCGCGTCAATTGTCGTCGAGCACAGGGCGGCTTTGCCGTGAGATGGAGACGATTGAGCGTCCGCACATCCAACGGCGCGAAAGACTCTTCATGGCCGCGTTGAGGCAGTGCCCTCTGTAATTTGCTCGCCGGAAACCGGCCATTGAGCGAGGCCGGACGAGACCTCGGTCAGCCAAACTAGGGGACGGGCTCAACCGACCGCTTGTGGCCGACGACGGGCCGACGGCGATCCGCAGCCTTCTCATGGTCGATTCCCGTCGAAATCCAATATCGTGACCCATTCTCGTGGCGAACGATCTCAAGTTTTTCGCTAACGCTCCGATAAAGCACCAGCGGACGAATAACCGGTAACGCCTCTGGAATGGATTGATGCCACTTATCTCGAAACTCTTGAACCTTAGTGCGATCACGGCGCTCAGCCTCCTCACGGGCTGCGCGGCGGGACCGCGCGCTGAGGTCGATGCAGGAAGGCTCCGTACCGTTCACACGGTAACGGTCGTGTATCCCGGGAAGACGGTATATAGCGGCGGGCGCGCTCAGACGCCGCTTCTGCTGACTGGCGGTGGTCTGATCGGTGCAGCGCTCTCGGGCGGTATAACTGGGCTTGCGAATGCCAGCACCGCCAAACACAATGCATTCGCGTTCGACGATGTTGTCACGGCAAAGCTAGGTGACACAAAATTGAACCGCAGATTCACTGACGGCATTGAAGCTGCGCTGCGTGCCCACGGCTATGTTGTCAACGAAGTCGACGCTTCCACACCGACACTGCCCACCTTTTCGCGTGATGATCATAACCGGTGGCACGCAAGCGGCCCGGTCTACCGGGAGAGCGATGCGGTGCTCCTGATACGCGTGTCGCCGGTGTATAGCTCTAGCGGCCCGATGAGCGCCTATACACGTCTGATCATCGGCGAAATCGATATGTTCACTAGCGATACGCACGAAGCAGTTTTCCGCCAGCCGGTCTATTGGATGAAGACGATCGATCCCTACACCTACCACTTCATGGATGCGATCGAAGCCGATCTTCCTCACGCAATTAGCGGGCTCGACGAGAGCATGATGGCGCAGGTGGGCGTCTTTGATAAGTCGTTAAACACTATCCAGCCTTGACTAGTATCAAAACCGATTGGTGACGCTCGTGACGCAATTGGCGAAGGTCCGTTCCTCGCCAGTAGCCGAAGATCGAATGTTTCAACGATTCCTATCGAAGTAAAGCGGTCCCTTGGATTCAAAGGAAAATGAAATGCTCGCTGGAAACCCTAACACATTCGCGATCTGGTGCGATGCTGTTGACTCATGGTCGACGGCGGGATTCAAAAACGGCTGTTTCGGATACTTCATCGGTGGCAAGCTGATTTGGTCGAATCGATCAACGCTCGGTGTCGATCTGAATCGACTCTCAAAGTTACACTGTATGAGCCATGCGGTTGAGGACATCGACTTATTCAACCGCTCGGCAAGCGACGCATACAACGAGCTTTGTCAACGCGCCTTTCCGCCTATGGACTCCGACGCAAAAAGCAACGACTTTACTCATTTCGTATCGGTAGAAAGCCTATCGGATGATGAACACAATGTATTTCTTGTCGAGTGCGCTGCGCAAGCGAAGCTGATATACGGGTTGGATCAAGACCCTAGCAGCATCGGTGAAGTCGCCCTGAGGCGTGGAGAATTTCAAGAGACCGCCAGGGCGATAATCGAGAAGTTTGGGGCGTAGAACTCCTTTAGAGAATGGGAGGCGCACCGCCAAGCTCATGGTTAGGCTTGGCGGCCTCTGTATGCCAAGATGAAGTCTCCGCGAGATTAGTTCAGCCTTGACCTTCGCGTGTAAGCCAGCTCGCTCGCCGATTCATTGTTCAAAAAAAGGAATTTCAGTATCAGAAGTGGGACGCGCCTTCCGGCGCATCCCACTGTGCTGCTCTAGATTCGACGCGTTAGTCCGGCTGGGGACGATGAGCTTTCGGTCGAGCGGGACGCTCTTCTGCAGACCCTCAGCACCGGAGAGAAGAAGGCGTTTTATATACGAACAGGCCCGTCGCTTTCAGTTCGTTCTGCTCAGTGATGTAGCGCGCTCCGCGCTGCTGCGAGGCCAGTTCTGCCGCCTTCGCGGGATCATTATCCGACATCTGCGCCGCACACTGCACCTGGTAGCACGCCGCGTCCGCCAACCGCTGCCGTTCGTCAGCGGTTTCTCCCTTCTGCAACTGCGCCAGTTTTTCCTTTTCGTCCGGATGCAACTGCCGGTTGTACATATCGGCATTCGATGCGGTAAACGCGCCTGTATTGCCGCCGACTGCAGCACCCGCAGCACCCGCCACCACATTCGTAATCATCTGCCCGAGCATCCGGTCAGCCGTCTCCGAGTACACGGAGGACGACGCGGCGCACGTTTCCGCGCTGTTGAAACCTTTGACTCTCGTTGGCACATTGTCGACGATCTGTCTTCCGCTGTCGAACGGCCGCTGTTGGCCGGGCGCCGACTCATGCAAAACGCGGCGTCGCGTTGACCGCTTATACTTTGTCGGTCGCCATAAGAAAAGTGTCGCTCAAAATGAGCCCGATTCCTCAGGACCCGGAAACAGCGTTTATTGAAGAATTGCTGTCTCGCTACGACCAAACCGGCCCAGGATGGCTGCTTTCAGCGAGCGACATTGAACGCTGGATCGAGATTGTCGGATCGACGAAGCGGCACGCGTACGACGTGATCGCTCGCCATCTAGCGGTCGGATTTCATGAGGGCCGGTTCCCCTTCTGGTTCTGTGACTCCGTCGTAAACGCCGTTGTCGGTTTCGCTTACGACGACTGCCTACAGAACGGCGAAGATCTCCCCGCCTTGTTTTATGAAGTCTATTTGGCCTTCGACGCGGGCGAAGTTGGTCGAGCGGGAATGGATCCGATTGAGATCCACACGCGCCCCATGATTGCAGAAATTATCCGCGATCCAGCCCACGACGCTGGATGACCAGTCATGGCCGCACGCTGACCGCGCTTGCAGAGATAGGAGCGGATCACTTTAACGCGTGCATTACAATATCGCGCAACCTTTCAGCCTCATCTTTTTGTTGACGCGGTACGACTTCATCATCGATAACGCCTGAGAGGCGTGAGCGCAAGATCATAAAAATTTCTGTCCCAGTCGCCCCTTCGGACAGTGCACCTCGAAGCCTCGCTGCGTGCATCGCAAAATCGGCGTCAGCAAGCAAACCAGCTAACGCTTCAACAGCGTCGTAAACGTGCGTCATCGGTAGATTCCTTCGACTTTCGATGACGGCATTGTCAATGACCTGTCTTCCGCTGTCGAACGTCCGCAGCTGGCCGCACTGAGGCTCATGAGCCCCAGCATTCCTCGCAAGCGCATCTATGCAAATCCCGATCCGAGGCGAGCCCTCATGCCACGTCATTACCTTTGCAGAGTAACCGGAGTGTGCATCGAGCGAACTACAACTATACAAATAAGGACGCCACCAGCGATGATGGCAGCCAATGCGAACCACCCTCTCTTCGATGTTGGCAGGTCTACTCCAGGCCCTGCCGCCGCTGTGGCGAGTAACAAGACAATGCTCAAGAGACCGAATATTCCGCGACCTAGCCACGAGAACAGAGTGGTCGCACGATTGACCACCCCCCCTTCGCGAAAGGGACTCGGCGGTCGGCGTCGAAATTCAGGCCTTTTGTTAAACAGCATTCTCGAGCGTGTTTTATTGACTGTTCGCGGGATGGCCCGCCTTTGTTAGCGGCAGTAAAACCTAGGCCGGTTTCTCGGATTGTCGACGATTCATGCACTCTTGTCGAACGGCCGCGCCTGGCCGAAGTCGGTCTGAATGCTGATTCCATAGGGTGCGCAGCGGAAATCGACTCGCGTGGGACCGCCATCGACCCATTACGGTCACACGAACATCTCGATAGCGGACAGTCAGTCGAACGAAGGGATTTCGAACTGGAGCATCTTAAAGCGGCCGTTGGCGAACTCACGCAATCGGCCAGGAGCGGTCAGTCGACGTCGGGCCCTGAATCGCCGACAATCGGCGCAGGCTGACGCAAGACGTAACTCGGATTAGCACCGGATCCACACATGACTACGAACCGCACAAAAACTCGGCTAGCTGGCGAGCTTAGTCGCTTCGTCCAGCAGTACGCCCGCAAGGCTCAATCCTCAGAGCCCAACGACCGGCAATACGATCGCAAGCTCGAAAAGAAGATGAAACGCCTCTCCGCGTCTGAACTATCCGACCTTCTTTCCCAGGACGAGCAAGAGCCAGTTGAGTCGGGCCGTGAGAAAGGGTGAGAGCGACCATTAGCCGCCGGTCGAGGCCGTCGTCCAGTTTGGCTGGCCGAGGTCTCTTTCGCCCTCGCTCAATGGCCAGTCTCCGGCGAGCAGATTCCGGAGGGCACTGCGTTAACCCGGCCACAAAGCGTCATTCGCCCGCCGCGTCACGTCTTGAACAGCATGGCAGGGGCGAGATGGTTTGTGACGCGCCTGGGCACGGTAATACTCGCATCCGTGCGCCAGGCATCCAGCCGGCAAATTTCGGTACCCAGTTTTCCAGCATTGAATCCCGGCATCACACAGATCGCGCATCACACTATGCAGGGGATCGAATACCGTTCCCTCATCCAACAAGTATGAAAAAGGAAAGAGCATGGTACCGGTTCAAGGACTCAAGCCATATCGGGCTCAGGCGCTGATCCAGAGATCTGCAACGCGTCTGTCCATGACGGCGCTCTTCACCACAGTCTGCGCTCTGAGCGGATGCAAGCCTTTCGTCGACTGGAGCGCAAACAAGGTCTACGCCAGTCTTTCGGAGCCGTGGGAATCTGAAGCGCCGAGAACGTTCACCAGCTACCCCTCCTCCCCGACCACCCAGGCGATCATCGGCGCGGGCGGTCGCAGTCTGGACTGTTCGATTCCCTCGTGGGCTGATATCGCGTTCCGGCGGCCTTCGAGCCAGTTGTCCGACGTCCGGCTACGCTTCCGGCAGGCCTGCGTGCTTCACGACTTCTGTTACCGCCACGGCCTAGCCACTTACGGCTACACACAAAACGACTGCGACGTCATGTTGCAGCAGTCATCCTATCGTCTATGTCGCCAGGTCTTCGCCAAGGAAAGTACCGATAGCCCAGGCAAGCCTTCCAGCGACAACCCGTTCTCGTTTTGCGAAACCGAGGCCAAGAAGGTGCTGCTCGGTGTCGCGCTGGGTGGCGCCGGTTCATACATGGGACCGGACCGGTCGACCTATTTCGAGTACGATCCGATGCCCTATGCGGCTGACGACTACGTGATCGCGCGCGCGGTCCCGCCTGAATCACATGCAGGCGCACCGGCCGCTGACATGGGTATCCGCACGTTTTACTTCAAACGCAACACCGTCACCATGTCCGCACTCGTCGAACGGGACGGGGTTAGCCAGTACCTGGAATACCCCCAATGTCGTGCCGTTCCCCGATCGACGCATCGCGACACCGCCTCAATGGGCGCACTCTCCTGGTGCTCCCATGCTGGCCTCTGTCGCGCGCGACAACTTCGCGAACACCAGCGTGCGGGTCTTTAATTTTCTATACGCCCCTCCCTCACCCGACTCGCCTTTCGTCATCGAGAGTTGCGATCCGCAGAAAGGTATGCAGTGTTCGCAAGTCGGTGATGCGTCAGTGAGCAAGCTTGCGGTGGTCGGGCAGCGTGCCGGACTGCTGTCCCTTTCGCATCGAGGCTGCCTTCCTCCACGCGAAACTAACAGCTGTCCTGGTGTCACGCCAGAGCTTGTCTGGCAGGACTTCGGCAGCCCGAAAGTCGACCGGCCCTATCAGTTCGACACGCGCTCCGTGCAAGGCAACGCGCGATTCCTGCAGCACGACTTCCTTCTCGAGAACGATGCAACGGGATCGGCAACGCATGCCTGGGTTCTCGGCCGCGGCATAACCGTGACGCCCGACGGGCATGACTATGCGGAATCCGTCGCGGGCAGCACCACCCCCTGCGGCAACGCTGTAGCGAACTATCGGGAATGCGTCGCAGTCGCCCGCCAGGAGCTCAAACCAGGCGGCACGGTGGAACGCTCCGTGATTCGGGCCAGGGAAAAGAATGAGCCTCTTTCAGTGATACGGCTTGCCGACGGCAGTCCGCTGCTAGTCGGACTGGAGTGGGACGATACCGACTTCGATCGGGTTGTCGGTGGCAAGCTCCCTCTGAGCGCCCCAGACTTTCGGTACTGGAGCGTGGCCGACGCACTTGAGCGTGGAAGCGCCGGCCATACCGCGCCTCTCCCGGATGAGACGAAGGGCGGTTTCATGGACATGCCAGCGACCATTGCGAACGTGCGCGGGACGGATCAACCTATCCTAGTGCTCACACGAATCAATGCCGCTGCCAGGGAAGAAACGGGCAGCGCGCAGGAACAGGCGAAGACCGGCACCGCCAGGACGTTCGACGACGAGCACGCGACAATCGAGGTTCTCGTCGCCAGGATCGACGGTGGCGCGGGAAAGACCGTCGGCGTCACGCAGACCGGGCGTGCCTATTGTTCGCTCAATCTTCGCGACCAGTTGTTCCTCCAGGATTTCCGAGGAGCACGGATGATTACGGAACATGCCAACCGGTCCTATGACCAGCCGGCAACCAGTACGATCAAGGTGGGATCGGCAGAATGGCGCAAGGGCCTGCTTGAGCTGGCCCAGCGATGGAAGATGAGTCAGGTACTGGTCTCCGAGTCACCCGACGACAATGCCGCGGGACTCATGCTTGTGACCATCGTTTTCAAGGGCTTCACAGACATGAGCGTTCAGTTGCGGCTGCACACCAATGCGAACGAGGCCCGCTTTTCAGCTCAGGCGGGAGGCAAGCGTTTTGCCAGTTGCGGCGAAGGCAAGGCGCCGCCCCTTTCTCCGGCAAACTGACGTGCATCTTCGCTGCGCCGCTTCGTCGTGAACGCCCTGCCTTGCAATACCGTCAAATGTCCCAACGATCAGGCGATGCCCTGAACCAGTATTCGCGGTCTGGCCCGCTCCACCTGTCACAGAGATGTCCAGACGCGTCGTGATCCAGGATCTGCCTTGATCTGCGTGGATCAATCCCGAGTTGTTCGAGCAGCGCGTACGATGCCTGGTTGTATTCGAGGTGTGGTCCAAAAGAAAAAGGCGATTCCCTGGTTCCCGCTCCTGAATAATCCTCGCCCGCGACAAATGCTGCCCTGAAATGGCCAAACACCTGTTGAGCCATGTTATCCGTCGTGGCGGCTGCCGCGCCGCCAAAACCTGCAGAATGCCCCATCCGCATCAACGCGATGCCCGCCGCCGCGAGGTGGTCCATTTCTTCATCCCGATCGCACAGGCGCTCAAGCACCAGCAGTCCGATATCGCGCGAACTGGTCTTCAGGGTGGCTGCCCGTAACAGCAGCTCGATTCCACGGTGCGCTCGCGCATGCAAAGCCGCGGAGGATAGTGCGTACAGATTCCGGAACTGGTCGGCTTCCGGAAATGCCGCGTTGACGATATTTTCAAGATTCAGCCACGCGAGGCGCGTGTCGCCTTGCCCGCTCATGACCCAGGCTCGCCGCTCTTCTTTTGTGTGCTTCGCCTGCGCGGCCAGAAAATTCGCGAGTGCGGTTTCCACGCCTCGTCCCGCTGCGGGAATGTCCGCGCCCGCCTGAATCTGACTGGCTGCTGCATCGAGCGACACGGCTATCTGTTGCGGGAGCCAGACCGCCAGCGCCCGATGCTCGATCAGCGAACGCACGCACAGGAGCGCGGCCAGGCCATTTCCTTGTACGACCTGTCGCACAAGCTGCACCTTGAAGGCCGCCGCCTTTGTCTGGCCGACCAGCATCGCGAGTTCAAGGCTGAGGTTGTTGAAACGCAGCCATTGAACCTGATCCGCAGTATCGGGAGCACCGGCCCGAAACTCGGAAACAAGACGCTGCTCGGCTCGCCGGGCAGCAGCAAATCCGAAAATGTCGGCTGCGCTGGCTCCCTCCCAGATCCTGAAGCCGAAAGCCCGGGCGCCCGCATCTTCCGCATCGCGCACATCTTCCGCATCTCCCGTCTGACGTCGCGGCAGACCATCTGTCAGCGGTGCTGTTTCGGGGTCGAGCAGCATTGCTTCCAGATCGTCGCGTTCGGTCGTGAGCCATCCGGTGACGGCCGGCGCATTCATCACCTCGGCGAATCCGGCATCACCTGCCGTCCGTCGAACTTCCGGCAGGATCTCCGACAAAAGCCGCCGGGTCGTCTGCGCCCAGGATTCTACGGGACCAACGTCCACCGGCTGCGTCGGTCCCGTGACCGGCTTCTCAGACCAGGAAAGCGCGAAAAAGGCCTCGTAGACGGCTGCAACTGCCTCCAGCAGGAGCTGGCCAGCGGCAGCCCGTTCGGGGAAGAGCGCAACGATGTGGCTTCCATAGTTCGGGTGAACATAACTGTTGAGCGCGGCACGTGCCTTCTCGAGCCGGGACATGGCCTTTGCCGTCGACTTCAGGGCAGGCCAGCCTCCACCCTCGAGAACGGTATCTGACGCTAGCGTCGCAAGCGAAGTCGAAGCGAATGCCAGAAACTGGTTCAACCGCTCGCGATCGTCGACGTCGGCCGAGCCTGCCAGCGTGGCGAGCCGCTCCACATCGATGTCGAGTGCATGGAGTCGCAACACCTCCTCGCACATGGTTCGAAGCACCAGCGCGGCAAACAGTAGATCGCCCGTAGTCGATGCATCCGCAAACGCCCGCTCCAGAAGCAGCCAGCGTGGCCATGCCGCGGCGCCGAGAACGGGCTTCACCAGATGATGGATACGACGGATGAGCGACGGCCGCGCCATGACATCTTTGGGTGGCTCGCCCTGCGCCCATAGTTGCAGTGCACGTATGCCCAGGGCGAGCGTCTGCTGTTCCTTATCTGGGACTACCCATCGGGGCGTACGGTGGTTCCCGGCCACGCGTCGCTGCAAGGCAGCGTCAGCCGCTATCAGCAGTTCAGGGATCCCCTCAATGGACATCCACAGATCACGCCAACTCGGGAACGCCAGGGGTGGAGAGATGCTGTCCATGAACGCCCATGGGTCTTGAGGAAGGGAGCGAAATGCTAGCCGAGCCGTCCGGAAGCGTCAACGCGGCACCATCGGCGTTTGCCGGGCTGACTGCTCGCGCGCGAACGGGGCTGAAAAGTAACCTGAAAATCGGGCTGGCGTCACGTCGCATTACGCGGAACTGGCGATCATAAGCATCGTTCTTGTCGGCGATAAAATCGAACAGTATCCGGCCGTCAAACGGATCATTGAACGTTGAGGGCTTTGCATAGTAAAGCGCGGAGTTTGAAAAGATCCTTGCCGTGTTGCAGCGAACCGTCTTGGGGAAGTCGATTGGTGGGCGATATTTGAAAAGCAACGTCATCGTTGTTATTCGTGAGGTCTGAAGGCAGGGCGCGCGCCAGTGGAACGGGAATCTAGCATTCTTTTGCGTTCCGGCACCGGGTTGATGGTCATCGGCCCAGGGTACCGAGCGGCTCTTCTTCACAGGGACGCGCCGTGCACGGGAGCGCAGCGAGGTCGAACGTCATGTGATGGTGCCGACAGTCACGCAGGCCTGGAATCAGGCGAAGAAAAACGTCGACTACACAATGGATCTGCTCGACAACAAACGCTTCGACTATGAGCGCTACTATCGCGACGCGATGGATAACTTTGGTGCGCGCTCGCACTGTCGGCGGAAAAGCACAACCTGCTACTGTGGGCTCACTATGCTGCCGATCACCGGGGGCTGTGTCTCGGGTTCGACTGGGAGGCCACCGGCCTGCCTCCAGCGTCCGAAACGCAGTATTCAACCAGCTATCCGAAAATCGACTTCTGGTCGCATTCGGAAGCTGAACTGGCAAAGATTGCGCTGTTCCAGAAATCCTCGGAGTGGGCCTATGAGCAGGAGTTTCGATCCATCAACTCGGCGACCTTTGAGTGGTATCCCAAGTTCGACCGCAAAGCGGCATCACGTGAGGCGATGAAAAAAGCGAAGACCGACTGGCCGGGTAGAGATGGGCGAATTCTCCGAAGGGACGTGATGAGAGCGCACACATACACTTATAAACGACCGAAGAAGGACGGCGCCGGCACGTTGAATTTCGCAAAGGACTCGCTCAGGGAAGTAATCTTCGGCGAGCGGATGACCCGTGAATCTATTATCCAACATGCTCATTTCATCAGGGGCTGGGGCTTCAATCCGGTTTTCTGGCGAGCGGTCCGTAACCCGAGACGCTTCAGCATTGATTTCGAAAGACTTTGATGACCGCTAGTCTCCACGGGGTGCACTGCAGCTTGAGCACGGGCTGCATCTGTGGATTGATTCGATTCCACGCATCGGATTTGGCAATAGGTGGACGCCTTCACGCGCCGATCTTTGTTACGCCGCGTCCTGCCGGGCGAATACTGGGGGAAGTGCTGAAACGCCTGTGCGGACAATGAACAATAGAGATGGCCAATGGCGCGCCCGCGTCGCGCGGAGCCCGTTGACCGCAACGCGCAACATTGTGGCCGGACGTGCAGGATTCTGCAACAGAGATCGTGCATTGAATCCCTGCACGCCCGGGGATTTGCCCGAACTGCGACGAAGCATTTTTTGGGACGGTTCTCTCGCATTGGAGACGCCGCCTATAATCAACCGCAGGGTATGCCCGGCACACGCGCGGCACGCCCGATAGCTTTCCCAGTTACCGTCTGTCGAAGGACAAGACTGAATGTCTGCTGTTCGACACGGCTGACAAGCGACGCTGCTTCCTTGTGCGTGTGCGTGGGATATCTAACCGGTCCACCAGGTTCACTCTTGGTAGTCTTCGAATTCCCAATGGAAGTTTCTAGCGAGCTTTCCGGCAACATCACGCCACTCTCCACCAGTACACTTCGCAACATATTCGCAGATGGTCGTTTCGATAGTTGAATGGTCGTATTCTCGAACGATCAACAAATGACGCCCCCATTTTGGCTGCCATATCGTCCGGCTCAGCCACGTAGGTGTGCAAACACAAAGATCGAAGTCGTCGGCTCCGGCCGCTTCGTCAGACCCTATTCGAATCCGAAAATTTAAAGAGAAACATTCTGGATCGTCGGGTACAAAACCATCGATAGGGTGATCTTCGATTGCAATGCTTTTTATAACAGCGAGCATCTCCTGCTCCTTAGTTCGTTACGTTGAGGTGGCCGTTGCCAATCTTCGTCCGCTGTCCCGTCACGGAGTTGATAGCGTACGTTTCGAAATTAGCTTGCTTTCCTGTCGTGGCGAGGTCCGATGTTTTCTGGGTCGGGAAGCGATATCCCCGCGTGCCATCGGCACTGATCAGCCCAGATCCGTCGCTTGTCAGGGTCGCTCCGTCACCTACCCAAGTTCTTCCTAGCCTATCCGCTTCCATTGTGCTTCCGCTCCCAATTGGATAGTTTATGTTGTTCCCACCGCTTCCGCTCACTGCGGCCGCCAATCTCGGATCTTGCGCGGCGATATTGGCGAGATTCTCGCTCGCGAGCTGATTCTTCAGTCCCTGAATGCTTGCGGCGTTTGCGGTGCCTTCTGAGGTCACCGGCTGGTTGATGGAAACCGCTGTACGACTGCCCGTCGTCGTTGGCAATACGCTGCTTGGCTTGCCCATGACCGGGAAGGGTCCGTCTCCGCCGCCACTAAACGACATCGCCGGTACCGCTGTCGCCGTGTAGCTACCCATGTCGCTCGGGGTCAACACACCGCTTTGCACCCCCGCGTGATATGCCGTCATGATCGCTGAGAGCAGGTACATGCGTTCCCGAGGGTCGACATTCGGATCCTGCAAGGCCGTACCGAGCTGCGACAGCGTGTTCAACGCATCTGATCTATTGATGGTCCCAACGGGCGCAGCAGCAAACCCATATGCATGGTCCATCACCTGCTTTTCTTTATCACTAAGCGCGTTGTTCAGCGATTCGTTCTCTGCGGCGACCAGCCCGCCCAGGCTGTTTTGACCTGCAGCACCAGCGAGCGAACCACCCGCAAGCATGGATACACCCGAAACGAGAGCGTTGTAGAACGGGTTTTGATAGCTAGAGGTTTGCGTCTGTGACCCATCGAAGTTCTGAGTTAGCGTCGTGGTATCCGACGAATCATAAAGACTGTCACGGATGTTTGGTGCGATCAGGGCACTGGCAGCGCCACCGATAGCCCCGCCTGCACAGCCTGTTCCGCTGGCCGTTGACAAGGCGCAGCCAAGCGCGGCGTGCGCAAGAACGTACCCGGGTGTGTTTTCCGCCAGCGATGAATTTTTCGTCGACTCAACGCCGATTGCTCCTGCCCCGATAGCGCCGACGTCGGCAATAACACTGCCCTCCAGTGCCCGGCCGAAGCTGCCGCCGTACACGGCCGTATCAATCCCCGCACTGACTACGCCACGAGCGGCGATTGTTTCAAGCACTTGGGGTAGATCTGCAGCACCGAAGCTGCCGTTTGCAATCTTGACGCCAGCTTGTTGAAGGTTGCTGAACCCCATCCCAGCTTCTGACAGCCCTGCGAATGCACCAGCGGTCAAGCCTCCAACAACCCCCGCTTCCATAATCTGGCCAAAGTTCAGACCTTGACCGGACGCGAGCTGACCAGCGATGCTTCCGACCATGCCACCCAACGCACCGACCAACACGGTACCGAGCGTGAGCTGAGTCATGACGACGCCAGCGATCGCGGCCGCAGCACCTGCGGTGATAATCGATGCGGCAATCGCGATTGCTGCCACGACGAACGTCGGCAGGCCGCCCCCCTCCTTCACAAAGTCGGTGTGAAGGTTGTCGCTAACCGTGGTCTGCGTGAAGTTCGTGCCAAGTTGCTGCTGGAGTTGGGCGAGCAACGCTTGCGTTCCCGCCTGGTTCACGGTGCCATCAGCATTTAGCTGTTGCAGCGCGCCGCCAATCTGATTGAGCGTCTGAACGTTCAGGTCCATGTTTGCCGCGCTCATGAAGCCGCCCGGCTGGACCGTTGTCCCCGTCTCGTCGACGTATCCGCCCTTGACCTTGCTCCAGATCTGGCCAATGTCAACCTGGTTCGCCTGGTTCGTGAGCGTGTTGGTGTTGACCGTGAGCGTGCCGGAAGCCGTGATGCTTCCCGTGTTCAGGATGCTGCCGTTGCCATCCTGATTGAAGTTCAGTGCGACATTGGTGCCCTGGATGTTGCCGCCCGCCGACATCGCGCTCGTGTCGCTCGGCAGATAGACCTGCGGCATCAGCGCGGTGATGGTCGGGCAACTCACACGGCCCACTGCCGTACACGACGGATCAGGCACGGTCTGCTCGACGTACCACAGCATCGGCTTGTCTAGTTCACTGACCTGCGTCTGCGTCAGCGCATCGCCCAGTTGCAGGTTGTTCGCTTTCGCGTAATCCAGCGCGTTCTGGTACAGGTAGGCCTTCTCCTGTTCCGTCACCGACGTGCCCGTTTTACTGTCGTAGCTCAGACCATCAATAAAGCTGGCCTTGCCCGTCTGCTGCAGCGCCGCCTGCTGCAACATCAGGTCTTCTTCCTGCGGGTTGTAGTAAAACAGCGTCGAACCGGGCTGCAGGTTCGCAGGCAGATTGTCGAGCAGCGCCTGTGGACTGAGACTGCCCACCGCCGACGCGCCCAGCGACTGGTCAACGTACGAAGCCTTGCCAGCCACCGGCGTGGGGATCGCCGCACCAACCTGACGCGGCGTCGACAGATTCAGTCCCGGCATACTCACCGGACTCAGCGAAATCACCTGCGACGGCGCGTTCACGCGCGGCGTGTAGGTGTTCGACGATGTGATGCCGTTGATGAGCTTCTGGCCTGTCAGCGTCACCGACGTGCCGATGACATTGCCGACGTTCTGGATCACACCGTTCGACGTGATGGAGAGATTGGGTGCTTCGATTGTCGCAGCGATGTTGCCGACCGGCGTCGGCGGATCAATTGTGCCGCCCGTGTTCGTGTAGGCACTACCGTAGAGCGCCGTGCATTCTTCGGCGCTACCACATGCCCAGACATCGTGCCGCTTGTCCGAACTGAACATCCCGGTCTGCTGGACCCAATGCGAGTGCCAGTAGGCGTTCAGCGTCTGCGCCTCGTTGACAACTGGACCGACGACCGAGATCGTCGCGCTGTTGCCTGCCGCAATCAGGCTACCGATGTTCGTGAGACTACCTGCATTCACCTGCAGGTTATTGCCAGCGCTGATGACCGACGAACTACCAGACTGTTGGTCAACATAGCCTTCGCAGTAACTCTCTTTATAGCCTCCCGCCGTCATACAGCCCGAATACTGCTCCTTGGAGCCGTAATTCTCGTGAACCGGTACGGGTGGCGGAAGGTTATTTGTGATCGCGCCCGATACATTGAGCGTAATGTTGTTTCCGGCAATGATATTGCCGGAAGTGTTGTTCAGACTTTGAGCGGGCGTGGTCGAGCTCGCTGTCGTGCCGACACCGCCAATCACTATGTCGTGGCCAGCGAGCAGGTTCCCGAACGTGTTGTTAATCTGTCCGGCGGCAATCACAAGGTCATTGCCGGCATAAATCGTCGCGTCGCTCTGGCTGTAGCCGAACGTCGTAGTTGTCGGGTTGGAACCTCTCGTGCCACCGCCCGTACCGCACGCTGAATTCGGCACACCAGACGCGCAACCGACCTGGCTCGAGAAGTTCTGCTGGTTACCGCCCTGATTGGTAAGAGAAGCGGCGTTCACAAAGATGTTACTACCCGCGAACAGCAGACCTTCGTTCGTCAGTGCGCCGCCGCTGATCGTCATGTTGACACCAGCCGCGATCATGCCCGTCGGTGAACTCCACGTCTCGCTGATTGGCGCAGATGGGGCACCTGCGTTCTGTATCGTGAACGTGGTAGGCCCAGCGGCGCGCGCATTGTTGACTTCGTCTACCGCAATACCAATAACGCCGAGACCTCGCAATGTCGAGATGAATGCGTTGTATTGGCCCTGGTCGACCTGTTCGATACCACCTGTCTGGACTGTCGGTGCAACGCTGCCATTGGCGAGCGAGCCGACATTGAGACCGATATTTCCGCCAGCCGCGATCTGGCCTCCACGATTTGAGAGACTTCCGGCTGTCAACTGAATCGAATTACCGGCCGAGATCACCCCCGAGGTACCCGGCGTCTGAGTCGTCACCGACTCGTAAATCGACGGCAGTGCAACGCGGGTTTGCGCTACCTGGGTCACATTGCCATTTGCGAGCGCCTGCTGCGAGCTGGGCCCATCGACATACCAGACGCCATCACTCATCTGGTCGAAGGTGATGTAGCCGCTATCAGCCTGCGCCTGGCTGATCATGAGGCTGAGCTTCGCATTGAACGTGCTGTAGTTGATATGCTGAGTCATATCAGGATGGCCCGCCCAGATTTGGGAAGTGGCGGTCCCGATTGCTGCCGTCAGCAAGAGCGCAGAGTCTGATACCTGGGTGGTCGACGTTTGTTGACCTGTCGGACCCGTCTGATCGTTCACGACTGCGCCGGCATTGATGGTGATATTGTTGCCCGCAAAGATGGAGCCGCCGGTATTCAGCAGCGTGCCGCCCAGGTTGAAGTTCGCGTTGCCTCGCGCCTGGGTCGTGGCGTTCTCGTTGTCGTAATTGCCTCCGCTGACATTGAGGACATTGCCCGCCTCAACGGTTCCGCGATTGGTCGTATTGCCATTCAATGTCAGGACGTCGTCCGCATGCAAGACGGCTCCAACGGCATTGCTCAACGTGCCATTGAAGGTGACGTCATTGCCCGTCAACTGACCGAAGTTACTGAACGTGCCGTAAGTAGTTAACGACAGCGGCGACGTGCCCGTGACCGTTCCGTAGTTGTTGATTCCATTCAGTCCGACAACCGTCGCGCCCTGGCCACCAAAATTCCACGTGCCGCTATTACTGATGAACCCGGCCGTCAGCGAAAGCTGTCCGCCGTAGCTGATCGTGCCTTGCGACGGATCAAACGTTGCATTGACGGCGCTCACACCCATGTTGCGCTGTGCTAGCAATTGTCCGCCGGCGTTATAAAATGCGCCGCCGCCTCCATTGATCGTCAGTGACACATCGCCCGTCACCGGCCCACCCGGCGTATTCGGATTACCCGAAAAAATCAGCCCGTTCTGGTTATTCAGCGTCCCCGTATTGATGTTCAGGCTGTTGACGGCCATCAACGAGCCGCCGACGTTGTTCAGCGCGCCCGCCACATTGGCATTCGTGGTCGCGCCATTCACCAGCCCAGCATTCGTGAAGTTCGTCGCGGTAATATTCGTCGTGCCCGTCGATGCCAGCGAACCCGTTGCAGCGTTCGTCAGGTTGGGCGCAATCACGGTCAGCGTGCCGCCTGACAGCACATTGCTCGCGTTATAGAAAGCATTCTGCGACACGAGCGTCGCCGCACCGACCACATCGAACTGGCTTCCCACGAGCGAGAGCTGGTTCGACGCGCGTGCATCGAGCGTCCCGCCGACGATCGCATTGCCGAGCGTCACGTTCGTACCCGCGACCTGCAGGTTCTTCGAAGAAACGATCGAAGACTGGCCCGCGTCGATAGTGCCCGTCGCATTGACCGAAATGTCCTTCGATCCGCTCGCCGTCCCGCTCATCGTGACGTTTGCGCCAGACAGCGCCAGTTCGCCCGCGACAACGCTGTTACCGGAGAGCGTCAAGGTCTGTCCGGCGTGCAGGTTCGCATCGCCATTCGACGACACGCCTCCAACCGTGACATTGCCGTTCGTGCCCGTCACATTGACGGCGCCCATCGACGAGATACCGCCCGTTGCCGATGCATTTTTGGCTGCGTTGATCGTCGCGTTGCCGCCTGTCTGTACCTGTCCGTTGAAGGCGACACTGCCGGCATGGGAAGTCGCAACGATATCGCCCACGGCCGTCGCTGCGCCGAACGACATATCGCCGTTCGAGGTCACCGTGAACTTGCCCGCGCCCTGCACTTCGCCGAGCGCGACACCGCCGCCGGCATTGACCGTGATGTCCTTGCCGAAGGTCAGTGCGCCACCGCCGTTGATCGAACCGCCAGCATTGATGTTTGCAACACCGAGGCCCAACAGATTGCCGCCGAGCGTCATCGCGCCGCCCGACGTGACATTCGTATCGCCGTTGATGAGTCCACCCGACAGCAGCGCCAGATTGCCGCCGGCGTTCCCAGTCAAGTTGCCCTGCGTGGTCGCGCCACCGCCAACTCCAAGGTTGCCACTCGTGGCAGTCAGTACCATGTCGGCGTTTGAACCTGCCGAACCGCCAATCAGCACATCTCTGCCACCGCTGATCGTGAGCTTGTCGGTACTGGAGACGGAACCGCCGATAACAGCATCGCGTGCTGTATTCACGGTGACCGTCGAGCCGGATGCCACGGTATTCGTGACGTAGACATCGCCTGCACCGTTGCGGCCCTGCGCCTGCAACTGCACCGTGCCGCCCGCCTGTGCCGAGCCCAGCGACATATCGTTGCCTGCCGTCACGATGAGGTTACCGTTCGTGCCGACCACGCCTGTCACGTTGACGCTGCCACCCGCGTTCACGTTCGCCTGCTGGCCAAACGCCACCGACGCCGCACTGATCGAGCCGCCGGCCGTCAACGTGCCCGCGTTCTGCGCGCCGATGCCGCCCGCGAGGGTCATGTCGCCGCCTGACGTGAGCTGCGCATTGCCACCCACGGTCGTCGCGCCCGCGATGTGCAGCGCCTGGCCCGAGCTTCCGGTCAGGTTGCCCTGCGTGGTGACGTTCGCCGCGCTGGCATTGCCGCTCGTCGCGGCAAGTGTCAGGTCACCTGCCGAATTCACATCGGCGAGCGCGATATTGCGGGTTGCGTCGATTGTCGTGGTACTGCCTGTGTTGATCGCGCCGAGTACGCTGACGTCGCGTGCCGCCTGCACAGCAAGTGCACCGAGTGCAGTAGCCGCACCGCCGAGCGTCACGTCTCCACCGCCTGCATTGCCGTTGGCCATCAGGCTTACATTGCCGGTGACGGCCTGCACACTCCCAAGTCCGGCATTGTTGCCGCCCGTCACGGTGACGCTTGCGCCTTGCAATGCGCCGGTCAATGCGAGGTCATGCGAAGCATTCAGCGTTGCAGCCTGAGCAAATGCGGCCGTGCCCGCACCCGCGATATCGTTCGATGCCGTCAGCGCGCCGCCAAGCTGACCGGCGAGCGCGCCGCTCAGCGTAATGTCGCGGCCCGCCTGCACGGTGACATCCTTCGCCGCGTTGATCTGGCCACCCAGCTGGGTGTCGAGCGTCGAACTCAGATTCAACGCGCCCGATGTGGTCGTGGTGCCCGTCAGCGCGATGCTTCCGGTAGCCGCGGTCGCACTCAGGTCGCCGGCTGTAGTCTGCAACGTGCCGCTCGCCGATACGTCACGAAGCGCTGCCAGGGTCAGCGAGTCTCCAGTAGTCAGCGATCCGCTCACAAGGACGTCGCGCGCGCCGCTCAATGTGACGGCGCCCGGAGCCGTGGCCGTTCCCGTGATCGCCGCATCGCCACCGCCAGCGTTGCCGTCGGCACTCAGCGTCAGCGTGCTCGCCGAATGGGCGTCGTGCAGCGCGGCGTTATTGCCGCCCGTCGCGTTGATGACATTGGCCTGCACGCCACCTGTCAACGCAATATCGCGCTGCGCCGTGTAAGTCGCAGCTTGCGTGAAGGCCTGTGTGCCCGCGCCGCCTATATCGCGGCCCGCCGTCACAGAGCCGTTCGCCTCGCCGATCAGCAGGCCATTTAGCAGCGCGTCACGGCCTGCGCTCAGCGTCGCATCGCCAACCGCGCTCGTGCTCGCTCCAAGCGAAAGATCGAGCCCCGTGGCGATATTCAGCTTGCCCCCGCTGTTGATACCGCCCGTTGCATTCAGACTGCCTTGTGCCGCGAGCGCCGTATCGCCGACCGACTCGACGGCGCCGGCAATGTCAATATCGTGCTGGGCATTGACATTGACCGTCGTGCCGCTTGCAATCTTCCCGGTCGATACAACCGAAACGTCGTTGCGCCCCGTTGCCGTCACGGCACTCGCCGCGGCGACCGAACCATTCACGGTGACATTGCCGGGACCGTTAACCGTGTTCGTGCCATTCGCGGTGAGCACGACCGTGCTCGCCGACTCGACGTTGTTCACGCCAATGTTGCCTGCGGCCGTTACCTGCACGGACTGGCCCTGGATCAGACCGCCTTGTGCGACGTCCCGGCCCGCATCAAGCGTGGCCGCCTGCGCGAACGTCATGGTGCCTGCACCACCGAGGTCACGCCCCGCTGTCACGCCGCCCCGCCCTTGCCCGGCGAGCATGCCGGTCACGTTGATGTCGCGCGTTGCGCTGAGCGTGGTGTCGAGCGCGGCGGACGTCGTGCCGCCAAGGTTGATGTCGGAGCCGGCCTGCGCACTCAATGCACCATTACTGGCGATGGTGCCTGTGGAACTGAGGCTGCCGCTCCGGGCGCTGAGCGTCGTGTCGTTAGCAGACTGGATCGAGCCGCTGATGACGATGTTCTGCCCCGCGTTGAGCGCCACTGCCGCGCCGCCTGTCACAGCGCCGGTGATAGTCAGGTCATTGTTGGACGCGAGTGCAAGGCCCGATGCGGCCTGCACGTCATGCAGCGACGCAGAGCCGCCCGCCGTCGTCTGCACAGAACCGCCGCGCAGCGAACCGGTGAGATCCGTATCGCCGCCGGAGCTCACGTTCGCCGCGAGACCGAACGCGGCTGTCGCCGCACCGGCGATCGTACCGCCGGCAGTCAGCGTGCCGTTGCCTTGCGCAACCACGGAGCCGTTCATCGTTAGGTTCTGGCCGGCGTTGACAGTCAGATCGCCGAGCGCGGAAGTACCCTGCCTGCCAAGGTCGACAGATTGCGCCGCATTGATCAGCAGGTTGTCGCCGGACTGAATGTTGCCGGTGCTCGTCAGCGAGCCCGCCGCATTCGCCAGCGTGACGTTGCCGTTCGACGCGACGCTGCCGGCGATCGACGTGTTGCCGCCGCTCGTCACGCTTAATGCATTCGCACTCTGCAATGCGCCGTTAATCGACGTGTCGCCACCGGAACTCAACGACGCCGTGGAAAGCGAAGCAACGAGTCCGTTCACCGCAAGCGTGCCGCTCGTTGCCGTCACCTGCAGCGCGTTATTGGCCTGCACGTTGTTCAGCGCGACTGATCGCCCCGCTGTCAGCGAAACGGCCGCCCCTTGCAGCGCGCCGGTCACCGCAAGATCGTTCGCCGCAGTCACACTCGCGTCTTTCACGAAGCCGCTGCTGCCGCCCGCGATGACGTCATGGCCAGCATTGAGCGTCGCCGCGCCCTGTCCCGCGAGCGTGCCGCCAATCACAACGTCATGCCCTGCGGTGAGCGTCGTATCGCCGGTCACGCTCGTCGCGCCGGTCAACGCGACATCCTGCGCGCCGCTAACCGATAGCTTTGCGGCACCGTTTACGGTACCGCTCGAACTGACGCTGCCACTCACCGCCGCAACAGCCAGATCGCCGACGGCCTGCACGGTACCGCTGGTTGCCACCGTCACGTTGCGCTGCGCCGTCAGGGCGACCTGCGAGCCGCCTGCGAGCGTTCCGTTCACGATGACATCGCGCGCGGCCTGCACGGTCGTCGCACCAACCGCCGCCGCATTGCCATTGAAGCTGACGTCGCCGCCGCCGGCCGGGTTACTGGTCGACCCGTTCGCGGCGATGCTGAATGCACCGCCTGCCTGCACATCGGCGACGCTCGCGTTATTGCCCGCCGTCAGCTGCAGACCGTTGGCCAGCAGCTTGCCGGTGAACGCCACGTCCTGCCCCGTGGCCAGCGTGCCGTTTTGCCCGAATGCGACAGAACCGCCGCCGGTCAGATTGTTCTGCGCGTTGATCACACCGTCCTGCTGCACTATGACGACACCGGGCACATCGACATTGCGCCCTGCATTCACCTGCGCATTAGTCCCGACGAGGAGCGACCCCGGCACCGACACATCGCGCGCGACATTCGCGGCGAGCGTCGTGCCGCTGGCGAGCGATCCGCTCACGGTCAGGTCCTCACCTGCCGCGACGGTGACTGCGTTCTGGGCAGTAGCTTGTCCGGTAACGATGGTGTTCTGGCCAGATGTGAGCGCAAGGTTGTTGCCGCTCTTCACCGTGGCGCCTGCGTTCAGGTTGCCTTGCGTGGCGCTCAGGGCAAGATCGCCTGACGTCTGCAAAGCCGCGTTCACATTGACGTTGCGTTGCGCAGTCGCCTGCAACGTTCCGCCGTTGGTCTGTCCATTGACGTTGATATCGCGCGCGGCCTGAAGGTTCGTCGCGCCGCTCACCACCGACGTGCCATTCAGGTTGATGTCGCCCGCACCGTCGTTGCCCTGCGCGCTAACCGAAAGTGCGCCGCCCGTCTGCACGTCGCCGAGCGTGACATTGGCGCCACCCTTGATCGCGGCATCGCCGCTCGATTGCGTGTTCGCCACGTTCACGTTGCCGCCGGCAATCACCGCGAGCTTGCCGCCGCTCTGGATCGTGCCGCTCGAGGTCACATCGCCATTCGCATTGATGGTGTAGCCGGTGACGCCGACGTGAGCGCCGGCCATCGACACATTGCCACTTGCCTGCAGGGTTGCCTGCTGTTGCGCGGCGGAGCCGTTCACGGTGAGATCGCCGTTCGACGAAAGCAACAGGTCGCCGGTGTTCGCGGCCATCTGTGCATCGGTGCGCACGCCCATGCCCGCCGCTGTGCCGATCACCTGGATCTGGCCCGCGGTCATCGCGCCGAACGCGGTGGCGTCGATTGCGAGACCGTTGTTGGCGCGGCCGTTTGCGTTGTTGATGGCGTTCGCCGTGTTGTCCGCGCCGTTTGACGACGTGGCATACGTGGTGCCGCTAGCCGTCACGGCCGAGGGCAGCACGAACTGGCGCCCCGCGATCGCATTGATGCGCTGGCCGGCATACAGCGGCGCGTTGATGCCAATGGTCTCGCCGATCAGGTCGATCGTGCCGACCGTGCCTTCGATACCTGCGCCCGGACCGTTCACACCCGCGTTGCCCTCGATCTGGATGTGACCACCGGTCACGCTATAGCCGATTGCCTGCGCGTTGTTGAAGTCGGTGACACTGCCTTTGAGGTCGCTCAGAAATTGCGGCGTACCCGTCGATAACGTGACGCCGATCGTGTTCGTGAAGCCGGTGCCGTGAGTCGTGATGCCGTTCGGATTCGCGATGATGACCGTGGCCGGCGCGCCGAACACTTCGAGCGGACCGTTGAGCAGGCTCGCGAAGGCGGCGCCCGTAGACGTCACCTGGTTGACGATCACACTTGCCGTGCGGCCGGAGAGATTCGGATTGGCCTGCACATCGCCGCCTGTGAGCGACGTGCCGGACATCAGGCTGTTGTTGAGGATCAGCCCGACAGGATCAATGTTAAAGCTCTGATACTGGTTCAGCGAAATGCCTGCCGCGTTGGGCGCGGTGATGTTGACCACGGGCACACCGCCGTTCGCGCCAGTGCTCTGCGTGATCTTCGGCTGGAAGGAAATAGGCGCGGTCGGGTCGACGATAGGCGCGGCCTGCGCCTCCTGCATCGTGAAGCGAACGCGCAAGCCGGCAAGATCCTGAATCTGCTGCCACGCTTCGTCGTCCAGGCGCGTGCTTCCCGCGGCGAGCACGCCCGCGGCGTCGCGGCTCTGCTCGAACGTGATAGACAGCGGTCCGGCGAAAAGCGTCAGCGCGACCAGTGCCGAAACGGCGCGCTGCCAGACGCGATACGGGCGCACAGATGTCGGCATCGACCAACGTTCGCGCGCGGACTGCATGCCGCGTTCGTGCCGCTCGTCGTGGGCGAGACGGTTCTGTTCGAGTTGTCGTAAAGCGTGGCGCGTTGACGCGTTCATGATGCTCTCGTCTTCTTCTGGTTTTTCACTCGCGGTACTTCTCCGCCGGCCCGGGCACTTCGACCCGAAACGGCGTTGCAGCGGATTCACCCCGACCGCTGCGCGCTCCAAAGAGCGAGGTTCTACTGCTGCTGAATCTTCGCGTTCTTCATCAGGTCAACGACTACCTGCGCGGTCGCTTTTTGCAGTGCGACCTGCTCAAGCTGCTTGCGCAGTGCGTCCTTGATCTGGTCGTACTGCGGAACCTGTGTCGCGCGCCTTTCGTCGACGCGCAGAATCCAGAACGCGTCGCCAACCTGCACCGGGGCGCTCGACACCCCGCCCTGCGGCAGCTTCACCAGTGCTTCGGCGAGCGGCTGAGGCCAGTTCTGTGTGTTGCCCGGCTGGATCGGCGTCTTGAACGAAATCCAGTTCAGCGCGCCACCCTGAGCGGCACCTGGCGCCTGGCTGTACTGTTTCGCGAGTTGCGCGAAATCAGTACCCTTCTTCAGTTGCGTGAGTACCGTTTGCGCCGTATCCGCGTCCTTCACGGCAATGGCGCTGGGCTTGTACTCGAACTCGCCGAGCGTGCCGACGATCGCGTCGTACTTCGCTTTCACGTCTGCGTCGGTCACCGGCGCGGGCTTCACCTGGTCGCGCAGATAGGCCGTTGTCATCGCTACTGTCTTCGCCTGTTCGACCGCCGCCACCACCTGTGGGCGCGACTCGTAGTGCTGTTTTTCCGCGGCCTGGCGGAACAGTTCGCGTGCAATCAACTGGTTTTTTATCGACGCACGCAATTGAGGCGTGTCCGGTGCATTCGAGGCGCGCACCGCATCGTCGAGCTGCGTCTGGGTGATGGTCACGTTGTTTACACGCGCCACTGCATTCGCGGGCAGCGGGCCCGTCACGGCCTCGACCGTCTTCTCCGGCGATGGCTTCGACGACGGTTTGTTGGACGCGTGCGCGAACGGCATGCTCACAACGAGACCCGCCGCGGCAAGCATCGCGAGCAGGGCGGCATTGCGGATCGTGACTCCGATCGGGCGATGTTTCATGAGAACCTCTTCAAAGTGACCAGTTGAGTGTGGCGAGCAGCACGGTGGCTTTCTTTCCGAGTGCAGCCGGTTGGAGCAAGGCCTGCCCGAGCAGCACCTCGCTGGTGACGGTTTGCGCTTTGTAGCGCCATTGCGCGCGTGCGCCGACGCCTGTGCCGATCAACGTCGGCCAGCCGCCTTGCGCGACCAGATGAGATTTGCCGCCGTCGAGGAACACATATGGTTCGAGCCGCGCGTCGTGCCAGGCCGGCACGTTCTGCCAGGCCGCTTCGTTACGCAGATAAAACCCGCTGTCGCCCGCGATGCCGCCTTCGGTGAAGCCGCGCACCGAGTCCATGCCGCCGAGGAAGATCTGTTCGTTGCCGAACAGCGCGACGCGGCTGTACTGTCCGCGCAGGGTGCCGCGATAGGTCCATTGCGTGCCCGATAGTGTGCCGAGCGCGATCTGCAGCGTGGCCGTCGCGTCGAGCCGCGTGAACTGGCTGTGCGCCTCGACCTCATCGATGCCGGGGCTGTCGTGGCTCGCCGAAAGCCAGGGCAAACCTTGCGACACGCCGACGTCCCAGGTGGCAGCAGCGCCCTGCTCGTTCGCCACGAAACGGCGCAAGCCATTCAGTCCGACGCGCAATACCGTGAGATCCTGCGGCGACAGTTCGATACCGTTCAGACTGCGCTCGGTGCGCATTTTCGTGAGCGTGACGTCAACGCTCGTACGGCCCGCGCGTGAACGGCTCAGCACATCGTTCCAGCCGAGGATCTGGCTGAACGTGCGGCCCTGAAGCAGAGCAACGTCGCCAATGGCCTGCTGATATTCCGAGAGTGATGTCGTATAGCTGAAAGTCTGATAACCGTAGGGCGCCGCCGCAGAAAACACCACTGCGTTGCTGTCCTGCGTGCCCACGAAGTTGAACGACAGCGACTCCTGCAGACCGATCAGGTTGTTCGCCTGCACGCCGGCGCGATAGCGCAGCGTGCCGGTCTGCGAGCTGCCATAGTTGTCGATGCCAAGATCATAGAAAACGCGGTCGCCATAGTGGTTCGTGATGGCCACGACCGAATCGCCCGGCGTCTCGCCCGGCAGAATCTGGATTTCAGCCTGGTTGCGGCGCAGCCGGTTGATCTGGTCCACGCCCTGTTCGAGATCGGGCAGGCGCAGCACGTCCCCTACGCTGTCGCCGAACGCCCACGCGGTACCTGCGTCGGTCAGCAGGCCCCCGCCGTGTGTCCTGTACCAGGGCTCGTCGCGGTCGCGCGGACGCAGCGGATGGCCATTCAGCGTAAAAGCCGAAACCTTGCCGTCGACGATGTTGATCCTGAGCGTCCCCGACGCGAGGTTCTGCGCGCCGAGGTAGGCCCGCGTCGTGATGTAGCCCCGCGCGATGAATGCTTCGGTCACGCGGCGCAGCAGCAGGTTGATGCGGTTGCGGCCGAGCTCCTTGCCGATGAAGGGCGCGGCGATCGTATCGAGCTCGCGTCGGCCGAGCACCGTATCGCCAACAAATTCGACGTGGTCGATTCTGAACAACGGCGCCACGTCCGGCAGTGTTTCAACATCCGCACCTTCGGGCAGATTGACCACGGTCGGCTGCTGCACTTCGATCTGCGCGGGCGCCTGCTGGATTTCCTCGCGACGCTGGCGGTCGCGCTGCTCCTGAAGCAGCCGTTGCGCCGGGTCCTGTTCCGCGCGCATCGGCACGCCTAACGGAACGCCGCCGAGTGCCGGGAGATTCGGCAAGCCTGGCGGCACCGTTTGCGTCCAGGCTCTGGCCGACGCCGCACCGGCGAGTACGGCCAGCGCGCAGCGCGCGAGGCAGTGCACGTGGCGCTTTGCCCCCTGCCCTGTCGGTCGCTCCATGGGCCGCCTGATGGTGCGCTTCATGGTGCGATCTAGAGCCCGAACCATGATACGAGCCCGATGTGATTGTGATTGCCGACCGTCACCGGTGCGCGGTATGGCGCGCGGATGGTGTTCACACCGCCTGCGGCCTTGATGCCGCCAGGCGCGTTAAAGGCGCCGCCCTCTATATCGGCCTCTCCAGTCAGTTCAACCTGCCCAGTGCCGCCGGTGAAGACGCCCCCTGTGTCTGCCGCGAAAATTGCCGACCATGAATTGCCGAACCAGGCCTTCAGATCGTGATTGCGGTTGATCGCGCTATAGCCGAGCACAGCCTGAGCGAGCGTCTTTGGTGCGTCCAGTTTCAGCACGTTGAGCGCGAGGACAGTACCGCCCGTGTTCGTGATCTGCGTGCCTGCTTTCAGCGTGATGTCCTGTGATGCTTCGATCACGCCACCGAACGTCTGAACGCTGCTTGACGACGATGAACTGCAGAAGAAAAAGCACGTCTGCCGGTATGAGGCCTGACCAGTAAAGACGCCTTGCGTCAGCAACTGATTGCGCGCGGTGATTGCGATGGAACCACCATTCGCGAGAATCGAGCCGCCGATATTTGCCACGTTCGTGCCTGAAATCGTCAGCTTGCCGTCGTCCGCGGTGATGTAGGAGAGCTTCGAGGGATCGGCGATTGCGCCGTAATCCACATCGAAGCCGTTCTCGCGGTGCTCGACAAAAATGAGCCGCCAGCTGCGATCTGAATAGCCGACCGGCGCGCCGCCGTTCGTTCCCGCGGAATGATCTACGATGTTGTTGACGTCGCCGCCAGCGGTGATCGTCAGTGCCTTATTGGACAGGATGCGGGCGTTCTGGTTGGTCACGGAGCCGCCGGCGGTGACCGACACGTCACCGGCCACGCCGAATAGAACCGCGAGCTTGCTTTCCGCGGTCGAGTGGTTCCAGACATTCCCCGTCGCTTTCAGTGTCACGGCGCCAAGCGATGCACTGTCGAGCGTGTTGGTCTGCTGGCCCTGGATAAGCGAGGCGAAGTTCGTGATGTCTCCGGTGCTCGTCAGCACTACACCGCTGTTGGTCGAGGCCACCACGGACTGCGCCGTGGCGTCCTGCGTCAAGGCGATCCCCGCACCGCTGATATTGATGCCCGTCGCGGCGAGCAGACTGCTGCCCGTCAGCGACACGACGCCGCTCGCGGCGAGTGTGGCCGAACCGTTGTTCGTTTTGAGCTTCGTGTCGGTCAGCGCAATGCCGTCCTGAACCTGCAGATCGAGATTGCTCTGCGCGGTAAGTGTGGTGTTCGAAAACTGCACGGAACCGTTAGAGGACAGCGTGAAGTCGCCCAACGTCGCATTCATCGGTCCGGCGCTGCGTACGCCCGGGCCTTTGTCGGTAACGATCAGTTGGACGCGGCCGCTTGTCAGGCTGCCGGCTGCCGTGATGTCGATTGCAAAGGAGCTTGCGGTGGCAGGCGTCGCCGAGGAATTCAGCGTGAGCCAGTCGTTGCCGTTGTCGGTGGGCGAGACAGCGGTGTTTAACGTAACGTTGCTCGTGCCCGCTACCGCGCGTATCGCAGCGGTTTGTGACGTGAAAGTATTGGCGAGCGGCCCGTTGATCTGCAGGTTCTTCGCGATCAGGTCAAGACCGATCAGTGCGCCCGTCAATCCCTGTGGGCCAACCACGATCGTCCCTGTGCTCGTGTCCAGCACGATGTCGCGCTCGGGGAGTCCGGCTACCGGCACCGTGTCCTTGAAACTGACGTGACCGGTGGTCAGCGCCACCCGGCCGGTGTTCACGAACGAGCCGCCGTTCACCGTGATGCCGTTGGGATTGGCCAGTATCACATTGGCCCGCGACCCGAGTACATCGATACGGCCACTGATAATGCTTGGATTAGTACTTGTGACCTGATTGACGATGGTCCGGGCATTAATGCCAACGTTATTCAGCGAAGCACCGGCGGCATCGACACTGAAATTCGTAAAAGTGTTGTTTGATACGCCGGCAAACGCTGGGGCGATATTAACGGTTTGGTGGCCATTTGTGGCAGTGGAAACCGTGGTTGCAGTTGCACCATCGACGACGATGCCTGCTGCACTGGCCGAAGGCGGCACAGCAGCAGACATTAAGATAAGAAAATGCGCAGCGCGAGCAATCGCGCGCCGACTCCCGAATTGCGGGTGTCGTAGACAATACCGGCCTTTCATGCAACCCCGTCCGACGGACTCTCTCGTTTGGTTTTTATAGGGCGGGTTCTATGGACCCATGCACCCGCATTACGAATGTCGGCCTGACCAGAGAAAACTTTAGTAAGTTATGGGATATTTTTTTATTACTTATTCATTACAGCACCGGCACAAAAGCGGAGAAGTCATGAGTCGCGTCAAATTATCTATTTCGCATGATTCGTAACTGGCTCTTCGTTCGCAATTTCACGAGTACGTAATCACGATTCCGGCCCCTGGTGCACTGTCTCGAAGTCAGGGGCCTGCACCACGAGTTTTGAAACCGGGCGGCGCCCGCTACGTAGCCGATACAGGCGTCATCATGATGGGCGGCCGGTGTCTCGGGAGAAATGTCGGCACACAAACTGCGGAGGGCGTCGGACAACTCGCCAGCGTCGACAACCCTAGCGGGCCCGTCGTTCGTGCGCGGCTAGCACATCAATGGCTACGTACACTCCTCGAAAACACGATGAGAAGAAAGTCATCGCTGGCATAAGGCATGCAGACACCGGATCGTCGGTCGACGCGGCCATCCTTCGACGGGCGCTCGTTTTGAGGAGATCCTCGATGTCCTCATGAGGCCGCAGTCGACCCACGTCGGCCATTCGACTGTGTAAGACGCGTATGGCCCTCTCCAAGGGGCAAAGAGACTTTCGATTGACGCAGTCGTCGGGCGCGCAGTCGGTGGTGAGATGTGCAAGTAGCGGCGATGAACTCAACGTGGTTATCGCCTGAGGCCAGGCGGCGCTCAAGGTCCGACGTTTGAACGGCCGCTACCAGTCGAAGCTCGTGCAAGTGGGGGCGCGGGCCACGCTCACCGCAGTTCGATCGGCTTGCCATGCGGTGTTCGCCGGGCAGCCTCATCCCATGCGTTCCGGCATTTCAACAACGCGTCCGTTGTCACCCACCCTTTCGCCGTCGCGATCCGTTCGAGTGCGGTCAGCCAGTACGCGTAATACGTATCGCCGCGGTCCGGATCACCCGACGCTTGTGCGTCCCTGATCACACTGCTCAGATAGGCCGTCCATTCGGTCCACGTGACCAGGCCGCGCTCATGCAACGCAAGCGTCATCGCGAAAGCCGCCGCCTGCCAAGGTGCGTCGAAGACACGTTCGGCATCTTCGCGAGTCGTTTCCGGCAAGCTGGAGCGATATTCCGACGAAGGTTTTTCGGCCGAGGTCATGTCAGGCTGCCGGCGCGTTCGCCATCTCGAGATACGGTTCCCAGCAGTCAACGCATACCGACGACGCGGTCGTATCCGCGCCCCACAGCTCGCTGGCTTCGAAGCGCACCGTATACAGCCATTGAGGCTGTTCGCCTTGGCCTGTTGCATGGGTGTCGGGAAAGACATGCGCCCCATGCAGTGCGATGACCTGGCCGCGTTTGCCGCGGCAATATCGTGGCAGCCGCGTGTGCGTGAGCGGATGCAACTGACGGGTCTGCACGCTGTCCCCAAGCGTGAAGCGCGCCTCGTCGGGTGCCGGACGATCAACCGGATTGCCTCGCAAAAGCGCGGCTGACACCTGGTCCGCCATCAACACGCGCGCAACAGGTACCGCCGCGGACATCGATGCGCCTGTATCGATTTCTTCGGCATTGACGAGGCCGGTCGCCAGAAGCAGTTTCCTGAGGCCCTCAAACCAGATCTCGTAGTAGCTGCTCGCGAGGTATTGCGCCGGCGCCAAGCTTTCGCGCGCGGCGCGGGACATGTCGAGGTTCCATTTGCCTGTCGCCCCCATAGCGAGCGTCAGCGCGTGGACCCGACGTTCCCAGTTGGCGTGAAATGGCGGCTCATCGGCCTCGGGCTGGACCGGACCGAAGGCCTGCATGCCTCCAAGGTCTTGTGCGCCATTCATATGTGCTCCTGATTCGGATAGCCGAGGCCGTTCGGCAACCCGGTGCCAATCATCGAATCGCGCGTGACGAATGCAGCGAGCGCATCCTCGCCCATGCCTTCGGTGCCTGGCGGACGCATTGGCAACACGAGATATCGGACCTCGGCAGTGGAATCCCACACGCGAATTTCCACGTCGGCGGGCAGTTCGAAGCCAAATTCCTTCAGTACGCCGCGCGGGTCGATGACCGCGCGCGATCGGTACGGAGCCGCTTTGTACCAGACAGGCGGGAGCCCGAGCACGGGCCACGGATAGCACGAACAAAGCGTACACACCACCATGTTGTGCACAGCCGGCGTGTTCTCCAGAGCCACCAAGTGTTCGCCCTGCCGTCCCGTGTAGCCAAGGGACGCAATGGCAGCAGTGGCGTCATCCAGGAGCCATTGCTTGTACGCAGGATCGTTCCAGGCCCTTGCTACAACGCGCGCACCGTTGTGCGGCCCGACCTTGTGCTCGTACGTCTCGATGAGGATGTCGAGCGCTGCGGGATCGACATACCCCTTTTCCACCAGAAGAGATTCGAGCGCGCGTACGCGCAAGTCCATCTCCGACAGGGCGCTGCCCTCGTGATCGTCGGCACCGGCTGGCCTGCCTCCATGATGATCGTCGTGGCTCATCGGCGTTCGTCCCGGGGAAGGTGAATCGAACACAGTATGGCTGGCCAATCGCGCAAATGCAAACGCCGGATGCGGGGTGCGGAGCTCAGGGACGAATGGCAGCCTCCAGGAGCGAAGCCGACGCCTGAATGTCGGGGTAAGGCTACAGGCGAACGGCGCTTCCTGGCCGCACTGCGCCCCACGACCAAGCGCGCTGGTCCCCCACGGCTCGCGCTCTCATGCAGCAGGCATAACCGACCTTGAGCGGACTCTCCAGTTTCTTCATAGCGGACGTTCAGACGCTGCCCACCACCGTTCCGCCTCGTCGAGGTAGGCGTGCAGTGACTCTGCGATGACCGTCGCCGATACCCCTTGATCGAACCTAAACCAATGGTCGGAGTTCGGCCCGGACGCACCAAGTCGGTGGCGCAGAGTCGGATGTATGTCATACACGGTAGCCTTGTTCGCAGGAATGTGCTTACCCCAGTGGGTCGTAACACCCGCTACAGCACACCTGGAAATCTCCACGACAAAACCGCCACCGTGACGGTCGTACTGGATCGTCACAAGATCAACCGTGCTTTCTCGCTGTCTCCTAAGGTGAGGCAATGAGCCTTTGAAGCCTCTCTGACGAAGCGCCGGAACAAAGTGCGCGTTTAGAGCGCTGTTCATTTCCTCGCGGCTCATTGGTTCGGCACCTCGTCAGGTCGATGGGAGCAGCGATGGAAGTGCATGGGCCATCCGGGCGCAGCTTGAGTAGCTAGCCAGTAACATTGCCATCTGCGCCATACACTTCACACTCGACGCCTTGTACCTTTGCGTCAAGCTTCTGGGCTAAATGCCACATCTTTTCGAGAATCGCGCCGTCAGGATTCTTGACTACTACGTTGCCTTGCCTGAAATCGAACCACGCCATGTTTCCACCTACCCCTGTTCCTGCATTGGCGGTCCAAACAGCCAACCCCTCACTATCCACACGCAAAACACTGCCGTCGCCAACAACTGCGCTCGCGTACCCATCGAGACGCATATCTGGATCGGACACAACAAGTGCTTTCCACTCGTCGATACCAATTTTGGGTCCACGTTCGTCGAACCAATTTTCCCTGCGCGTGATGTGGACGTCGTATCCCATAGTCTTCCTTTTAAAGCTGCGGAGAGCCATTTTGAGCACGATTGTCAACGATTCAGGGTCGTGAGGTCGAACGTCTCTTCATGGCCGCACAGAGCCTCATACCAACGGCGGACGATCGCCTCAGGTACGGGCTTTCCTGCGAGAGGCATGCATCGACCCGAAGCAGTCCCTCGATGCATCTTGCTACCAACGGCTCGTCTCGAATGAACCTGGGCCACTCGTTTTGGTACACGTCACACTTCATATCGTGTGCCACAGTAGTCGATGAGGGCCGAGTTCAATACCGCGTTGAACTGATGGCGCAAATGCGTCCAGTATTGTCATTCAAGCACTGCTGGGCCCAGCAAACCCCCGCCTATACTCTCTGATATGGGGACGGTAGTACGCACGAAATTTTACGTGGGGGAAAGGATGACAAACTCCCAACATTCGAACAGTGAGACGCTCGCACGCTGCAGCTGCGGCTATAGCGCGTTTGATGTCGTGATTGTGGGAGCGGGCATCGCGGGCTGTACTGCCGCACGTCTGTTTGCGCTCCAAGGCTTGCGTGTAGCCCTAGTAGAGCATCATGCGAACCTGGACGCCTTCAAGCAACTATGTACACATTTCATCCAGCCAAGCGCGACACCGACCATAAGGCGTCTCGGCCTTGACCACTTGATCGAGGACGCTGGAGCAATACGCAACTGCATCGATATCTGGACTCGCTACGGCTGGATCGGCAACGTTGCCCCGGTCGATGAAAATGGTGTGCAATTGTTTGGATACAACGTTCAGCGTCGTACGCTCGATCCGATTCTTCGCCGCCTCGCGATTCAGACCGCGGGTGTCACGAGTTTCCTCGGCTGTCATGTCCAACGGCTCGTCGAGCACGAGGGCAAAGTAACAGGTGTAGAACTGGCAGGCACCTGTTCGGGCGTTCTACTGACGCGCCTGCTCGTCGGCGCCGACGGCAGACATTCTCCGCTCGCTACGATTGCGGGAATCAAGCCTGTATCGAGAAAAAACGCGCGGTTCGGCGCGTCCGCTGCCTATAGCGGGGTTCCGCTCGTACGTGGCACCTGCTCGCAAATGTGGATGCGCGGCCCGGAAATTGGTTACATCTTTCCGAACGACGATGGAATAACTATTGTGACGTACCTGTCCACAAAAGACGGGTTCGAAGCCTTTCACACTGCACCGCGCGAGTCGCTGATGCGCGTCATGGCCGGGCTGCCCGACGCCCCCGACCTATCGACGGCGACACCGGCCGGACCGGTCTTGATGGTCAAAGACTTCCCCAATTTGCGGCGGCGAGCGTCGGTGCTCAATATTGCGTTCGTAGGAGACGCTTTGATGAGCGTCGACTTCTTGCCCGGCGTTGGTTGCGGATTCGCGTTCCAGACCGCCGAGTGGCTAGTTGATGCACTCGCGCCTGCCTTGCTGGAAGACGGACTTTTGTCTGAAGCGCTAAATAGGTATGCCAGGAAAGTGTCATGGAAGCTGAACGGACATCGGTTCTTTATTCATGACATGGCACGGCGTCTCAAATTCAACGTGCTGGAGCGATTGGCGTTTTCCGCTGCGGCGAAAGACGTTTGGGCATCGAGACATCTGCATAGTTTTGCGGCGCGCCTGGATGGACCCACCCAGTTTCTGGCACCACAAGCACTGTTGCGAATGCTCTGGATTAGCCTGAGTCGCCCCCCCTCCTGCAGCGCGCAGCGCGACGCACCGGTCTGATCGCTCACTGCGTTCAGCTATCCCTGAACGAGGGAGCAGTCATCGCGAGGACTCCTTGAGGAAAGCAGATGCCCATCATTGTCTACAAATTCGGATATAGACCGAGTGGCGAGTCGCCCGATATCAGCCCGTTCGTCGTGAAGCTTGAAACTTGGCTGCGTATGTCCGGGCTGCCCTACGAAACTAGAACTGGTAACTGCGCGCGAATGCCCAAGGGAAAGTTGCCTGTAGTCTCCATTGACGGAGAGCTAATTGCGGACTCTAGTATGATTATCCGGGAGTTGCAGCGTCGCTATCCGCAGGCGTTAAACGATACCCATTTGAGCGCGCTAGAAAACGCGCAGTCAGTGGCATTCAGGTCGTTGCTGGAGAGTCATCTGTATTTTGTCCTGGTCTACTTCCGCTGGGGCGTGGACAGCAATATGGCGATCTACAGCCCCTTCCTGGTCGATTATGCAAAACGATACACACCCGGCATTCGTTCGCACCTTGTTCCGCTGATTGCTCCGCTTGCTTTGCCGCTCGCACGCAGGCGAATGATGCAGCAAACGTGGGCACAAGGCATCGGTCGGCATACTTACGATGAGATCGCTCAGATCGGAGTGGAGGCGTGGCGTGCGGTGGCCGAACTTTTAGACGACAAGACCTATCTGTTCGGTGATGTGCCCAGTACGCTCGATGCGACCGGATTTGCATGGGTGCATTGCAGCCTGATCCATCCGTTTCCCAGTCCGATTCGTTCATACATCGAGGGTGAAAAGCGGCTTGTCGACTATCACGACCGCGTTTGGAAGCGGTGGTGGAGTATCCCTGATAACGAACGAGGTTAAGGTCGATCTGGCGGTGCGTTGCGTTCCAGGTATGTCCAGCCCTGTTGCATGTGATCGTTCGATGACTCGGCATCACGCGCGGCACGTTGTCGCGACGAGTACCCATGTTCTGTGTTGCACGGTACATCAGCGACACCTCGGTTCGACGCATCGTATCCATTTCGTAAGCTCGAGCATTAAGCGCCATCGCTCTCTTGAACCAGCGATGCACGGGCCTGCCGTTTGCCCATTTATGCGGATGAGCATTTATGAAAGTGAATCGTCCATTCGCGAATTGCGAACTGCCGCAATCAATGAAGCAGCCCGCAGATGAAAAATTTTGCGGTCCTACCCGCGCAGCTTGTAACGCGCCTACGAACAGTCAGCGACCTACCTGCGCTCAGATGAGACCCGTGATTGGCCATAAGTGAAACGCGCCTTGAGTTGGCGGCGCAGAAAACTATAGTTGTCCTAGCTGTTAACCAAGGAGGATACAGCGCACTTCAAAGATATTTCTCGGAGACGGACCATGAAAGCGCTTATATTGTTCGTTGCGATGCTTGGGGTTATGCCGGTGGCAAACGCCGAGCAAGGCGACGCAGAGGACAAGGCTTTGACCGAACTGATGATGAAGCAGACGGTGACGCATGAGAGGCAACCAACGCAGGTACAAACGGATGAGGCGTATGGCGACAACGGCAAGAATTCTACACAATCAGGCGGCTCAGTATTGAAAGCCAAAACTGCCGTAAGCAATGGTGAATGACTCAGACGAGTGAATGCCGGCTTGTGGCCGGACACGGAAGCGTGCCCAGCGCCGGCGATCTCCCCAGCCCGCATCGCGAGGCCGACTTCCGTACTCGACCCGCAAGGGACGGTCGGCTTTCTCTAGAGCAGTCATTCGGTTCTGGCTTGGGTCTCGAGCCATCGTGCCTTCACGCGCGTTGGTCGCCTCCCCACTGCCGCGCTTTCGCTAACCTCATCCGTATTCGCCCGTGCAGACCGGGAGTTCGGCAGCGATTCCTTTGACGATCAACGCTTTTTTCAGGTCGCCCAGCGCCGTGTCAACACGGCATCCTCTCCACCTGAGTTAAGACAGATTTTATATACCTTGTCGTCCTGCCAATGCTTTAATCGCTTCAATCCCCGCCGTCATTCGCGCCCGTGCTGCGGAGTTCGCAGAATGGACGACAATTCTCGGCGGCTTGAACCCCCGAAGCGCAACAGCCTCCTCCATCCAGACAATCACGTCATAGCCGGTCCCGCGCTCGTCATTACCTAGGTCGTGGTCAAGACTGATCTCTTCTACACCCCCCGCTTCGAGAAGACGGATGGCCTCGTCGGGCCAGTACACCCTAATCCAGCCTGGCGGTGTCTCTCTCAGATCGTCGAGATAAACTTTCAATCGTCCCCCAAGATGGCCGATCGTGTCCTCTACAGAGTCACTGCTTCCGCTGTGGACTCTTCCGGGCCGACAGCGCGGCTCCCACAAAGGCCATCTACGTGACGCAGGTACTCAGCGATATCAGAGTGCTTCTCGTCCCCGATTTCGCCGTCGATCGGCGCTGACAGCTCTTCATTTACGCGCAGCCCACCCTCGGTCATGTTTGCAGACCCGATAAGCGCATGGTATTTGCCTTTCGACTCGAAGTACCACAGTTTTGAATGTAGGAACTTCTTCGTCGTGGCGATCACGTTGACGCCCAGCTCTACAAGCAGATCTACTGCAGCTTGTTGCACTTCGGTCTTCTTCTCGTCCTTTCTTGGGCGATTCGAATAAACGGTGACTGCCACGCCGCGCGCTACTGCCCCGGCGATCGAGTCTTTCAGCAAGCCGACACCATCGAGCTTGATCCAGCCCGAGCAGATAACAACGCGGTCGGCGTCAGAAAGGAGCTTCTCAATCGTTGCCAGGTGATTCCGCTTGTGTTTTTTTGGTACGTTATAGAGAAGTGCTGGCACGGCAGGCCTTTATGAGAGTGAGAGGCGGAAGCTTACAGCAACGCCGCCTGCACCCGAAGTCAGACAGAGGGCCCTTTCGTAGATCGAGACGGTGTTCCGGTGAAACATGTAGCGGTCCAGTCGAGTGAGATATTCGACCGGTGACTTACGGTCCTCCCCCGGGGCTTCGAGATTGCCCTGGTTAACCTCAGTGATTTGCTGGAACGTGTTTTTTCGCCGTCGGCTTGGAGGCCACGCTCTTGCCGACGCGGACCGCTTCGACACCAGCGCGATGGAAAGGTGTGCCCGACTTGTCGCGGGGCGTTTCCTTGAGGAGCGCCCGACGTTGCAAGCGCTCTGGTGCTCGACGAGGCGGCCCACAAATAACGCTGTGTCCCAGGCGCACTTCATCTGCAGTCGACGCGCTACGCGCAGCAAGCGTGAGTAGTCGATTGTTGACGTTTCGGATGCTCTCGTCGAACGGCTGTTCCTGGCCGAATCGAGCCGAGCGAGATGACGCTCCATGTGCGCCGCCTTCCTGCGAAGCGTCCACTGTCGCGCCCGCGACGCGCCAACGCTAATGCCCGGGAGGGATCGCTCACGTATCAACTTGTCTCGCTCACGGAAAGGAACGGCAAAAGTATGGTGAGAACTGCGTCAGGCGCTTCACGTTGCGGAAAATGACCGACGCCTTCCAAGGTCACGAGTTCGAACGAACCTGAAAACTTTAGGTGCACGTCATTCAATGCGTTTGGCGCGGTGACGCCGTCTGAGGCACCCTGGAAGATCAATACCGGCAACGAAAGCGACTCGGTTGCTCTGACCTTGGCGTCAAGCCAAACGCTGCGAGGGTCAGGCGGACTTTCATCCCAGCGAGAACGGTAACTGTGCAGCGTCACATCTAGCCAGTCGGGATTAGTCCATGCTTGAGAGACCTGCATGAAGGTATTCTCTTCGAACCATCCGGGTGGTCCCCAATCAACCCAATGGCGATGCGCAAAGCCAGTGGGATCCTTGCGAACTGCCTCTGCGCCACGGCTTGTCGCCATGAACCAATGGTACCAATCAAGCTTAGACTGCTCGAAAGACGGGGTTGACAAGCCGCCCAGTCGAGGCGAGGTCGATAGCAGCGCCATGCGAGAAATCCGTTCGGGCCAGCCTACTGCCAGTGCCTCTGCGATACTTGATCCCCAATCATGCCCAACGGCAGCGAAACGATCGATTCCCAGAGCGTCCATCAGCCCAATTGCGTCCATCGCCAGGATAGCTGGGTCGCCGGTACGCGACGCGCTTTTTGAACGGAAACGCGTGTCGCCGAATCCACGCAACGATGGCACCACTGTGCGAAAGCCAGCGTCAGTCAGGCACTTGACAAGTCGATCCCAGGTCGATGCATCGTCGGGCCAGCCGTGTAAGAGAAGAACGGCCGGCGCCCCGTCAACTCCTGAAATTGAATAAGCAACGTCAAGGTCGCCCACAGTTTTGATCAACATTGTTCGTCTCTCCTGGCAACTGCATTCTTCACTGCAATTGTCGAACCAGATCAAGGCAGCATGGAACACCTATCTCTCCCTGGACAAACGGCTGAACGAGCTCGCCGACAGCGGGGATGAGCATTTCAGTGACGCCCGGTCTTTCGCTGGGGCTGAGTCTTTGAGGGCGTTCACCAAAGTCACTGACCTCATCGCGCAGGACATCGCCCTGAATAGCCAGGGAGCGGACAACGCCAGTACCGAGGCAGCGACCGCCTTCCACAGCGCATTGCTTTTTACGTGCGTGCTGATCGGAATAGCCATCGCGTTGAGCCTGGTTGTTGCGTTCATCATCACGCGCTCCATCACGGCCCCCATCCGTATGTCCGTGAAGATTGCCCAAACGGTCGCACAAGGAGACCTCACCTCGGAAATCGAAGCACGCGGCAAGGACGAAACGAGCCAGCTACTGCGCGCGCTCAAACACATGAACGAGAGACTCTCGGAACTGGTTGGAGAGGTACGATCCGGCAGCGAGACAATTGCCACGGGCGCTGCGCAGATCGCGGCGGGCAACGCCGACCTGAGTCAACGCACGGAAGAACAGGCTGCGTCGATTGAGCAAACCGCAGCGACCATGGAAGAGCTGACTTCCACCGTCAGGCAAAACACGGAAAGTGCCCGGCAAGGCAGCACGCTCGCGACCAACGCGTCCGATATTGCGCAGCGTGGAGGCAATGTCGTAGGACGGGTGATCGAGACCATGCATGCAATATCGGAAAGTTCGGCCAAGGTGAGCGATATCATCGCCGTCATCGAAGGTATCGCTTTCCAAACCAATATTCTCGCGCTCAACGCAGCAGTCGAGGCGGCACGTGCGGGCGGTCAGGGACGCGGTTTCGCCGTTGTCGCGGCAGAAGTACGGACCCTTGCGCAACGAAGTGCCAGCGCCGCGAAAGAGATTAAAGAACTCATCACACACTCGGTCGACCGCGTAAGAGCCGGTTCAGATCTGGTGAACGAAGCAGGCACGACCATGGGTGAGGTAGTCCAGGCGGTCAAGCGCGTCGCCGATCTGATGGAACAGATCACGACAGCCTCGCTCGAACAGCATACTGGTATCGAACAGGTCAACACCGCCGTTGCGCAGATGGACCAGGTGACGCAGCAAAACGCCGCATTGGTTGAAGAAGCCTCGGCCGCAGCGCAATCGATGTCGGCACAATCCGGCACGCTGCGCGAGGTCGTGTCAATTTTCAAGCTGGCAGTTGATCCTTTGAAGAGCGCCCCTGCGACGCCTCGAGCCGAAGTTGCTCATGCACAACCATTCGAACCAGGCCAGAAGCGAAAGGCAGCGGACATGCGCACGGAATCAGCTCAATCCTAGCCGACGTTTGCTGTCTACGCCTGACCCGCGACGGCACGCCTGCCGTCGCGGCACTTGGGACGTAAGCGGCTCGGTCTGGCCGTTTCCCGATGAACGTGAAGTGACGCCCCTTGCCTTCGCCTGACACACGCGGATGTGGGATCGCCCTCGCCAAACTACATTCCTATGGTGATGCGAACCTTGCGATGGTCGCATTTATGAGACCGGGCACATGGCAGGCAGGCGCATGCCGACTCAGGCCAACGCCGCTGACACGTGTTCGACAAAGGCCCTGACCTTTGCCGCGTGCTTGCGCTCGGGCGGGCTCACGAGATGAATAGGCGATTGGGGCGACTCCCAGTAAGGCATCAGCCGTACAACTTCTCCGCTTGCTAACTCATTCTCAAATAGCCAGGTGGGGGCGTAGCCGATACCCATTCCTGACACTACCGCCAAGCGTAGCACCTCGCTGCTGTTGGTCTGGATATGCCCCTCAACACGAACACTGCGAGTAGTTCCGCGCGCGGCTGACGCTCCAGCTCCTGCCGTAAATGACCACGAATTGCTGTTGGACATTCCCGTGTAGACGATGCATTCGTGCGCAAGCAGGTCTTCCGGATCGGCGGGAGCGTGGCTCCCCGGCGAAAGCGCTCGCAAATAATCGCTGTGCGCCAACAGCATGCGCTGAGAGGTGCCAACGCGCCGCGCAATTAAGCTGCTGTCGTCGAGCGCACCGATACGGACCGTGACATCAATTCCCTGGTCGACCAGGTCGATAAAGCTGTCGTGCAGCCGCAGGTCGACTTTGACATCGGGGTGGGCAGCCATAAACGACTTCACCAATGGCATCAGCTTCAAACGACCAAAGCCCACCGGGGCGGCCACCCGGATCCAGCCGCGCAATTGCTCCTCACCGGTCCTGAGGGCCGATTCAGCCTCGGCGATTTCCGCCACTAGCCTTCGCGCCTGCACGAAATAGCGCTCCCCCTCTTCGGTTAGAGCAAGCGAACGCGTCGTTCTAACCAACAGCCTGGCCCCCAGCGCCCTTTCTAACGCCGCCACCTGCTTGCTGACGGCGCTCTGGGTGGCGTGAAGCTCCTCCGCCACAGCAGAAAAGCTCTTTGATTCGACCACCCTTACGAAGGTTTGCATCGCTGAGAGCTTGTCCATGTCCGCCAATATATTCCATTAACTACTAAATATTAGTGCCAAACCCCCTCTATATCAATCGGAAGGAATCAGTCACAGTGCCTTATCGCATCTCAACCACCGAAAGGAATTCACCGTGACCACCATCAACGTTCCCACCCGCCAGGAAGTGAGCTCAGTCAACCAGGCGATCTTTGACAATATTGAAAAACGCTTTGGTGTGGTGCCTAACCTCTTCGCCACCATGGCGCACTCGGGAAACGCCCTATCCAGCTATATGGCATTGCAAAGCGCCAGGAGCACGATTTCCGGCAAGGCGCGCGAAGTGGTCAACCTCGTTGTGAGTCAAGTGAACGAGTGCGCATACTGCCTCGCTGCTCACACCATGGTCGGCAAAATGAGCGGGTTATCCGACGAGCAAATCGTCGAAATTCGCCGTGGCCGTGTCAGCTTCGACAGCAAGCTCGATGCGCTCGCCCGCCTGACCCAGGGCATCGTTCGAAACCGTGGCCACGTCGATCCGGCCCTGGTGGATGCGTTCTTCGATGCTGGCTGGACCAAGGAAAATCTGGTGGACACCATCGTCGCCATTGGGGACAAGACTATTACCAATTATCTACATTCCACCACCCGAATTCCGGTGGACTTTCCCGCGGCCGCGGCATTGGACTGATTTGGCTAACCTTGAGAGATATACAAATGAGCTCCCTGTACGACCCGCTCACCATGGACGAGCTTCAACTCAAGAACCGTGTTTCCATGGCGCCATTGACCCGCAACCGTGCCCGGCCACATGGCGTGCCGGTAAGCATGGCGGCCGTCTACTGTAGCGATGCCGTACGGGGCGAGCTCGCCGTCTCCAGCGGTGATGCCGATGCTGCGGCTTACGGCCGATTATTCCTCGCGAATCCGGATCTGCTAAAACGCCTGCGCCATCGGGAACCAATCAATGCCCCCGATCCCAAGACCTTCTACGGTGGCAATGCAGCAGGTTATATGGACTATCCAGATCGGTCTGCGCATGTCTGATCTACTGGCACTTCCTTGAATCTCGCGGGCACTTTTGGGCGTCGAGCGGTTCCGCCAGCTACTTTGCTACGGTACGCATGAGCACGATAACTTCGGCGCGATGGCTCGTCGCGTCAGCGCTGATCCGTCAGGGCCACTCGACAATGAGGGCGCGGCGGATCGCAACCGGACGCCGTCTGGCTATAGCCGCTCTGCTTATCTTGCTGAACGCGGCGTGCCCCCAATCCAGGCCGCCATCGGAAGCGCACCGCAACGGCTCGCCTTGACCGGCGAATTCCGAACTCGACCCACAACCGTCACTCGACCCAGCGATGCTTCGATGGCAGTTACCCGGGCACAACGGCAATTCGCTTGGACACGCAGGTGACGGATGCTCGGTGCGGATTCACCGCTGGATCCAATATGAAGGTCGAAGGCCTCCAACGGGTGTCCGAGGGTTTATGCGGGTGGTCGAGCCGCCTTGATAGCTGCACTCACAACCGTACGACGATCTTTCCATTCGCGCTGTCGGTCTCCATCAGCCGATGGGCCTCGCGGATTTCCTCAAATCGGAAGACCCGCGCGGCCATCGCTTTGTATTGGCCATGTTCCACGCGATCGACGATGAGTTGCATCGGAATCTCCGCCGTCGGAAACGCTGGCGCCCCAAACATAAAACTGCCGAAGAAGCTGAAATGCACCCCACTCGGCATCTGGGCCACGGGCATGAAGCCGTTAATTGGATCGGTGCCACCCAGAAAACCCGCCAGGCAAAGGCGACCATGCCGCCGGGCCATGGTCAGCGAACCGATTACCGTACTGTTGCCCAACAATTCCAACACTGCGTCAACGCCGTCAGGATGCAAATCGCGCGCACGCTGTGGAAGATCAGGGGCCTCGAGCAACACCTCCTTGGCGCCGAGCGCCTCGAGCGACGGCACGCGTTCCGGGTTACGCGTGGTGGCGATAACCCGAACGCCGGCATGAGCGGCGATATCCACCGCCGCCCGACCCAATGCGGACGTGGCGCCACGAACAACCAGGGTCTGTCCGGACTTAAGATCAAGATTGCCAAATAGGGCTGCCCATGCCGTCGCATACGACTCCGGAATCGCCGCGAGTTGCTCCCAGGTCAGATCGGTATTCACGGCAACGACATTGCTTGCCGGGACACTAGTCAACTCGGCATAGCTTCCATTTATCTTTCGGCCCATGCCCCCCATGAATGCGACGACCTTTTGACCCGGCACAAACCGGCCACCCGGATCGGCACGCACAGTCCCGACACATTCGATTCCACTTATCTCAGTCGCCTCTGGCCACTTCCCTTCGCGCATATGCGTCTCGGCGCGATTCACGCCAAAAGCCTTCACCTCGATGAGAACATGGCCGAGTCGCGGGGGCGGATCAGGACGCTCCTCGATGCTCAGTACCTCGGGTCCCCCGTACTGCGTGATAACGATGGCACGCATGAAAACCTCCATATCGGTGAGTGCCGTCTAATATTAGGGATCGCAGATTCTGTTAAAAATAATGAAGTTTTGATCAACTTAATAGGACTCTTCGATGATCGAGGGCCTGACGTTGTATCAGTTGCAGTGCTTCGACGCAGTGGTATCGGAAGGCGGTTTCCAGCCCGCGGCCGAAAAGCTCTTGCGCACGCAGCCAACCGTGTTTGCCGCGGTGAAGAACCTCGAAGGACAGCTTGGCCTGACCTTGCTCGATCGGAGCGGCTATCGCGTGGCACTGACCGACGCGGGTCGCTCATTTCATGACCACGTGCGCGTATTCCTTCAAGAGCTTCGCGGACTGAAGAACCATGCCGAGCAACTGGCCATGGGCGAGGAGCGCGAACTTCGCGTCGTGATCGGCGATCTCTCACCCGTGCGTGAGGTACTCGCACTGCTTCGTTCTTTCTTCGACGGTCATCTTGCGACGCAACTGCATTTGCATGTGGAGGCCATTGCAGGTCCGTGGGAACGCTTGTTTGATGGCGAAGCCGATCTGATCATTCACCACATCGACAAGGCGGATCCGCGGCTCGAGTACATCGATCTGTGTCCCGTCAGACTCATCCCTGTCGTCGCGCCGGGTCTTCTTCGCATGCCCATTTCGGAGGAGATCACGCCGGAGCAAATGCGCGGATACGTTCAGTGTGTCATTCGCGACACGGCACGCCATATCGCGCGGCCGAATTACTACATCATTGAGGGCGCCCAAACGTGGTCGCTCGGCGATCAGTTGATGAAGAAGGAAATCATTTTGCAGGGCGCGGCCTGGGGTCATCTGCACGATTTTCTGATTGAGAGCGATCTACGCGATGGACGTCTTCTCTCAATCGGCGGGCGACATCTGCAAGGCGGCCGCGTCGAGATCACCGCGGCGCGCCGACGCGATTTGCCCCACGGGCCAATCGCCAATTTGCTTTGGCAGCACATCAGAGACCGCGCCCCGAGCTTTAAAATCTCAGGCGAGGACTGATTCCAAAATGGCGGTCGACTGCCGCGTACGAACTTGACAGCACGGCATACGACCTCGGTGTTCGCGCCTGAGCTAATTCGGTTGAACGGCCGTTGCTCGAATGTTAGCTGACATCTACAGCATCAACGTCCACTGCCTCTTTCTGGCCGATCCCGGAAGCACAGCGAATGTGCGATCCGGCCGCTGGTGATTGCATGAAGCATGAGAGTCGTTTCAGCATGCCGTGGGAGGGAACGGCCTTGCTTTGATAAACTTTTGTCAAAGCTTGGACGAAGCCATCGCAAGTAAATTACAAATTGAGAGCTTAGCAATGCCCATAAGCGTTATACGGATGCATGCTGCCCGAGCGGCAATATGCGTTTCAGCATTGGTAACAATGCATTCTGCATTGGCCGATAGCGGTTCCTCATATGACGAGTGTTTGCTTGTCGGGTTGCGCGACGCCCGTAGTCAGGTTGCCTCGAACTACATTCAACGGTCATGCTACGCGCTGTATCGAAATAGCGAAATGCTGCTGCCGCGTGAGCGGGCTTATCACGAATGCATTCTTCAAAATATGCCTGGAGCTAGAGAGCAATTCGCGATTATGAGGATCAATGCGGTATGCACGCGGCGAGGAGGCCTTTAATAAGGTTGGCCGACGGTCGAAGCAAAATCGCCAATTCGCGCGGCTAAGCACAACCCCGAAGATTGTCGACGAGGGAGGCGTTCTGGTCGAGTGTCCCTTCTTGGCCGCACAGAGCCCCCATGCCAACGGCTGACGAACGCCTCAGGTACGGGCTTTCATGCGAGAGGCATGCATCGCCCATAAGGAACGGTCACTAATCCGCGAAACCCGTCATTCGTAACCACTTGCGCTTTTAACGCCCCGCTTTTACACCACGGGAGTGGTATGGAAAACAGCGATAGGTCAGCGTCTCGGAACCCTTTCGGGGTGTCCGCGCTGTCAATCGCACTGAGTTGATGATTGGCTGACGACATTGGATCGGTTTCGAGCACGAAATGTGGATGGAACGTCGGTCCCAGACTACCGACCCCTCCTAGTCCGAACTGCCGGCAGTGCCGCTGGTTTTTATTGAGCCACCCGACGTCACCTTTCGGATCGGCCACATATCTCAGATGAGCCTGGCGCAGTCCGATAACAGTCGCGATGCTTTGCCCATGTGCTGTCGGAAGTCCAAACAATCCCATGAGCGCAGCCAGAACGATGGATCTTCTCATGAGTGCTTCTCCCTGAAATGCTCGCGCTGGCGTGCCGTGCACAAGCACAGAGTGTGAGGGCGAAACGGCACGAACAGGCGTCGTCACTGTGTCCAAGTGGACGGAATTGTCAGCGATCCGGACGTCAGTGTCGACTGGCTGCTCTTGGCCGGGTAGAGGCAGTGCCATCCGCGATTTGCTCGCCGCAAAGCAGTCGTTGAGCGAGGGCCCACTTGACCTCGGGACATAGAAACTGGACGACAACGTCGAACGGCCGTTCATGGCCGCACTGATGCAACAGCCCAGCGCGGTGATCGCACCCGCTTGTGCATGCTATTTAAACGCACAACCCAAACGGCCTATCAATTGGCCGTGTATTACGCACGCCCAAAGACCCGTCATTCGCAGCGAGAGTTTCCCTTATCTGAGCCCCTATCGAATCGCCTCAGGTCTAATACCCTGACGCTTTTGCTGCAGCCCCCACCAAAAACCGCCGCTAACACCACCGCAAATAGTCCGACTACAAACAAAGCTGTTGAGGTTGGATATTTGCACACCATGAGCATGCAGTAGACGGCAACTGCCAGTGCCGAATAGGAGACCCATCTGTAAGCCGTCCGCTCAAGCAACGTCAAATCATCCTTCCACTTGCTTTTGTCCATTTTGTCTCGTGCTAGATCGCTACTTCAACTTTCTTGTGAAGCGCCGAACGGCTTCGTTGGCGGCTCGCTTGTCGAGCATCGATCACGTCCTCGAGGGGGCCTGATGTTATGAATACGGATGAACGATTGTCGACGATTCGCGCGAGGATGTCGAACGGCTGTTCATGGCCGAACCCGGAAGTCTAGGGCTGGCGCGAGCAGCAACGTCCTCCGCCGAATGCTGAACTTCCGTAGACAACCCCGAGCGGACGATCGCCTGTGCGCAAAGCGGTCGCTCAAATATGCTGTGCTGAATCCTTTGCCAACGACGTGCCTGCCGGATTCCCAGCGCTATAATCAGGCCGCCACATGCACAGTTGATCCAAGCCTTCGCGCGACGACCCGCCGTGGCAACGACCGCGTGATGCAGGACAATCAACTCTCCTCCGGGTCACCGGGGAAGACGGGGAGTGTGAACTGCGAACCTTCGCGGGTACGGCTTCCATCAGCAGCGCGACGGACGCAGTCCATTCGCCGCCGAAGCCGATACCGAACAGCACGCGCATCGCCATGAACGACGCGCAGCTCCACGCGAGACCGCTCAAGCCCGCCGCGCACGAAAACCACAGCACTGCGGCCATGAATACCACTTTGCGAACGGAGCGGTTGGCGGCGAAACCCCAGCCGATGGTGCCAGCGACTTTTGCGAAACCCGTGGCGGTCACGACGAAGGCCATCGCGGGCAGGTCCGCGTCGAACACCTTGCCCAGATGAGGGATCAGGAAGAGCAGAATGGTGAAGACGAAAGCGTCGAGCGCCCACCCTGCCGTAGCGGCGAAGATGATCCGCCAGTGCTCGCGCAAGGCCTCGACGTGCGTGCGAGTTTGCGCGGGACCGTTGACTGCGAAATCGTTCAAGTCGTGTCTCCTCTTATTATTTATGTACGGCCGGCTCGCATCGCCAAATGGCCGGGTGGCTCAGTCCCCCGTGCACACATCCGCTAAGTCGCGTGCAAGCTTGCGGGCCGCGTTCGCAAACATCAGGATGTCCACGCCCGTGGCCACGAACGTGCAACCGAGTGCGAGGTAGTGGCGCGCGAGCGCGGGGTCCGACGTGAGCGTGCCTGCGGCCTTGCCTGAGGATACGATCGTGCGGATGGCGTTATCGATAACCTGCTGGACTTCGGGATGCGTGGCCTTACCGCGATAGCCCATCGAAGCGGCGAGATCTGCCGGGCCGACGAAGACACCGTCCACCCCCTCCACCGCGCAGATCGCTTCGAGATTGCCAAGTGCCATGGTCGTTTCGGCTTGCACCAGCAGGCAAACTTCGTCGTCGGAGACATCGAGGTAATCGTTGCGCAGGCTCCAGCGCGACGCGCGGCCCACTGCGCTTCCCACGCCGCGAATGCCGTGCGGTGGATAACGCACCGCGGAAACCAGTGCGCGCGCTTCGTCGGCGGTATCGACCATCGGCACCAGGAGATTGCGTGCACCGATATCCAGCAGGCGCTTGAGCAACACGCGATCGCCGCTCGCGGGACGTACGACCGGCTCGCCGGGATACGGTGCGACCGCCTGCAATTGCGAGAGGATCGTGCGCACGTCATTGGGCGCGTGTTCGCTGTCGATCAGGAGCCAGTCGAATCCGGCCGTCGCACTCACTTCAGCGAGATACGGGTCGGCCATGGAAAGCCAGAAGCCCACTTGCTTGCGCTTTGCGGCCAATGCCGCCTTGAGGGGATTAAGCGCCGATGTTTGCTTGTTCATGAATGCGTGTTTCCTGTGAGGGGTCGCCGAATTGAATGGGTTCCACTTTCCCGAGGAGGAACAGGTAGTTGACGATCGCGATGGCGATCAGCGCCGACGAAAAGAGCAGCGCGGGAACGAACGAGCCGGTCGCGCCGACGATGGCGCCCGTGATAACCGGGCCGACCACGCCACCCAGATTCGACACCGTGTTTTGCAGGCCCGCGACCATGGATACTGCGTTGGGTGGAGCAATGTCGCCGGGCAGCGCCCAGACCTGCGAAGCAGCAACGGTGGTCCCCGACTTCGCAATGCACAGCAACAGGACGGCGACCCAGACGGATTGCGCAAATGCCGCGAAACCGATGCTCGACGCCAACAACAGGCCGACCACGAGAAACAGCTTGCGCGTGGCGGTGAGCGAGACCTTGCCGCTCGCGAAAACGCGATCCGAGGCCCAGCCCGCGAAAATTTCCACGAAGATCGAGGCCAGCAGCGGCAGCGACGCCACCCAGCCCATTTGCAGCACGCTCATGCCGCGGTCCTTCATCAGATAAGTGGGCAGCCACGTAATGAAGAAGTATGAGTTGTAGTTGATCATGAAGAAGCCGATGCACATCGCCCACACGTTGCGATGCGCGAACAGCTTGCGCCATTGGGGACGCGTGTTGCTCTGCGCCCCTTGCGAAATCCGGTCGCTTTCAATGTGCGCGAGTTCGGCTGTGCTGACGCGCGGATGCTTCGCGGGTGAATCGGTGAAACTCACGAGCCACACCAGGAACCAGACTACGCCTAGCAGCCCCGTGAGCACGAACGTAATCTTCCAGTCGAAGGCGGCCAGCATCCAGGCGATCAGCGGCAAGGCGATCGCGCCGCCGAGTTTCGAGCCGCTGTCGAAAATACCTGCCACGGTGGCGCGTTCCTTGCGCGGAAACCACCGCGTGGCAATGCCCGCGTTGCTCGGGTATGCGCCCGCCTCGCCCACACCCAGCGCCACGCGCAGTGCCACGAGCGAGCGAAAGCCGCTGGCAAGGCCCGTCATCGCGGTAGCGACCGACCACCAGAGCACCGCGAACCCTAGTACTTTCTTCTGGCCGAAACGATCGGCGAGCAGGCCCGCGGGCAACTGCAGCAGTGCATACGACCAGAAGAACGCCGACATGATGATACCCATCTGGATTGCGTCGAGATGGAACTCCGACTGTATTTTCGGCGCCGCTGCCGAGAGCACCGTGCGGTCGATGTAGTTGATCGCTATCGCGGCCCACATGAGGCCCGCGACCCACCAGCGCATGTTCGAGCGGCCCGGCCGCTGAGCAGATTGCAGCATCTGCTGTCTCCTATCTGTTTTATTGATCCCAAGACAACGCGGTAAGCTCGCGCGCTCAGCTCACGATGCCCATGTGCCAAGGCACGAATTCGTTGTCGCCCAGTCCGAGCAGTTCGCTCTTGGTGCGCTCGCCCGATGCCGCACGCACTATGAGATTGAAGATGTCCCGCCCCATTTCCTCGATGCTGCGTTCGCCGTCGATCACCAGACCGCAGTTGATGTCCATGTCCTCTTCGAGGCGCGTGAACATTGGCGTGTTGCTCGCGAGCTTCAGCGTCGGCGCCGGCTTCGAGCCAAACATCGAACCGCGTCCCGTCGTGAAGCAGATGAGGTTGGCGCCGCTCGCGATCTGGCCTGTCACCGCGACCGGATCGTAACCGGGCGAGTCCATGAAGACGAGGCCAGCACGGTCGACAGGCTCGGCGTATTCATAGACCGCTTGTAGCGGCGTGGTGCCGCCTTTCATCGCCGAACCGAGCGACTTTTCGAAGATGTTAGCGAGCCCCCCCTGCTGGTTGCCAGGCCCAACCACGCCATTGAACTGGCCGTTGTGGCCGTGCGTGTAACGCTCCCACCACGCGAGACGGTCAAGCAGTTTCTGGCCGACTTCCGGCGAGACCGCGCGGCGCGTGAGCATGTATTCGACGCCGTGAATTTCGGGCGTCTCCGAGAGAATCGCCGTGCCGCCGTGACGCACGAGCAGATCCATCGCAGCGCCCAATGCGGGGTTCGCGGTGATGCCCGAGAAGCCGTCCGATCCACCGCATTCGAGACCGATCTTGAGATGGCTGACCGGCACCGGTGTACGCACGACGTCGTTCGCTGCGGGCAGCATCTCCTGCACGGCCTGGATGCCCGCTTCGATGGTGGCGCGCGTGCCGCCCGTGTTCTGCATGACGAGCGCGTGCACGGTCTTGCCCGTTTTCAGCCTTTGCGAATCGAGTAGATCGTCAACCTGGTTGCGCTCGCAACCGAGCCCGACGATCAGCACGCCACCGAGGTTCGGATGGCGCGCATACCCGGCGATGGTGCGGCGAAGCACGTCGAAGTGCTCGCTTGGCGAAGACATGCCGCAGCCGCTCGTTTGCGCGAATGCGACCACACCGTCAACGTTGGGATAATCTCGCAGGCGCAAGGGCGTGAAATAATCAGCGATATGACGGATCACCGTGGCCGAGCAGTTCACCGACGCCATGATGCCGACGAAGTTGCGCGTAGCCACCCGGCCGTCGGGACGCACGATGCCCTGAAAGGTCGCACGCTGGTCGGCCGCGAGATAATCCACGGCCTTGACGTCCAGGCCGAAGCCCGGATCGCGTGCGAAGTCGACGAGCGTAATGTTGTGGGTGTGAACATGGTCGCCGGGTTCGATGTCGCGTGCGGCCACGCCGATCACGGTGTTGTACTTGTGGATTGGCTCGCCCGCCGCAATACGGCGCGCCGCGACTTTGTGGCCCGCCGCGACCTGCGCGCGCAGACGGATCGCGTCGCCGTCAATGGTAACCTGATGTCCGATCGTCAACGGCTCGCGTGCGATGAGGACGTTGTCGTTCTGGTTGAGCCGGATGAGCGGCCCATTGTAGGTCTTGCTGGACTGGAGCATTTGCCTGTCTCCGTGCATCGAAGGGACGAGACCGCTCCGATCACACTCATAATCGTGGTGCCGTGCTGGGAATGCGCGGCCTTTCGCTGCGAAACACGTTACCGGTTAATGTAACCGGTAACACTGCTGCCATCGTAGTACAGTTTTGGGATAATTCCCAACACCTTTTACAGCAGGAAAACCCGCACCCGTGTCCAAAGTCCCGACAGAAACCGCCCTGCCCGTTGCCAGCGCCGCCACACGGCGCGCCCGCAAGAACACTGGCCGCGTCACGCTTAGCGATCTGGCCCAGATGATTGGCGTCACCAAGGTCACGGTGTCGCGCGCGCTCAACAATCCCGAGCTGGTGTCGGTCGAAACACTCGAACGTGTGCGTGAGGCGGTCCGGCAGACCGGCTACACGCCCGACCTGATCGCGGGGTCGCTCGCGTCTAACCGCAGTCACCTCGTCGTGGCTCTCATCCCTGCAATGGCCGGCAGCGTGTTCCAGGAAACGGTCGCAGCCCTTACCGCGGAACTGGCTGTGGCCGGCTATCAGCTTCTGCTCGGCCAAAGCGGCTATGACGAATCACGCGAAGAGGCGCTGCTGGACGCCATCATCGGACGGCGCCCGGCCGGCATCGTGCTCACCGGCGTGATGCACTCGGAAGCCTCGCGGCAAAAGCTGCGTGCGGCGGGCATTCCGGTTGTCGAAACGTGGGACATCACGCGCTCGCCGCTCGACATGCTGATCGGCTTCTCGCACAAGCGCGTGGGCGAAACGGCGGCCACATATTTGCGCAAACGTGGCGCGCGTCATCCGGCCATCGTCACGCCGGGCGACCGCCGCGCGAAGTTGCGCGCCGATGCCTTCATCGAAACCTTCGGCGGCAATGTGCCCGTGGCCGCGATGCCCTCGCCCGCGCACCTCGGTGACGGCCGCCGCGCGCTGGCGAAGCTCCTCGACGACCATCCGCAGATTGACGCCGTCTTCTGCGGCGCGGACATCATGGCGCTGGGCGTGCTGATGGAAGCGCATGCTCGCGAGCTCGACGTGCCGGGACGCCTTAAGGTGATTGGCTATGGCGACCAGAATTTCGCGGGCGACACCGACCCGGCACTTACGACCATCCGTATCGACGGTACGAAGATCGGCAAGCTAGCGGCTTCCATGCTGATCGAGAAGATCGAAACCGGCACGTGCAAGCGAGCGAAGGTCGACGTCGGTTTCACGCTGATCGAGCGTGGCTCGGCTTAATTTTCACCGCCACACAAATCGCCGCGGCATAAATCCCATACCCTCGCCAACAAACGTATCGGAGGTCCCGGTCCGGGGCGGGCAGGTGATGGACACATGCATGATATTTCCGCAAGCTCAGCGATATTCGCCGAAATCACCGTCGTCATCGAGGGATTGCATTCCAGACCAATTTCTTCGCGCTGAATGCGGCTGTTGAGGCCGCGCGGCGGCGAGGAAGGTCTGGGCTTGAGTCAGGTGCGCAGACTTGCGCAACGTAGCGGTTCTGCTGCAAAGGAGACCAAGGAGTCGATCAACCAGTCCCTGGCCAAAGTCGAGGCGTGTACCTCTCCAGTCGGCACGCGGGAACGACCATGAAGGAAGGGTCAACCAGGCTGTCATGCAGATGGATGAAGTGACACGGCAGGACGCGGCACTCAGCGCGACGATCCGGCGAGTGACCGTCGCGCGCGTCGGACGCGGTCGATCAGCGTGCCGGCAACTGCAGGCGTGTTACTTCGGCGAAGTAGCGTGAGCCGACGGACAATATATCGTCGTTGAAGTCGTAAGTAGCGTTATGGAGCGGAACGCCACCTTCAGCCAATTCGGTTCCGCTGCCGATGAAAATGAAGTTCGCCGACCAGCGCGTGCCCTTTGGTGGCATAGATCCGTAATATCCAGTGCGGACGTTCGATGGCACCGTCATGCGCTGCCGCTGACTTGGCGCGCATCGACAATTCCAGCATCTCACGGAAGAACGTAAGCCATTCTGCCGTCGACGCTGTCGACGCCTCCTTTTCGACGCGAAGGCTCATGCCGACCTCTATACGCGCTACGGTACCTCCCGAGTGGAATCTTCGGTATGCTCGACGCACTGCCGCATGAATTGCGCCGTTGCCGAAACGCGCATCCCTAGATGATTAGGAAAGCGGAGAGCCCCCTCGGCAAATGGATGCTGAAGGACGAGGAACACGTCAATTCCTCACGCTCATGCGAAGAATCCCCCTAGACGAGCGTCGGGCGGCGGCGCTTGGGGCGCACCATTAAAGATGCGAAACTCCCCAAGTCATACGGGCCAGCGCGACGAGCGAGTCCGATGCCCACGGGACCGCATAACCCTAAAAAACAAAGCAGATAAACACTTGGAATTCCATCCGATTGTGGGCGCGGCACAAGGCATCATGTCGGCATATTCTTGCTGCGCGCACCGCTGTGGTGCGATTGCGGCAAGGCAGTCGTTGCGTGCAACATGGCCCCGCGTGCGCCGAATACGCGTCGATTGTGTCAATCTCAGTTGAAACTTGAAAACTGACCGACATTTATTGGCACATTGCACTTTTGGCTCAAGACATGCCGCGTGTCATCGGCAGTCGGCGGTCGGCTGTCAGGACACAAGGGACGTTCGAACGCACGCGATTCGGCAACGGTCAACGACTGCAATTGACCGAACCGGAAATTCGACGCAAAACAGGAAGCCGACGCAGCCGATTCACCATTCAAGCAAAGATCTGAGGCGCGCCATTAGCCAGTCCGTCTCCACTACGCTTGTCCACCGCTTGGCTTCAATTCCTCGCCGCACTCGCGCCAGTGTCACCTCACGAGAATTCTCTGGAAACTTCGATGCATCTTTGCGTGCAACTCCAACAAGCTGCTGCGCGAGATCTTCACATATATCCCATCGCTCGAACCGTTCTTCTTCCGTCATACCGACGACGAACTTGCCGTCAATAAGCCGCCCGGCGAGCTTCGGATGAGCGCCCGCCAGCGAGGCTGGCGCGACGTCTCGAGGAAAATCTTCAGGTACATGTTTGTTCATCTGAGATTGGCGAGAACGCGCTTGTTGGTTTATCACTTCCTGTGCTGGCAAGAACGTGCTGCGGGCGTGCACTGCGCACTTTGTTGACAACTCAGACCATGATTACGTGCCTTCAGGAGGCATGATGTGCAACCAGTTGCCGAGCGTTTCATTTAAGCAACGTGGACAGAGGTCGATGCTAACTACATTGCCGTCGCCGAAAATCGAATCAAAGCCCGCGACGAAATTAATGGAAAGCCTTTCATGAAACTCAAGGTCATCCGGAGTCGTTCTTTGCATGCAGCGATCGCAAGTGCATCCAGCAATCTCCAAGACGGTCTTCGTTGCGTAGTCGAGCATGTTCTGGTGTCCAGATGGAGGTTAGGCGACGTCCCCCGCGCCCATCGGGTCGCGATAGACGAGGCGTATGCTATCGTGCGACGTCAAGGGCAAACTGATGACTTGGATCTGCAACAGGCGCTCGACGTTCGCTCGATTCCGGGCAGATCGACCACGCGGCTTTCGTACAACGGATAGCGGCCGGCCGCACCGGCCGCACGCATTTGTCCAGCCGCGCGCGACGATGATTGCGATAACTTGCAAATCGCCAACGGACATCGTTGTCAAGCGCAGGAGTCAGGTCATTCGCGACCGTCCATTTCATACAGTTTCTCTTTCAACTGCGCCAGCGCCCCCGGCGCACTGATCCCCAGGATGGGGTCTGTGCGTACCAGACGGTCTTCACACCAACTCGGCCAGTTCTCGAAGTCATCGTCGAGCGCAAGCCATGCTTCCGGCTTGCGGCGAAGCACATCGGACCACACCTGAAAACCTCGCGGCGCGTCGGCGAACACGCTCAGGTCCATGCGACTATGGAAGGTAGCGCCGACAACCCTTTCCTGCAATGCTGGAGTCAGTCCGCGCGACACGCGGCGAATGCTTCCACGGTAACGCCGCACCCATGAGGTGCTGAGCACGATACGCACACACGGGTACGGCGCCAACGCGTCCTCAAGCAGCCATGCATGCTCGAAAAGCCTGTGATCCGGATAACCAAAAATGAACGGCCCCGAACCAGGCTTCTCGTATACGGCGTCGGGATGCAAGCAACCATCCAGATCGAGATAAAGGACACGACCGCCCGTCCCACGCGGTGGCGGAACGCTATAGGCGGGGCCCGGTAGTCCTGTCAGCATCGTCCGCGTCGCCTTCTGGGTATGAATCTCAAAATCATGTTTCCGGACAGCGTCCATGGGATCCGCACGCTCTTGGGAGATCGATCTACTTAAAAAACGGCTCGCCAGCACGACAATGAAGCCCCCTTCGCCTCACCTCAGCGAGCATTTCCTCAGACCGGGATGACCCATAGCAGTCAACCACCCCGAAAAACCGCGCAGCCAACGGGCCAAGTAGCCGGATAAGCGTCGCGTCATCGAAGAGCCGACGCGAGTCCGAACTGACGATGATCCCAACCATAGGGTGTGGTGCAAGCAATCGTTCGAGAATCGGACGCCATACAAATAGGTCCGGATTTCCGATCAGGCGAAAATTCTCATCTGTCGTCGGAACACCAACGGGATAGAGCACGCCATCGAAGTCAAGAAAAACGACTGCTGTATCGGACAGACGCATAGGCCCTTCTACATTGTTCCCCAAGCCCATCGCAGCGTGTTCCCGTTCGCGTGCGAACCCGCACCGTGCTCCCGAAATAGCTCACCGTTCACCCGTGCCGCATCCACGGCAGGATGCGACGAATGCCATATTCAACGTGGGCCTGCTAATGACACGATTGGGTCCGTTCATTGGCAGAGAACTCCAGAATGCATGCCCCTTCGTTTCACCATCCGGAGTCTGACGATGTATTGAATTCCGCATTCGCTACCTCCAGGATCCTCAGCGGATCCAGCGTGAATATCTCCGACGGCGTGCTCCCGTCGAGCGACGCGTGCGGTGAATACAGCCAGAATGCCCGCCTCCATCCTGAATCGTCGTCCTCGGAGGGCAGTATCCGCAAAAGCAGGGAGACTTCAGGAATGAGACATCCATCGTCGTCGAACTGGAAGTCCGGGTAAAGAAAGCATCTACGCGGTGCCGACCATACACCCAGCAGCATGCCGCCGCGTCGCATCCCGGTGAGCGCATGGCTTGAGTCGATTCGGAGCCGCGCTTCCATCCGTTCTGCCACCGCCGCATCATCGGACCAGTTATTCGCAAGCAGCCGGTCGCGAAACTCGACTGCTGCGTCATGCGAGTGGCTCTCATTGCCCAGCGCGGACCGCTTCCGGGGAGCTGCCATCGTCCGACCGCGCTGATCGGGGATCGCGGTCATGACGTCGCCTGTGTGCATTTCAGACGCTTGAGGGCGAGACCGTCGTTCGACGGTGCATACAGAGGCGGACCAACGCTGCCGGCCAGATGCACCTTCAGTCCATTGCCTTCTCTGCGACTCCATCGGTTCATGTCGTGACTCCTTCTACGCGACGAGCGTCAGTCCTCGCCGCGGCGAGTCCGCAACTGAAGAGAAGCACGCGGGCGCTCATCGAGCGGGCGCCTTCCGCGGTCAGCTTCGCCCTGCTTGTTCAGGTCTGTGTCAATACCGAACCGGGCCAGGGTTGCGCGTCGCCGCGAATCACTCAATGACTGAGGGTCAACCGGCTTGAGCGTGAATCCTGCCCGATCGAGCGGCCCATCCAGCTTCTTCACGCCGGCAGGCGCGCTCGCCAGTTCGCCAATGCCAGCAGGTATTCCCGTTTCCGAAGCTTCCTGTCCACACGTGCACTCGAGAAATCGGTCCGGAAGATTCCCGCCAGCCGATGAGGTGTCGTCGATCACATGGCGCGCGTGCAGACCGGACTTCATCCGCTCCCCAACGTTGCGTGTCATTGACGCCTCCCTCTTCGTAAAGGTCCAGCCAGCACCGCCACATCGTCAGGAACGCTGGCTGCAACCTGCCGCACGGCCTGCTCCCGTGTGAACTCGGCGAACGCGCGCAGCCTTGCGCGCAGTTCTTCCGTCGTTTCGACGGGCGGATCGTTCGCAGCACGCGCCTTTTCCGCTTCGCCTTGTTCATGCCGAGTCCGTTTAATCCTCCACCCCGGCACAACAGCCAAGATCGTGCTGCACCAGCACACTCACGTCCGACGGCGCGATCGCGTTCCTGCCTCGAAGCTCTGGTCAGGACGTCCGGATGCGTGCGAGGCAATCCGGATGCGCATACGTTACGTTGAACCTGCGACGTTGCCGGTCGCGAGCGGACGGGCAGTTTTCGCGGACCGCACCGGTTTAGCCCCGTAAATGCGCTTGCCGCGAGAGTGCTTCTCCGCGATCGCGATGGGCATTGAAAACTCGCGGCCCTCGATGGTCGTGTAACGGACAAACGAGACGAGTGGATGCTTGTCGTCGTATGCGCGCGTCGCCCCGAGGTGTATCTCGCGCAGTGGCTCCAGCACCCACTGCACGCACTCATGCTGCGGCCTGGTACTCAGCACCGCCGCCCCGCGCACTACGTGGCCGTCCGACGTCAGCTTTTCGAGCGTCACAGCGCCCGAAGACAGATCCACCATGGCGACCCGCGTCAGCGCCCGCTTCGTGGCCGCGAACTGCAGGATGAGGACATCCGCACCGCTCCACATCTCGACGATGCCCCATAACGCTGCGCCAGGCCCGCCCAGCGCTGGTCCCATGGGCAGCCGGTTCTGGTCAGAAGTCAAAAACATACGATCACTCTCCTAGAGGCAAAAGACGCCTGGATAGTCGTCAATCGCACACAGTGAGCGGGCGCCCTGTGCCCGACTTCGGTCAGAATGTCCTCGCGCCAACTGGTTCCCCCACTCTCCACGACGTCGACGAAACGACTCGCCAATGGACCCGGCAGCCGCATCAGCGTTCCGCCGTCAAACAGGCGCTTCCAGTACGAAGCGACGCATGATCCCGACCTCCGGCTGCGGCGTCGAGCAATGCCTCAAGTATTGGTCGCCGTACGAACCGGCCCTGCTCTTCGACCAGGTGACAGTGCTTATCAACTGCCGACTCACCGATCGGGTGCAGCACCCATTGAAATCGAGAAAAAGCACTGGCGCACGGGCGATAAGCATGACGTTCAGGCTTCTAAGGGTGCTGGGGTCGTCATTTGCCAATCGTGGCCTTCCGAATGCATCGCCGTGAGGCGCTCGAACGACTGGCGCAGAGATCGCCCGTCCACTCGCAGTCCACCGGTTGGCAACCATAGCACTTCGGGAAAGACGACAAATCCGCAATCGGCTCCTGCGTATCGGGCGATGCAGTAGCACACGAGCGCGTCAATATCAATGCAAAATGCGCCGAGGGCCAGTTGTCCATTCGCCTGCCGACGTTGCACAAGACCCAGCATTCCCGCGTATGCGGCCAGTACAATCGCCCGGACACAGCGCCGGCTCAGTCTGTCTCCGATCTCCCCGGTCGCGATGGGCTCGTGAGGGATCGACACGAAATCGGAACGCCAGTCGAACCTCCACGTCCGCTTACGCTCGAAGACGAACCGAAGAAGAAGATAAGCCAGCACATAGGGGTGTACCGCGTGTCCGTCCGGGATGCTGTCGCTGGCAAGATCCAGCGTGACGTCACCGTCAACCTTACCCACTTCGCCTTCGATTGCAGTGCGCAACAGGCGCAGCGTTGCGCGATAGACACCTTGCGTCTGAACGCAACGTGCCCACTCCCGCCGCCTCGAAGGATGATCCGGCGACCGTTGCGATGCGACAGCTGTCGCCACGCGCCACGTCAGCGTGGTGATACCGTTCTCCCGCCCTGGACCGTCTGGCCAGGGATGAACGGCACACAGCATGTGTGTTAACAGACGGCGTGTGTAGCTGGCCGGGATCACTGACCTAGACTGACGATGCGCCAGTTGTTGAAGGCATCTGCACCGGTCGACAACCGACTCAAACCACCGCCGGACGGAATGCATTCGCGCGTGGATAAGCGCCGGGGCGGACCGGATGTCCAGGTGATCACAAATGTCGAAACCGGCGCCCGCAACGGGACCATGGCAGTTCCAGCAGGCATACGGCTCCCCTAGAAGTGCGCGCGAAAAGCCATACTTCCCGGTCGGCGCGCCGCAAGTCTGGCAGCGCGTCGAAAGTTCACATCCGTGAAGAGGACACGCGGACACGAGTTCGCACTGATACCAGGCGCAGTGCAATCCGGCTTCCAGGCAAATGGGGCAATGACGCAGCACCGGGCTCCACACACTACCGGCGAGCACGGCTGAAACGGGCTCAAGGTGGGCTTCGTGAGACGCCCAGCTCCAGCCCGTCAAGCCGTTCAGCGCGTGTTCGATGGGCGACGAAGATTCATAGAACGAGTGTGCCCGGCGCTCCGATGCGTGTACCTGTAAAGCTGCTCTCAACGTCACGAAGTCCAGCGCATTTCTCTCGGCGAACCGGGAAACCACGCTATAGACCGATTCGTGCAACAACGGAGAGAGATCGAGTCCTGCCCACCGCCCGGAAAAGCGACGAGCCGATGCATTTGACGCGCGGGCTCTCACCTGCAATGTCATTGGATCATTCCCATGTCAATTCGTGTTCGAGTCGTAAATGCCGTGGCCGTAAATGCACCATAGCACAAAATGGTTGTTGCCGAGAGGTCGGAATGTCTCGGTAGGTACGGGATGAAGGCGCCGCAGCTTCGGGCAATATCGATATCGTCAGCGGCCAGGGGCCGTCAATCGCCGCGCCCGCGTCGTTTGAGCGTCAGGACCATTGTTGTCAGCTTCGGCATTCCGGGGCAACCCGATCGCGACGGGGGCGCCCCATGCTCTACTAGACGAACCTTCAGGTCAGTCGCCGTCGTCCGGATCCAGAGCGAACCGCACCAATAGCGCGCGCCGACGAGACTCGCGAAGTGTTTCGGGATCAACGGGCTTGAGCGCAATCGGGGTGCGGTCAAGGGGCCCGTCGAGCCTTTTTACCGGCTCGTTGCGCGGACTTGATTCCTGCCCTGCCGCGATCTGGCGTCGCAGGTCGGCAGTTTCATCCGGCATCGCGTCATTCTGGCTTGCCGGATCGAGACGTGCCCTACCTTCCGCCATGAACTTTCCATCATCATTGGAAGCTGCGTGACCCATGGCTGACATAACCGGAAAAGCGTTGGATCATCAACGAGCCGGCTTAGCTGGCGTCGCGGCGCGGGCACAATCCAGTCCGGTTCCGCGTCGCGCCCCACCATCCGGCAATCGAAACCGCCGTTACCGTCGATCTGCGGCAGCGAGAACGTTGACTGTGCGACGCGCCTGCCGATGAGCAGGCTCTCCGGAGTATCCACGGTCAGAATCGATTCGCGACGCCGACCGCTCGCATCGGATGGATTGTTCCCGGGAAACCCGCAGGTCCGCTCCGGTAAATGCGTTTGCCGCGTGAGTACTTCTCGACGATGCCGATGGGCAGCGAGAACTTGCGCCCCGCGGCTGCCGTAAATCGCGCGAACGACACAAGCGGGCGCTGGTCGTCCAGCGCCGGCGTCGCCCCGAAGTGAACTTCGCTGAGCAGCTCTACTTCCAATCCCCGGAATCCGTTTGCGCGTTGGCGCTTAGCACGACAGTGCCTCGCAGCACCTGTTGGTCGGAGTCCAGCTGGATGAGCAAGGCAGTCCTGCCTGTGGAGAGGACGACCATCATCACGCACGGTAGCTCGCGCCTGGGTGGCGCCGAACTGCACGATCAGTACGTCGCAATGCCCCACATCCCGGCAGCAGCCGCACGGTACCGCCTGCAACCTTCAGCCAAGGGTCCACCGGCAGTCGGTTCTGGTCAAAAGTCAGAAGCATGCAGTTATTCCCAAAGCGGCAGGTCGACGACCGGTCAACGAACGGGCCGACGCGTGCACGAGCCGGCGTAGGACGGCGCCATGCTGGCTGATCAACATCGATTCGCCAGTAAGCAGTGTTCGGTGGACGCTTCATGCCAGCCTGCCCGGCCCGGAAGACGGTTAGCGTCCCGGTGCCGGACTCACAGGCAACCAAATTGGCAGATTTTCTGCAGATCCCGTGCAAATGGGTCGTAAATGCCGTGGCCTAAAATGCATCGCGCCGCGACCATCCTCGCATGCAAAGAGTCTCGGCAAAAATGGATGATGCGGGGTATCTGGCGGCGATAGGCGCCGTGGTACGCGCGCGCCGTTTGAAACAGGGACTTTCGCAGGAGGCGCTCGCCGATCTGACCGGCATTGACCGCAGTCACATGGGACGTATTGAGCGTGGCGAGCGGAACGTGACCATCCTGAATATTGTGCGCATCGCAAACGCGCTGGACTGCCGGCCGTCCCACCTGCTGCGTCTTGCCGGGGCCTGAGTGACGGTCCCGCGTAGGGTCGCAGGACCTGCCGCAACATGTGCCGCAACAACGTCCGCAGCGCCGGCGGATCTGCGGACGGCGCTACCCGCACCTCCTCTCTTCTCCCCGGAAACCCGTGCTGTCCCGCCTCGCGCTACGAGTCCCCATCTTCGGCGGACTCACCGAGGAAACGGTCCCAGTTCCGCATACTAGCCGAGTGGTCCACCGGCGGGCTCTCGAAATGCTCGAAGGTATGGACGCTTGCATAGCCGAGCCGACCCGAGAGTGCGACAAACGATAACCCCCGCGCCATCCCATGGCGCACGAGCGACGCCCTGAGCCACAGGCCGCTGGCGCGCGCAATCTGCCCCGCCCATTCAGGATGCCCGGTCGGCGCGGCCGCCGCTGCCCGCCCGAAAAAGCGCCTCATGCTCCGGTCGATGCTGCCGAGCGACGCCGCTTCACCCGTCTCCCTGCCGCCCCCCATCGCAAGCTGGCCGACCAGCGGCGCCTCGGGATCCCATGCAGCGGGCTCAGCCGGATGGCCCCGCTCGACCATGTAATTGCGCAGCATGACAAACGCAGATTCAGGTATGACTGCAGCGCGTGCGAGCTCGCGGGGGCCGACGACCTTGAGCGACCACCCTTTCGACCCATCGCGGCCCGGAGGGATCAGGTGCATCACCCGCCTGCCCTGCAGCTCGCTGAACCGCAATCCCACGTAATAGCAGAACCGCAGTATGAAAGCAGCGCGCTTCTCACGAGGGTGGACGCTGGAGCGGGCAGCAAACTGCAACAGGAAGGACCACTGTTCTGCCGTGAATGTGCGCGTGGGATCCGTCGAAAGCCAGAAGGCCTGAGCGCTCAGTCCGCTCACGGCCCGCGCCTCGGCGTATGCGTCGTCGTCTATGTCGGACAGCCGGATGTCGCGCATGGGATTGCTGTCGAGATAACGCCACGTATAGAGGCCGGCAAAGAGAGTGCGCATGCAGGAAAAGTGAATCTCCAGTGAAGTGGGACCGACAGCTGACCCGAACGGGCGCCAGCCCTCGGCAACGTAACGCACCGTACCTCGCGGCGCATGGTGCACCCAGTCTTCAGGCAGATCGCGCAGGAACGCGAAATAGGCGATGCAATCTTCCGCTATCAGGCTGGAAAAAGCCTTGCCTCGAACCAGCACCGCCCAAAGCCAGATCCGCTCCACCATCCGGCGATAGCTCACGAATGTATGCTCATTGCCGCGATACTGGTCGAGCCACGCGGTCAGTGCAGCCCGGTCGTCGTCGCACACGGGAGCCCATTCGGCCCGGTGCGCGTGCCAGGACCAGTCGCGGTTGCTGCCCGCGCGGCCGTCAAGATCGGGCGGCACCGGGAATCTGTCAAACGGCTGCAGCCGGCCCGGCGCCGGCGGACGCTGCCGCTGCCCATGCCCGAGCGTCTCGCTGGCCATCAGGTCCGGCGCACGCTGGTGCAGCCACGCCTTGAGCCTCTGCCCATGGCGGGTGCCGAGGCCGCGCACCGCACGCGACCAACGCCACCCACCGCTGGCGATCAGGCGTGCGAGCTCGCCGACGGTCGCAACGCCGTACGCGACGAGACAGGCGGTGACGCGGGCACAAAGCCAGCCGGTCAGCAGGTCCGAGGCGCAGGGCCGATCGTCCGTCCATCTGATCACTTCGTCAAGCGCTTGGCGGCGCAGCCATACGCCACGCTCCCCGGCCGGTAGCGGCGAACGCGGAAGAGGGGCGCGCGGCCGCCCGCGCTTGCCTGCCATCCCGCCGGGCTCACCGAGCCCCCGATCCGCATTGCGATGAAAAACCGCACGGACATGGTCCAGGATGGCCACCGTGCGCACGGCATGGTGCCGTCTGGCGGCGACCAGCAGCGCTTCGGTGATCTGGTCAAAGACGACGCCGGGTTCGCGCGTTTCCGTTTCCGCATCCAGATACCAGGCCGCGGCCCCTGCGCCACCCATCCCGTCGACACACGCGCGGTAGAACGACGCATGGCTCAGCCCAACTCGCCAGCCTGTCACGACGAGATGTCCGTCGCCTTCCCGTCGCGTCGCCATCTTCTTCGTGACCATGTTCTGTCCGCCCATCGCGTGCAGGGAAACCTGGCTGAACGTCAGTCAGATCCTCAGCGTCCAGTCGTGGGCACTGTTCTTGTCGAAGACGGCCACAGCCTCTGCGACCCCTGCCCACCGCACGGGACTTTCCCAGTCCGTCTGGGTGAACGTCAGGCCAGCCGCATCCTTCTTTCCATGCATGCCGACGAACGCGCGAATGGCGTTAAAGGTGGCTCGCGTCGGGATTTCCGACGCATTGCCGCGCGTCTCGCGCGTCACGCACGCAAAAAAGTTCTCTGCCTGACTGGCCAGCCGGAAACCGGCGGCATAGGCCGCGGGAAACAGCGTGCTGGTCCAAGTCTGGTCGCTGCCGACAGAGAACGTCGCGATATCGATCTCGTGGAGGACGCGTTTCAGATCCTCCACGTTCCTCATCCCGCGAAGTACTGCCTTGTGCCCGACAAACCTTGCCCTGACGGAATCGGACCAGGTTTCCACCGTGTGCGGGAAGTGGGGCATTTCACCAAACATGAACGTCAGCAGGCGTACACGCGCAATCTGCAGTTCATTGAACACGTCCTTGAGAAAGCCGACATCGTCAGCGCTCATCATTTGCGCCTCGTCAACCATCAGGATCACGATCGAGGTGCCGCCCTGACGGGCGAGATCGATGATGAAGTTGACGACGCGACTGCGCAGCCGCCCCGTTTCACCCGACAGTACCGCGTGGCCCAGCGACTCGAGAAAATGGATGAAAAAACCGCGGACCGACGTCACCTGGAAATTGAGCGTGTTGTAGAGAATCACGGGCACGTTCGGATAGGCCGTTCCCAGTTCAGCCGTCAGCCGCTGGATCGCGCAGGTTTTCCCCGCCCCGGTCGGGGCAGCCACGACAAAGGACTTGGATCCGGTGTCAATGGCCAGGCACAGCAATGAGTACAGTTCGTCCAGCGCGTTGGTGCCGATGGCGTCAACGTCCTTAAAAAGGGGATGAAGATGATTAGGAATACGTTCGAATTTTTTCGCTTCGATCTGTGACAAGGTTGCCTCCGGTTGAGTGTCAGAAAGCCGCCAGCGACACACGCCTGGCGGGACATGCCGGGCGGCCAGTGCTTTCCGCCCCTGGAACTGCGCCGGAAGGCCTACTTCCGGCCCTTGCCCGAGACCACTTTCAGTGGAATGCCGAACGTGGCACGCGTGTCGCCGGCGTTCTGCCACGCTGCCTGTGACTGTGCGGGTGGTGGATCGTCCTGGCGGTCGAGTTGCCGCTTCGCTGCAGCCAGCGCCGCCTCGCTGGTCTTTGCAGCTTTCGGCTTCCGATTCAACCTGGACTTTGACTTTGATCCTGGCGTCGGCTTCGCTTTTGGCTGCTTCGTTCTTGCCGCCTGAGCCAGTTCCTCGCGCAGGGTTGTCGCGGCGGACACGCGGTGACCGTGCCGGGCACGAATGTGCCGCCTGCGCTTGAAAGCGACGGCCTCTGTCCACGTAAGCCTGCCTTCCTCGAACCGCCCTTCCGCTGTCAACTCGCCGATGTATGTGCCCGTGTCTGCCAGTACACCGATAGCCTGTCTGACGTCCCTGCGGTTGATATAGACAAGCAGATACTTGCCGACCAGCCAGTCGCTCTCAGCCAGGTATGGATTGCGATACCGGCAGTCGATCGCAGACACACGCGCGCAGGGACGCGCGCCAGAGCGGTCACGACTTATACGGATACGCTCGAGATGTGAAAAGAGCGCCCAGTCGTGCCGTTTGTCCCGCGCAAGCGGCTGGGGCATATAGGGCGACTCAGGATGCGCCAGGGCAGCCTGCATGACTTCGAGCGGACTTGCCTCATGCCCGCCGGCGCGGCCTTCCGTATTGAACCGGTTGATCTCGCCGGCGATGACGGCGAGTATGTCGCTCACCATGACCCTGTACCGGATGGCTTCTTCCACGGGCCGGTCTTTGCGCACGTCCTGCGGACCGGATCCCAGCGTCGAGGGGATGCGTTGCAGCCCTCTGCTCGTCAGGATTCCGAAGATGCGTTCAATGAGCGGGCGAACCCACCATGACCGGGATGGTCCGAAATGGAGCGCGCAACCGAGCTCACTCATGATGTTGTTGGTCACATCCTTGGCAATGTTCGACCAGCCCCGATCCATCCTCAGCATGCAGAATCCATGGCGTCCGAGTTCCGGGATGAACGAGTTCATCAGGAACTTGCCGTCCGGCGTGAACCTGAGATGCGGATCGTCTTCGGCGAAAGCCCGGGGATAGAGGGCGCTTTCCACGACATCAAGGACACTGTCAGTGCTGGGCTGGACCTGCAGCACATAGTGAAACCCGAGGATTGAACCCGTGTCTTCGTCGATCAGCAGACCGATGTAGAACCGCTTGACGGGCAGTTCATGCTCCACGCCGTCCCTGTCCACCAGGACCACAATCCCAATCGCATCGGTGTAGTGAAAATCGAGCTGCGCGATCGACATTGGCCTGCGAGCCCGGATTCGCGGGCGCGGGCCACGCCCGTCTCGACGCCTGCCCGCGTCCTTGCCCTCGCGAGCGGTGCGGCTGCGCGCCGGATTGCTCTGTTCCAGTTTCTTGCAGAAGCGATAGAGAGACTGAAAGCCGACATCGTCTGTGTCCAACGGATAGTCGTCATCCGTCAGACCGGCGTCGCGGAGTTCGCGCGTGAAAATCTCGTGAATCGCCGTGTAAGGCATCCGCGTTTCGGGAATGCAAGCGGGGTCCTCGCCAAAAAGCAGGTTCTCGATATGTTCTGCAATTTCGGGATGGTTAGACAGCAACTGGCCGAATCTACCGGCGTACCCCGATGATCCTGGGCCCTGCGCAGCCTCGTGAGGCTTTGTGCGGTTGTATCCTATGCGTGCGCCGCCGGGCACAAGCGCCAGAAAGCCAACGATTCCCCCAGCGCCGTCCGGAAGCAGGCAACGCTTGACCCAGTGCGGCACCATGGCCTGGCTGATACCCGACAGTTTTTCGATATCAGACAAGGTCGAGTTCTGATCCAGGTACATCTGCACGGCCTTGCAGCGCTTTCTGAATAGCGAGGCAACAGTCTCACCATGCACGAGCTGCAATGCCTTGGCGTCGACCTGTACCCACTTCCGGTAGTCCATGTGTTCGGGTGGCACCAGCGTACGTGGCCGCCCGCGGTTCGTCGGTGGTTCCCCGGGCGCAGACGTCTCTTCCTCCTCATCCAACATCGCGGCCTGTTCCGCACTGACGCTGGCCAGCACAGTCGCGAGCGGGGTAAGTGGGGTCGGCAGCGCAGTTTCGTCGCGGCGGATCACAGACGTGCGGCCAAACAGCCGCTTGTCGATGTCGGTGCTGACCGATCCGTTGAGCACACGCAGCGCGATCACCCCCAGCATGCACGCGGGATCGATGCCATCTAGCCGCAGGAGCTCGGCAACCGTAGCCTCACCGTTTGCAATCAGTAATTCGTCAAGGTGGCGCGCTTCGTTCCACACATTGCAGCCACGCGCCCGATTGAACATTGAGCACAACATAAGAATGTTGTCGACACGCCGCACCTGGCGACGCAACGCGACAATGCCCCTGGTGACGGTGAGACCGTCAATGGACAGCTGGGAGGCGTCGCCTGGCGACTTGGCGGCGCCCTTGCCCTTTTTCTGACCGCTCACCGTCTCGTCATTGGCGAACCGCCATGTCCGCGACTGGCCATTGAGATAGCAGACCTTCATCTGCGGCGACCGCCCACCCGTCCCACTGCCCTCGCCAGGCAGAAAGAAGTAAGCGCTGATCGACGGATCGGCCTCCGCCATCAGCGCGTACATGAAAGGAATGTCGCCAACGATCACCAGGCGATCGCAAAGTTTGGGCGAATCGAAGACGTACACGCTTGAAGTAATAGCCGTGCGCAACGGCTTGTAAACGGATACGCGCCGGCGGACTTTCGCGAACAACGCGAACGCAGCGGCCTGCCCCATGAGTAGCCTCGATGGTCAAGGGAAATGTCAGATCGTGCGAAAAAAACTTCCCTTGACTTCGGCGCGTACAGCGACCAAAATCAGAGTGACTTCGTAGGGAAGTGACATCGGGTGGGCGGCGCGTCAACGCCGCCTTCCCGGAAATTTTGCTAGATCATGATTTCTCCGAACGACGGCGTACGCAGGTGCGCCGTTTTTTATGTAGCAACAGGTGAATAGGAATCCTTACTGATTTCTACCGGCAAGCCACAGTCTGTTTGCTCTGCATCTCACACATGTCCGACAGAACTGCCGGGACACGGAAAAGCTGCCCTGTTCTTCCAGCGACCGTTGCACGCACATGTAATCGCCATCCAGGATGACGAAACGACAGCGTCTGCCGTCTGTCACGGCAGCGCCTTGTTGCACTTTCAACGTAAGCGCAATGCAAATTCGCCAAGGACAATGGTGTAGCCATTATTGGACAAGCAATATCAGAACACAAGAAACTTTTATTGCCTTCTGCAATTGGCAGGAACGCTGCCCCTAAAGCGAAAAGTTACCAGAAACGTTCACCTTTAGTATTGGCGAGTTACCAAAGACGTTCACCTTTAGCATTTGAGAGTTACCAGAAACGTTCACCTCAAGACGTGAGTGACGAAACACTTTCCCGCCGGGACGGCCCTTCGTGAAGAGCGGCCAACGCCTTACCAGCTTGGCTTTGGCAAGGGATTACATACCCATGCTCCTGCAGAATCTTTGCGCCGGACCAGCCATACTTCATACACTCAGCCTGAAAATACCCCGCCAGTAATGAGTGCCGTAGTCTTTTCAGGTTTTAGTTTGGGTTTCTGATTACCGGCCGAAAAGCCCCCGTGATTATCGGGACATAGTCTTTTCGCTGTTTTTTACCACGCGCTATCTGAACGCTCCTAACGGGTTTCAGAGGAAGGAGTTACCCGTATAGGCCGGAGGTACCAGTGCAGCGACACATCACACCGCTCGCGCGTGAGCTCGGCATCGCTCGGGGCAGAGGTGGGATCGAACAGGAGTCGTTCGTGCATGCGCAGGGGCGAACTGACGACGGCGGCCGACTGAGTGAATATTGCCATTCCCGTAATCCACCCCGCCTGCCGCGACTGCGTGAAACCGACGCCCGAGCCGGCAGCGAGCAGTCCGCGGGACGACACGTCCCCCTTCTGATCCAGGGCGGCGACTGCGACATCCAGGAACGCAGCGTACAGTGCGCTGACAAAGGCCTGAACCTCGACGCGCAGGTACCGCCCGATGCCTGAGTCTGAAACCGGCATCGGCCGTGAGAGCAATGCCTCTCTGGCGTCTGTGCAGCGCGACACGTACCACAGTTCACCCTCGATGCAGTGCCGGGTTAATGCGAGGGCGACTAGCGGCGCGCCGAGCGCCCTGACATTCAGGGGCTGGCGTGCCGCAATCCGGCTGCCCGCTTCCCGCAGGCGGTTGCCATCCGAGTGACGCACGCCGCATTGCCGCAGCAGCTTGTGGATCGCGTTCCTGTACGCCCCAAGCGCCGAGCGGCGCGTGTGGAACTCGTGCCGAATCACATATCGCCGGTATGGCACGATGTGCCAGATGAATATTCCAACACGGCGACCATCGCCCAGTCTAAATCTGTCAGTAGGCGCAAACTGGTCGATCAGCCTATACACGAGGTCATGGAAAGCCGACGGTTCGCCCGCGGACCAGCCAACGGGTGGGTACAGTTGACCAGCCAGTTCCAGCAGCTCATGGTTCTGCATTATCCATCGCTGATAGCCGTCAAGACGCTCGCGCATCACGGCCGACTGGTCCCTCAGGTTCAGATGCGAACCGAGGTTGGGCACTGCCCCGGACAGATACCCGCCACAGGTCTTGCAACCGAACGGCGCGACGCGGCAATTCAGGTACTCGGATACCTGATCGCAGGGATTCCCGCAGGCTGAGCAGCAAGACACCAGCGGCACATCATGAAGCGGACAGCTGTGTACCGGCTTAAACTGATGCCACACGCTGTGATAGCCGCATTGGAGACAGACGGGACAGTACCGCAAGCCCCCGTCAAACAGCAGTTCGCGTGAAGGAAGCCTGCCGATCCGCATTTCAACGACCTGGGGACATCTCCAGCCGGTGATAGCCTTTAACTGTGGCCAGTCGATCGTTTGGCCGGTCGAACCAAACCAGTCGCGGATGTCTTCCGGGTCCATCGCGTTGCGCCAGCAGGACCTCCAGAAAATGCTCAGCGCTGACTCATGCGGCAATGGGCCAAGGTCCTTTCCCCCCCACTGCCCCCATTGCCCTGATTGTTCCCACCGCCCCTTCTGCGCCCACGTCGGGTCTTCCTTTAAAAACTTCAGTGCGAGGTCGTTCATCTTGAGCTCATGTATCGGGGCACGCAGCGCCCGCGTTCAGGGCACAGCGCGGCTGTGCATGTTGATCGTCCGCTGACCGGCTCACGACATCTTGTCATGGACGGGCCTGATTGGTCCTGTACCTTTGCATATAGTGAATCCCATGCGTCATTGTCGGAGTTTGACAGGCATTGAGAATCCTGTATGCGCCGCTGAAAGACGGGTGCTGCGCGCGGCATTTCTTGATCAATTTTGTCATCCCGCCAGCACTCAATTCGCGCCGTCAATCAGCACGGGCATCGTACGGCGACGAACTGTTCATTCAGAACGGGATCCGCATTTCCGAATCAATGATGTCATTCATTCGATTGGCAGTGCGTATATCACGTTTACTCTTCGCCCGCAGAGCCGCTATGATGCTCTGTGGCCGCCCAGGCCAGCTGGTGCACCCGCCTCGACGGCGGACGGTAACCCGGGCCTTTCCTCTCTTCCGCCTTCCTTTTTTTCCGACATCAGGATGTGAACGTGCAACCTGCTGTCGGTTGGAGACAGGCATGAGCCCTACCAGCATCGAGTACAGTGGTGACGCATTCTGGGAAAGAATAGCCGTACGTGTGGGCCCGTATCTGGGCGATGTCGCCGACACCTTCGGACCATCGTGGCGGGACCGGTTCGAAGGCTGTTTCACCAAGGCTGACTTTGCACTTTTTTTGGCGGCCGGACACTTTGCCGGCAAGGTGCCGCGATGGCATGTTGCGCAACTTGATGACAGGTCGCGCGGCTCCGGATTCCCGGCACTTCGGGCCGGAACATCATGCGCCCGTTGCGTTGCCTTCATACAGGACCAGTTTCAGAACGCTGGTGTGGCGCCAGGGCTTTTTTTACGATGAACAGAATAACCGCACCATGTTTCTGCGCGAAGGTGCCGTGCTGGCCGTCATTGCTCCCGTAACGGATGAGAGGCGGATTGACGGCGCCCTCCGCTCCCGGGTCGAAAGCGCCTGACGAGACTTCGCACTAGCGACTGCATACAGGCGCAGTTCGCAAAGCGGCTGTCGCACTCGCCGAAACTGCATGTCGTTCGCCGGAATGAGACGACGGGCGCGATGCGCGAGCTACATTTTCGGTGCGCATACGAATGGCTCCGGTCGGCGAAAAGGGCTGCTGCTGGATGCAGGTCGCGAGGTGACCTAAGCAACGACACAGGCGCTCACAGCAGCCATCTTTAGCATTAAGACATGGAACCACCTTTGTGCCAACCTTCCCAAAGGTGAGAGTCAGACTGGTGGGCGCTCTATTCCCCTTTTGTTGTCGCGGCGAGGCGCCAGGGTTGACAACGGGTATACAGCTCTTCGCGCACACAGTTGCAGCCTTCCCCGAATTTCGCGCGCGCGGTTGACGCGATGAAGACCGGCCAGCAGCCCGAGTCGGAGATCCTCAGTGATGGTGCAGGCTTTCCCGTTTTACGCACGAGATCGACGCACGGAGACGAATCGTCCGATCGGCTGCAAGCGTCGACCATCACGCTTGAGCCAGTCATCCGACCACAGATCGATCCTGTCCGCGTTGGAAGTACGCACCCTGACCGGCCGACGCATGCGATTAACGGTGTCACGCGCCGACGAAAATATGACAGTCGTCGGCAGTTCATCTGGTCAATGGCCGGTGTTCCAGTTGAAAGGTGAGCTTTTGCAGGATCAGCCGCCGGCTGTTTCGGGCAGCAGATCAACTGCAGTTCGAGACGGGGAGCGGAGAAGACATCGGTGCTGGTGCCAGCGAAGGCACCGATCCGTAGGTTGACTTGATGCAATAGGCACGGCTGTCAGAAAGCGACGCCGGTTGCGTCTCCCCTCCCGGTAAAGACCGCGGCTTCACGACGACGCGGATAACTGGCAGTTATCGCGCTATACAGCGACGCAAATCCTTCGGCATGTCGATTCTGGCGTTCATTTGCGTTAAACGCCTCGCTGGCAATCCCTTACAGACATCATTTTTGTTTCCGCAAAGCCGGCTCGCCGATGTCAGGCGCCGCGCGTATGCGTCTGCTTCCGGTAAGCAGATAAACGGGGCGGCGATCAGGAGACGGGCGCGCATGTACAACGTCGCTTCGCGCTATTTCTTGATCAATGTTGTTATCGGTACGCGTCTGGAATTCACCCACCGCATTTCCGAATGATTTACGTTAAAACCGAGCGCAAAACGCGGTCTCGGTGTATTTCTCGCTCGAATTCATCACGAAACTTGTGTCAGGGAGAACGGCGATCAAGAGCAGGGGGCCTTATTAGATGCGGCTTTGCGGGGCGTGCATTTTAAAAACGATTTCTGTTAATGCACTATCACGATGACGATGCGTGAAGTGGATCGGTTCAAGGTCATTCAGGCCGTGACCGAGGCCCGGCTCAAGCCGGGCCAGGCGGCTGAGCGCCTGGGATTGTGTGTACGCCAGGTCGAGCGGCTGGTGCAGCGTTATGAGGCAGCCGGCGTGGCCGGACTGGTGTCGGGCAAGCGTGGCCGGCCGGGCAATCACCAGCTTCCTGCCGGCAAGGCGCAGCGGGCGCTGGCGCTGATCCGCGAGCGCTACACGGATTTTGGCCCGACGCTGGCGTGCGAGAAGCTGCGCGAATGTCATGGCATTGAGCTGGCGGTCGAGACGGTACGCACGCTGATGCGGGCTGCCGGGCTGTGGATTCCGCGCAAGGAGCGCCCGCCGAAGGTGTACCAGCCGCGCAACCGCCGCGCATGCCTGGGCGAACTGATCCAGATCGACGGCAGCGATCACCGCTGGTTCGAGGACCGGGCGCCCGCCTGCACGCTGCTGGTGTTCATCGACGATGCGACGGGCCGGCTGATGGCCTTGCACTTCACGGCGACCGAATCGACCTTCAGTTACTTCGAGGCGATGCGCGCGTACCTCGAACAGCATGGCAAGCCGGTGGCGCTGTACAGCGACAAGGCCAGCGTGTTTCACTGCAACAGCCATTCGGTCACGCCAGGCAAGGGTGTGACGCAGTTTGGCCGCGCGCTGTATGAGCTGAATGTAGATACGTTCTGCGCCAACAGCAGCCAGGCGAAGGGCCGTGTCGAGCGCGCCAATCTGACGTCGCAGGACCGGCTCGTCAAGGAATTGCGGCTACGCGGGATCAGCACGAAGGAGGCCGGCAATGCTTACGCGCCCCACTTCATCGCTGACTTTAACGGCCGGTTTGGCAAGGTGCCGCGGAGCACGTTCGATGCACACCGGCCGCTGCGGGTGGATGATGATCTTGATCTGATCCTGACGGTCCGTGTGCCGCGGCGCGTGTCGAAGGTGCTGACGGTCCAGTACGACCGGGTGATCTATCTGCTTGAAGACACGGTCGCCAACCGCAGTCTGATTCACAGTTATCTGGATGTGTTCGAGTATCCGGATGGGCGCATCGAGATCCGGGTGAATGGCGCTGCCCTGCCCTGTGTGCCGTATGACCGGCTCTCGGAGATCAATCAGGCGGCGGTGGTCGATAACAAGCGGCTTGGACACACGTTCCAGATGGCGCAGTTGATCCAGGCGCAGCATGATGACCGGCGGGCGTCGGGCTCGCCATCGCGGACCAACCAGGGCGAAGCGCCGCGGCGAAGGAGCGTGCAGGTGACGGTCACTGGAGGCGATCGCGAGATATCTATCGCCGTCAGGAACCGCGGACCGGCCATACCGCCGACCTTCCTATGTCGCGTGTTCGAACCTCTTGAGCGCGGTCCAGGCGCTGAAACGCGGCCGGACTCAGAGGACAGCCTCGGCCCGGGCCTCTACATTGCAAGAGAAATCGCCCATCCTCACGGCGGCGATGTGGCCGCACGGTCTGACGAATCGGAAACGGTCTTCACCGTTCGACTACCCCGTGGAGCTCACGACGTCTGTAAAGACCCACCACACCAACGCTAACACTTTCGACTGGATCGCCGATTGCGCTGATCCGCGCTGACGAGCCTCTCCAGTCATGTCTATGCGGCGACCCGAACCAGTTGACGTATGTCGCTCAGCGACGACCGACGTGGGGTGCATGCATTTTGCCGTCAACGACAGGCAGTCCGTCGAGTTCCAATGGCTGCATCAATTACTTAATGTGCGGCTTCGATGACGCTCCAGATTCGTTCATTGGAGTCGCCCGTGAATCGTCTGGCGATGACAGCATGGCACTTGGTGCACCGATAGTGCTCGAGAGCGAGCGTACCGTTACACTCAGCAATACCTATCAATGTGAGGCTGTCTTGCCGTTGAACATCGACGGGGCGGCCGTCAATGTTGGCGCATATATCGCAGACTTCCAAAGTGCCTCCTCACCTCGTCGTTGACGTTATCCAGTATTCAAACTGCCATTTATGTAGCTACCCCGGCTGTCCCTTTTTGGACATCACTGACAGCACTGGATCGACACCACTCGACGCCTTCTGCCTCCGAGTGGAACGCTGGCCCGCAAAAAGCGATTGCCCTTTTCCCCGCTCCCAGCGTTCGCTCTACGGTGAGCGCCCAGTGCCAACCGCCGCCTTGTTCAAATACGTGAAGCGTTAAGCCGTGCGCATCCCTTGATTCCGTCATGTGCGCGTCCGCCGACGGAAACCGGATCGACGAAAAATGTCTTACCGTTTTCCGCTTGAGCATAGGCGCAAAATTGCTGCGTCACAACAATTTCGTTCACCCTTAGTTCGCTGCTGTGCGGCCTGGCGTGGTCGGCTGATGCATTGATCGGCTTCCGTCTGTTGCAGGGCCGACCAGCGCCAGACGTTACGACACGCTGTTGGCTACGCCGCGATGCACCGTGCATCGGTCAACCTCACCGATCCCTGAAGCCCACCGCGACGGCGCAAAAGAAGTGAATGCCGTCGCGAAATGCTGAAAGTTTGTTGTTAGTTAAGTGGTCCACTTATGTCTATGCTTTTGAGGCCACGCCCCTGAACGGACCGCCGGGCCGAGTGGCATGCCAATCCTTTTATAGGAAAGGAAGCGATGTCGCCCAATACATTGTCAATGCGTGCGCCCCACTGTGCGCGCAGGCTACCTGCTGTGTCTGTCATCGTCTCCCTTCTCGGTCTTTCGTGCGCCGCGCCGGTGGTCGCCGCTGGCATCCTGCCGCAAGGCGGCGCCTATGTGAGCGGCAACGGCTCCATTGCCACGTCCGGCGATACGCTCACTGTCACCCAGCCGGGCTCAACGCGCGGAGTGATCGACTGGAACCGCTTTTCGATTGGCCGGAACAACACCGTCAACATCAACAACGGCAACGGCGCGACGCTCAATCGCGTGACAGGCGGCACGCCGTCGATGATCCTCGGCAAGCTGAACGCAACCGGCAGCATCTACCTGATCAATCCGCAAGGCGTACTGGTCGGACCACAAGGCGTGGTCACGACGGGCGGTCGCTTCGTTGCCTCCACACTCGACACCGACAACGCGTCGTTCATGGCCGGCGGCCCGCTGACGTTTTCCGGCCAGTCGACGCAACGCGTGGTGAATCTCGGCAACATCGGCTCGACGAACGGCGACGTGCTGCTGATCGCCGCGAGCGAAGTCGACAACTACGGCAACATCAGCGCGCCGAACGGCACCGCCGAGATCGCGGTGGGCAACAAGGTGCTGTTGCAGGACTCGTCCAGCTCCCAGCAGATGTTCGTGCAGACCGCGAGCGGTGGCGCGATCGTCAACACGGGCGCGATCGAAGCGGCGCAGGTGAACTTGCAGGCCGTCGACGGCAATATCTATGCGTTGGCCGGCAACGCCGACGTGCTACGCGCGACCGGCACCGCGGTGCGTGACGGTCACGTGTGGCTCGTCGCGGGTCCGAAAGGACAGGTGATTCTCGCGGGCAACATCGCCGCGAAAAACGCCGACGGCAAAGGGGGCACCGTCGATATGGACACGGGTCTCTTCACGTTCTGGGGCGACTTTGCGAAAGTGGTCGCGGGTCAGTGGAACGTCACCCTGCCCGCGTACACGTTCGACAACGGCGCGTCGCGTTCTTTCACGCGAAGCCTCAACGACGGCACATCCATTTCATTGACGACGACCGGCGCCAACGGCCAGAGCGGCGACCTCATCGCAGATCAAAGCATTCAATGGACGGGCGGCACATCGCTCTCGCTGAACGCGGCACATAGCCTGACGGTGAGCCCGGGCGTCACGTTGAGCAACCAGGGCAGCGGCGCGCTGACACTGCGCGCGGACGCAGCGAGCGTGAACAACGGCGGCAGCATCACGAACAACGGCACCATTGACTGGTCGCAGAGCACCGGCACGGTTAGCGCGCTGTATGACATGAACGGCAGTTACACGCCCGGCACGTTACTCGCAAATTGCGCGTGGGTCGCGCCTGATTACAGTGGGCTCGTTACGCAAATCACAGGCTACAAGCTGGTCAATACGGTGCAGGATCTGCAGAACATCGAGAGCGATATGAGCGGCAACTACGCGCTCGGCCACGACATCGACGCGACGGGTTATGCGTTCAAGACGCTCGGCTACGCGAGCAACACTTCTTTCACAGGACAGTTTGACGGCATGTGGCATAGCGTGTCGTATCTGAAACCTGACATCTCGTTCATGAGCGATATTGCCGCGAACGCGGTCGTTAGGGACGTCAATC